>Ga0136636_10000204_pt1 | contig 26978 bp, 23 predicted proteins | sample AntDrymUQ8522106_2_FD_104653 | JGI IMG/M metagenome (GOLD analysis project Ga0136636, IMG submission 104653) | Polar desert sand microbial communities from Dry Valleys, Antarctica - metaG UQ852 (21.06) | ecosystem: Environmental > Terrestrial > Soil > Desert | place: Antarctica: Dry Valley... | reverse complement strand
TTCCTCAGGATGTAAATGGGAATGGTAGCAGTCTTTTAAAATCTTTCATTGACAGTACCAAACAAAAAACCCGCATCAGCTTCCAAATGGCCGACGTGGGAACAAATCATATGGATTCGCTGATGGCTGATATTTTGCCACAGGTTGACAGTATTTTTGATCCGGCCAAGTTCGATGTTGTTGTTACCGGAAGCAGTGTCCTCTACGCCAAGGGAACCAACTTCCTGATCCGGAATCTGTTTGAAAGCGTGATCATCGCAATTATTCTGATTTCGATTCTCATGGCTTTGCTGTTCTCTTCGTTCCGGATGATCCTGGTATCGATGGGTCCAAACATTATTCCGTTGCTGATTACTGCGGCCATCATGGGTTTTACCGGCATTCCGATCAAACCGTCAACCATCATTGTATTTAGTATTGCACTCGGAATATCGGTCGATAATGCGATTCAGTACCTCTCGCGGTACCGGCACGAGCTGAAAGTCACCAATGGCGACATCAAACAATCGGCATTAAACGCGCTACACGAGGCCGGATTTAGTATGATTTATACCAGTATCGTTTTGATTCTCGGATTCAGCGTATTTATTGTTTCTGAATTTGGTGGAACCCAGGCTTTAGGTATCCTGATTTCGACCACACTTTTAATCGCAATGTTCTTCAACATTATGGTATTGCCTTCGCTGCTGCTTACGCTCGACAAACGACTGGTAAGCAAAGCATTCACCGAACCTATGATCGAAATATACGATGAAGAAGAAACGGATGAAGCCAATTTTGACGAAGCGTTTCCGAAAGAGGAAGAAAAAAAATAAGGATTCCACCCCACGCTCACATCGATGGCTCCTTAATCAATAAAGTAAGGGACAAAGAACTGCTTGTCGTTGATTTCTTTTGTATTTTTACAAGCGTTTGATCACCTAAACAAGCTTCGCATGAAAACCATTTTTCGTTCTTCATTCCTTTTTATTTTTCTCGTTAGTTTCGTCTTTTCACTTCAGGGACAAGTAATCCGACTAAAACAATCCAATGATACCGGCGTCTATAAGAGAAGCCAGAAGATTCGGATAACAGCTGTTCTCGCTCCGGATTCTACCGATTCACTTTTTGTAACAGTCTGGAAAAATAACGACCAGATCATCGAAAAAAAAGCACTTATTCCCTCCGGCGATTCCATTGTAATTTTCGAAAACAAGTTTAAAGAACCCTGCTCGGTAATTGTTGAGGCTAAAATGAAAGGTGTAAAACAAACTATTGGTCTTGTAGTTTCCCCGTTCAAAATTAAGACTGGAACAACTCTGCCAAAAGACTTCAACGCATATTGGGATCAGGAAAAACAAAGCCTGAATGCACTCCGGATGGAAGTGAAATCAAAAAATATGACTATTAAGGACAGCGGATATGTTTGTTTCGATACTGAGATAAATTGCACCGGACCGAAACCTGTCCGCGGCTATTTTGCCAAGCCCATTCAGGCAAGAGTCCGGACACTTCCCATCGTTTTAATCGTTCATGCCGCCGGGGTAAAAGGTTCATGGTGTCGCTCCGAAACTGAGAACGCACTTAACTATGCCAGAAAAGGGGCACTCTGTTTCGACCTGAATGCGCACGGGATGTTGAACGGGCAACCCGATGAATACTATACCAATCTGGAGGCCGACGAACTGAAAGAATATTACGTGAGCGGTCTGGAAAGCAGAGAAGATTTTTACTTCCGGGGAATGTATTTACGACTACTTCGAACCATTGAATTTTTAACCCGGCAACCCGAATGGGATCGGAAACGCATCATTGTGATAGGCGAAAGTCAGGGTGGCGGACAGGCCTTGGCAGCAGCCGGACTTGATCAGAGAGTTTCCTCAGTAGTGGCTACCGTCCCTGCCATGTGCGATTGGGGAGGTACTTTGGTTAACCGCAAAGGTGGCTGGCCACAACCGTTTGAACGATCGGGCGATCGGGAAAAAATGAACCAAGTTCTGCCCTATTTCGACACGGCAAACCTCCTGAAAGATTCGAGAGCAATGATCGTTGTCGAGATTGGATTGATCGACAATACCTGCCCTTCCACTTCGGTTTATGCAGCAATCAATCAGGCAAAAGGCCCAAAAATAATTTACCCGGTTCCTTACCGCGAACATGCCTGGCCCAATGCCGAACAACGTAAAATTTGGGATCCAACGGTTTTCAATCCTAAAAATGAGTTTGTTGAAAATTTCCTGAAATAAGGAAAGTGGGCATTGATTGTGGCATGATCGCTCCGGGGTTTTACTATAAATGACAACTAATTAAACGCTCAAATTATCACCGCAAATGCAAGATTCCATATCATTCGGGTTACTGTGTTTTACTTCATTCTTCACCCTGATTAATCCGCTGGGGTCCATGCCAATTTTTATGACCATGACTTCGGAACTCGATGAAAAACATCGAAACGCCACCGCTAAAAAGGCATCGATCATTGGTTTTGTCACGATCATCATGTTTGCAATCTCGGGGCAATTGTTGTTTAATTTCTTCGGAATATCGGTAAATAGTTTAAGGATTGTGGGTGGAGTAATTTTCTTTATCATGGGCATGGATATGCTTCAGGCCCGATTGGGACAGGTAAAGATTAAAGATTCGGAAGTAAAAAGTTATGTGAGTGATATCTCAATTACTCCATTGGCGATTCCAATGATTTGCGGTCCGGGAGCCATTACCAACGCGATTGTTCTTATGGAGGATGCGACCACGATCAATTTGAAATTGATTTTATTTGGCGCCATTACAATTGTAATGTTCATCACCTATTTGGTTTTTTACAGTTCCTCGCGGATCATCAAATTTATTGGCACAACCGGGAACAATGTGATGATGCGCTTAATGGGATTGATCGTCATGGTTATCGCAGTCGAATTCTTTTTCAGCGGACTGAAACCGATTATTCTGGATATGATGAAATAAAAAGAGGAAAGAGGAAAGTGTCATTGGTCAGTATAAAAATAAGGAAAGAGGAAAAATTATCCCCGGGACTTTATCCTTATTCAGTCGCGCTTCGAAGAAGGAAAAGGAAAATGATTCAAGGCTTCGAACTTATAATTTGTAATTTGAAACTATTTGAGCGCCGGCACCAAACGTAGTCTTTCAGCAGCTTTTTCAAGGGTTTCATTGTTCTTGGCAAAACAAATCCGAACCATTTTCAGCTTATTTTTTTCGTGCAGAAAGGCTGAAACAGGAATGACTCCTACCCCAAATTCACTGGCCATACGGAAAGTAAAATCAGAATCAGTTTCATCAGAAATTCTGGAATAATCCAAAATCTCGAAATAACTACCCTGCGAAGGAATAATCTTGAATAAACTATCGCCCATTAAGCGGTTAAAATAGTTGCGCTTACCCTGATACATTTCGGAGATATCTTTTCTCGAATCTTCTGTTTGAAGATACTCTGAAAGAGCGTATTGTAAAGGTGTATTTACATTGTATATCTGGAACATTTGAATTCTCCTGAAATCGTTCATTAGCTTTTCAGGAGCAAGAATGTATGCCAGACCCCATCCGTTGATGTTGAAAACTGGCCCAAATGAGGATACGATAAAACTTCGGCTGGCCAATTTTTCGTATTTCGCAACACTTTGATGTGTATTGTTATCGAAAACAATAGATTCAAAAACCTCATCGCTCAGAATCACAATATTGGTTCCGTTCGTCAAATGCTGAAGCTGAACCAGGTCAGAATCGGTCAACACAGACCCGGTTGGATTGTGAGGCGAATTAATAATGATCATCCGGGTTTTCGAGGTGATCATCTTTCGTACTTCTTCCCAGTCGATATGGAAATTGGGTTGTTTCAGCGCAACGTAAACCGGACGGCCGCCATTGAGCGAAATAGCCGGAGCATACGATTCGTAAGCCGGTTCAAATAAAATAACCTCATCCTCATCTTTTACAATCGAGCTGATGGCCGTCATAATAGCCTGAACATGCCCTGCGGTAATGGTGATTTCTGTTTCAGGATTATAAACATGGTTATACAGCCCTGCAACTCGCATTGAAATTACTTCGCGTAATTCGCTGATTCCTTCGTGGGGAGCATAATTATTATAACCCGATCGAATGTATGTAGCAGCCATGTCGGCCAGCATTTCCGGACATGCGAAATCGGTGTTTCCCTGTGACAGGTCTATTGCACCGGTTTCTGTCACCAGTTTATTCACCGCAGTAAATATGCTTCCTTTTGTACTTGGTAATTTCGAAAGAGCCATGTTATAACTATTGATCAGCAAAGTTAAAAAAATATGCTATTTTGTTGCAATCTGAATTCGTTTGAATTCAAATTTAACGAATAATAAATTAGACCGGTCATCGTAAAACTTCCTTTAATACGCCCAATGATTTAATCTCACCCAGATTATCGAAGTGAATCTTGTAAAATTCAAGTAATTTTTCGAGTACAATTCTCCGTTCGTTCTGCGTATATTCAAGCGTTTCAATCGTTGAAAAATCAACTTCAAACAACCTTGATAATAAGCTCGTTGAATGTTTGTCAGCAAACTGATTGTGCAAAGGTTCGTGGCTAACAAAAATAGCACTCTGCAAATCAAAAAAGTTGCTGATCTGCGAATTTTCATCGTTAGGATTGATCCCCAGAAATTTAGTTAATTTGAATAAAAACCAAAGATGAAAGTTACTTATTCCTGAATCGGTCAGGTCGAGAAATGTTAACGAATGGTATATAAAATTGAACAGCCCAGCATTTGGCTCCTCTTCGCGTAAACATTTATACAGAATTTCAGCCAGAAAAAAAACCTGTGAACTTTTACGGATGTCAAACGGTATTGAGGTATACGGATTATTGATCCGGGCATTTTTAAGCCGCTGAATGTCGCGACCTGCTTTGTAATACAGTTCCAGATCGAGCAAGTATAAAGGCTGAAACGAAGATGCTTTTACCGATGAATTTTTGCCGTGCATTCCGCTAATAATAAACGACTGCCTTCCGTAAGCTTCGGTATAAATAGTTGCAATGAGACTGGTTTCGGAGTATTTAATTGCATGTAAAAAAATCCCCCGCGTTTTTTCGAGCACAACTACACGGTTTTAATGGATAAATAAAAGCTTGGTTATTTTCGTTTTTTCGCCCAGCGGATCGGTCATAAATACCAGATAGACTCCAGTTTTGCACCGGTTATTATTTTGGTTACGACCATCCCAAATGGCCTGTCCACCCAATGAAGTGGTTTTAAAAACCAGATCACCGCTGATGTCGGTTATTTTCACATCGGTATTGTCAACAAGTCCCGAAACCACAATCGAACCGTCATACGATTCGCGCACCGGATTTGGATACACATATACGTCACTAAATTCATCATTCCCTTCAGTAGCTTCGCCCATGTATGAAATCAATCCGGCAGCGGTTCCGATAAAAACCTCACCAGTCTTTTGATTAATGGCGATATCAGCAATGGCATTGCTGGGTAGTGGGCTATTTTCGGTATTGAAATGATGAATCTCAGTATCACCGTTTGCCGAAATCAGGTATACGCCGGAAGTCTTGGTTCCGATCCATTTCCGGTTTGCTCCATCAATGACAATAGCTGAAATGGTTTCTTTTTCGAGCAACGGATGAAAAATTCCGTCATTCAAATCAAGGCTGGGTCTTGTGGCATAAAGAACATCTTCAGTCCAAATACTATGTGGATTGCTGTATACTGCAACTCCACCTGAAGTCCCCACCCATAATTCACCGTTCAGATCTTCCGCCATCGTATTGACTTCATTCATATCTGTAAAGAGTTCACCTTCGGAGTTTACAAACCTGGCTACTACTTTTTGTTCTTTCGATTGATCGTTGGTGCTGTTTAAAACATACAAACCATTGCGATACACATGAATCCACTTGTCGTCGTTTTGAGTTACCACCACTTTACCAATCGAATATTTATTGGCAATCTCAGGAAGAGCGTATGCTTTCCAGGTTCCATCAGTCTGGTATTGCGAGATGACTTTGGCAACACCGGAGTTGGTTACCCAAAGGCTTCCCTTCGAATCGAAGGCCATGCCCCCGATACGCACATAAGCCGCTGCCGGCTGATCGGGCAACTGTGTTTGCAAAGTGCTGTTGAAATTATCGAATCGTTTAACAAATTTTCCGGAATTAAATTCAAGTACTCCCCCGCCCCACGATGCAGCAAAAATATGTTCCGGATCTTTGGGGTCGGTGGTCACACTAATCATATCCCTGAAATCGTTCGGATTCGGGAAAACCTGATTGTCGAAAACCGACCAACTCCCTTGATTATTCAACTTAATTTTGGGCTGATAATACAAATTGCCCCAGGCATTATCTCTTCCTCCTGAAGTAATCCAAAGATTCTGTCCACCCATTGTTAGCAAATAAACAGAGTTGTCTTCCGGACCTTCAGGAATAATTTTTTCGGATGGGGTACCCACTTTTACTAGTCCATTGGCCGGATCGGCAATCCAGATCACATTCGTTGCGTCGATCACCGCGCACGAAGTTTGAATCGGTTTAACTTCAGATCCTGAAAATTTATATTCATTGACATAGCCAACTGTTTCGAACTTCGTGTCAAAAACAAAAACTTCTTCGCGACTCGAAAGGACCAAATGATTACTGTTTGATGTAAAATCTGAAACATACCTTATTTCAGGGTGAAACGGAGTCCAGACACCTGCATTTAACACAAACATTTGGTCTTCAGCATACTTATCCGGGGTATAATTCGCAATAATTTTACCTGAAAAATATTCGATGCGACTGAATTTTTTATTCGCATTCGGAATAGAAGTCTCTCTCACCCAATTGTTGTAATTCTGGAGATTGGGATCTGAAGCATTTGCTTTATAAACGCCTTCAGCAGTTGCCGCGTAAAGGAAAGAGCCATCGGTGGCTAAATCGAAAACACTGAGGTAAGCGCCATCCTTTCCGATATAATAGGTGTCCTTGATTTCCATTTTCTCAAGATTAACAACCACAATACCGAAACCACACGATAGGTAAGCCAATTTTCCGACGAACAAAATATTGTTGATGGTTTTATCGGCTGAAATTTGTTTGCGTTTGATGTCAGAAAGATTGAGAATTTTATTGTCCATCAAAATATCGATGTTGGCATTAAAATAGGTAATCATCAGCAAATCATTTTCCTTGCTGTAGGTCAGTCGTTGGCTTCCAACATCCGAAAGGCCATTGATTCCGGTCATTTTCTGAATACTGTTGTCAGTTTTATCGAATGAGAACAGACCACCCTCGGTTACACAATAGATCTTGCTTCCGGTATCAGCTACATTTTTTGCATGAGTATACGATTGATAATCGGTCCATTCGCCAATGGCAGGCTGTGCATCGACCCGAACAGATACTGAACAGATCAATAAATTAAATATCAGATATTTAAATAGCTTCATTAGGCTTTAATTGAGTTAAATATTCCACTAATTTCTGTACAGCTCTACCACGGTGACTAATTTTATTCTTTTCGCCCATCGACATTTCGGCAAAGCTGAGATGCGATTCGTCGGGCAGAAAAATTGGATCATACCCAAAACCTGTTGCGCCACGCTTCTCCTCCAATATCTGCCCTGAAACTATTCCTTCAAACTGTATTTCACGACCATCAATCACCAGCGATATGATTGTTCTAAAACGAGCTTTTCGGTTTTTTATTTTAGCCATTTTCGACAAAACCAAATCCATGTTTAAGTCCGCGCTTCTTTCGGCTCCAGCATAACGCGCCGAATAAACTCCAGGTTCACCGTTGAGTGCTTCAATTTCCAATCCGGTATCGTCAGCAAAACAGCTGAACCCATATTTATTATAGATATAAAACGATTTTTCGGCGGCATTTCCTTCCAATGTCTCCTGATTTTCAGGAATATCATCGGTACAGCCAATGTCGTTCAAACAGAGCAATTCGATCGAATTGTTCAGTAAGTGTTTTATTTCCTGAAGTTTATGTGAGTTGTTTGTTGCGAATACGAGTTTCATTTGTCTAAAACAATCCGTGAATTTGTGCATCAATGCGGTCGATTATTCCGCTCAAATCTTCAGGATTATTCTGAAATTCAATACGATCGACATCAATAATAAGCAATTTTCCTGCTTTGTAGCGGTTCACCCAGGCCTCGTAACGTTCGTTCAACTGCTTCAGATAATCGATGCGAATTGAGCTTTCGTAATCCCTCCCACGTTTCTGAATCTGATGAACCAGCGTTGGAACCGTTGCTCTCAGGTAAATCAGCAAATCAGGAGCCTGAACCAATTTGTTCATCATTTGAAATAATGTGGCATAAGTATGGAAATCGCGGGTTGACATCAAACCCATGGCATGTAGATTGGGTGCAAAAATTTCGGCATCTTCGTAAATGGTCCTATCCTGAATAACGGTTTTGCTCGAACTGCGAATATCGACCACTTGTTTAAACCGGCTATTCAAAAAATAAATCTGAAGATTGAAAGACCATCGCTGCATGTCATCATAAAAATCATTCAGGTATGGATTTTCGTCAACATCCTCATAATGAGCTTGCCACTTATAATGTTTTGCGAGTAATTCTGTCAAAGTTGTTTTTCCGGCACCGATATTTCCAGCTAAAGCGATATGCATCTGATTAAACTTTAAAATTTGAACTAAAATACGAAATTAAACAAGGAAACAAGGAAAAAGAAAAAAGGAAAAAGGAAAAAGGAAAAATTCACTAAATCACAAATCCAAAGCATCTTAAAACCTACAAGTTTTTATTCAACCCAATCAGTTGATCGAGATATACCCGATCGTTTGACAAACGCGGAATCTTATTCTGTCCACCTACTTTCCCACGAATCCTCATCCATTCATAAAACAATCCCTTTTTAGCAATCACAACATGTGGCATTTCCAGGCTAAGATTTTTATGTCGTTTGGCTTCGTAGTCCGAATTAATTGTTTTCAATGCTTCATCAAAAATTTGAATAAAATGATCCATGTCGTTGGGGAGTTTTTCAAATTCGATGATCCATTCATGTGCTCCTTTTTGATTTTCTTTCATATAAATTGGGCCACCAGTATATTCCGAAATGGATGCATTTGTTCGTTGACAAGCAATTTTAAAAGCCTTTTCAGCATTGTCAATAATTACTTCTTCTCCAAACGCATTAATGAAATGTTTGGTTCTGCCAGTGATTAGAAATCGGAAAGGGTATCGGGAGGTAAATTTGATTGTGTCACCAATAAGGTATCGCCAGAGACCTCCGTTGGTTGAAATTACCAAGGCGTAATTCTTCCCAACTTCAACATCATGTAATAATGTAGTTTTCAGATTGCCTGCCCAATATTCCTCTAAAGGGATAAATTCGTAGTAAATACCATAATCCAGCATGAGAAGCATGTCCTTCTTTTCGGGCTCATCCTGAACTCCGAAAAATCCTTCCGATGCATTATAGGTTTCCATGTAACGCATTTGCGTTCCGGGTAAAAGCTTTTGGTATTGCTCGCGGTAGGGTTCAAAATTCACACCTCCATGAGTAAACACCTCCAGATTCGGCCAAACTTCCAAAATATTATCCTTTCCTGTAACTTCCAGAACTTTCTTTAAAAGAACGAGATACCACGAAGGAACTCCTGAAAACGAGGTGACATTCTCATTCAGCGAATGTTCAATGATCTTTTCGAGTTTCTCTTCAAATTCCTCAATCAGCGAAATCTCGGTTGAGGGAGTCCTGAGGAATTCGGTCCAAAACGGAATATTCTCAATAATAATGGCCGACAGGTCGCCGTAATAGCAATTGTTGTTGATGCTATTTACTTTACTGCTTCCACCGAGTGTCAATGCTTTTCCTGAAAGTATCCCTGAATCGGGGTAATTCTTCAGATAAAGAGCAAGCACATCTCGTCCTCCACGGATATGGACATCCTCCAGTGAGTCTTTACTGACCGGAATAAATTTGCTTTTTTCGTTGGTTGTTCCTGAAGATTTTGCGAACCATTTGGTTTCGCCTGGCCACAGCAGGTTTTTCTCTCCAAGCATCATCCGCTCAACAGTAGGTTTGATGTCACCGTAACACTGAATCGGAAGTTGTTCGCCAAATTCTTTTTCAGAATGAATGGATTTAAAATTGTATTTTAAACCGAATTCTGTATTCGAAGCTATATCGAGCAAGTCAAAAAGCACTTCCCGTTGAACTTCGTGCGGGTGCTTCTTAAAAAGATCAATCTGATATATCCGCTTATAATTGACCCAATTAATGATAGAATTGATTACAGGCATGCAAATTGGTTTTCAGTGCCGTCAAATTTATTAAAAAATATGATTTTTGCTGACGATAAATTCAGCTATCCTTTGAAAGGACTAAAATGACAATCGAAACGTTTGTAATGAAACCTGAGATGTTTTTTCTTATTTTTACTTCCGATTTAACTTAGCACAAATTCATTTTATGAACTACATTGATCTGGTACTTGGTATTATCCTGATAATTGCAGCAATTCAGGGATTCCGGAAAGGCTTTATTGTTGAATTGGCATCGCTTGCTGCGCTGATCCTTGGCATTTGGGGTGCAATCAAATTCTCGGATTGGACAGCTGGTTTTATTACCAAAAACACTGGCTTCCAATCCGATCACATGAGTACCATCGCCTTTTTATTAACTTTTATTGCTATTGTTATCATCGTTCATATTTTGGGAAAAGTGCTCGACAATACAGTTAAAGCTATTGCTCTTGGATTTCTGAACCGTTTGGCAGGAATTATCTTTGGCGTCCTAAAAACTGCAGTTATTCTAAGCATTTTTCTCCTGCTTTTCGAGTCAGTCGACGAAAATGTTCACATTCTACCCCAAAAGCAAAAAGCTGAATCAAAAATGTATAATCCAATGAAACAATTAGTTCCGACACTATTTCCTTTCATAAAACTTTGGGATGCCGATAAAAAATCAGACCCTGCCATCCTGCCTTTCGATTCTAAATCTAAACCTAAAACGATTTAATCATTGATTTTATATCTTTGGACGAATTTTTCAGTCAGTTTGGACAAACCCAATCAGGATTCCGTTGGGCAGACCGTTTTGAAAAATTCAGAATTTTATAGAAACCGCAATTTATTCAGATTATTACAATGAATTTTGTTGACGAATTACAATGGAGGGGCATGATCCACGATATTATGCCCGGAACAAAAGAACAACTCGATAAAGAATTAACTTCAGCATATGTTGGAATCGATCCCACAGCCGACTCCCTTCACATTGGGCATCTTGTGGGCGTGATGATGCTCAAGCATTTTCAGATTGCCGGCCATAAACCTATTGCACTCGTTGGGGGAGCTACCGGTATGATCGGCGATCCCTCAGGAAAATCGCAGGAGCGGAATTTATTGGATGAGCCAACTTTGCGCCACAATCAGGAATGCCTCAAAATCCAATTGTCCAAATTCCTGGATTTTGAATCGGATGCGCCAAACGCTGCCGAGATGGTCAACAATTACGACTGGATGAAAGACTTCACATTCCTGAATTTCATCCGTGACATTGGCAAGCACATCACCGTAAATTACATGATGTCGAAAGACTCGGTCAAAAAACGACTGGATTCCGACAGCGGTTCGGGGATGTCGTTTACCGAATTTACCTATCAGCTGGTTCAGGGGACCGATTTTTTGCATCTGTATCAGACCAGAAATACCAAACTGCAAATGGGTGGTTCCGATCAGTGGGGAAATATTACCACCGGAACCGAACTGATCCGCCGAAAAACCGGTGGTGAAGCATTTGCGCTGACTTGCCCACTGATAAAAAAAGCTGACGGCACCAAATTCGGAAAGACCGAATCAGGAAATGTATGGCTTGATGCCAAATTAACTTCACCCTACAAATTCTTTCAGTTCTGGCTAAATACTTCGGATGAAGATGGCGTAAAATATATCAAAATATTTACGCTGCTTTCGGAAGAAGAAATTACCCATCTTGTTGCCAAACATACTGAAGAACCTCATTTGCGCCTTTTGCAAAAGCGGCTTGCCGAAGAAGTTACGATAATGGTTCATTCGCGCGAAGAATACGATCTTGCAGTTGAAGCTTCTCAAATCCTCTTCGGACAAGGAACTGCTGATCTGTTGAATAAATTAGACGAGGCAACATTCCTCTCTGTCTTCGAAGGAGTTCCGCAGTATAAAATATCATCGAACGTACTTAGGGCTGGTATTAAAGTCGTTGATCTTTTGGCTGAAAAAGCGATGGTTTTTCCTTCAAAAGGTGAACTTCGCCGAACAGTTCAGGGCAATGGATTAAGCATTAACAAAGAGAAAATTTCTGATTCCGAATTGATGATCAATCACAACTTTTTAATCGGAAATAAGTATCTCCTTGTTCAAAAAGGAAAGAAGAACTATTTCTTGTTAATCGCCGAATAAAATTCAGAATTTCACTATACTAAATACCGAAATGTTTCGTTAAGCTTTCGACCAAAAGAATATTCTATGACAAACTTTTTTGATAATCAAAATCTTCTGGAAACCCTCTGGAAATGGAAGAAACATTTGATTGTAGTTGGCATTCTTGCCGTTGTTTTTTCAGCTTTTTTTTCATCGTCACTTTTTATTAAGCCGAAGTACAAATCCACTGCCCGGATTTATCCAAGTAAAAACATCTATGTTTTCAGCGATGAGTCAGAAAGTGAACAGTTACTTGAACTTATCAGTGCTCAGGATATCAAGCTGCGTGTGATTGAGGCTTTTGATTTAAGTTCAGTCTATAAAATCAATAAAAAAGACCCACTGTACCTGTCATACATCATGAGCGAATTCAATGAGAATGTTTCGTTTAAAAAAAATGAATATGAAACGATTGAAATCTCTGTTTTGGATACTGATCCGAAAAGGGCAGCAGTCATGTGCGACTCAATCATATCATTTTTGGACGAGAAGATTTTAATCATGCACCGCATTAAATATGTAGAGTCTGCCACTGTTACAAAAAAAGAATTGGATCTGATCACTCATCAAATTGATTCAGTTAAAACAAGGATGGATTTTTTGAGGAAAGAGTATAAAATCCTTAATTATGATTTGCAATCAAAAGAGTTAACTGAAGGGATGGTCGACATGATGGTTAAACAGAAGATGAATACTGCTGAAGGCAAAAAGATGGAACAATGGATGAACAACATCTCTGAATATGGTGGGGAATTTGACATTTTAGACCGACAGAAATTAATGATGATGACTCAACTTGAAGCCCTTAAAAAAATATATGACGAGGCAATTAGCGGTTCAAGCAAGAAAATTATCTATGGTCAGCGTATTCAAAATCCTATTCCAGCCGATAAAAAATCATATCCCATTCGTTCACTGATTATATTTTTCTCAACTTTTGCGGCTCTCTTCATGGCTATTTTGGTGATTTTATTTCTCGAAAACAAAAAAAACATCTAACGGGTGTACCAGGCCAGAATTAAAATTGTTCTATTCTATCTGTTTTCAGCATTGTTTATTCTGCTGAATGCTTTCTTTCTGGTAAAGAAACATTCTATGATTATCAATGCCTTACCTCTGGTATTATTTATTGTGATGCTGGCTCTTTTTGCCTTTGATGTGCTGCTTTACCTGGTAGTATTTTTCACCCCGCTTTCACTTCCGCTCTCCGAAATTATGCCCGGACTGACATTTAATATGTCGTTACCAACAGAACCTTTACTGGTTGGAATATTGCTTGTGTTTATCATGAAGTGTTTTGCCAATGGAAAGTTTGATCGCGAGATTCTGATTCATCCGGTTTCACTGGCCATCTATTTCAGTTTATTCTGGCTAATGGTGACAAGCTTAACCAGTTCGATGCCCATTGTTTCCTTTAAGTTTTTGCTTTCACGAATATGGTTTGTTGTTGCTTTTTACCTTTTAGCTGCTAAACTTTTTGATTCAGGAAAGAACATTGAGAAATACATCTGGCTGTATACCTTACCATTACTGATTGTTATTTTTTATACCCTCAACCGGCATCTGGGTTATGGTTTGTGGGATAAGCAAGCAGCCAATTTTGTCCCAAATCCGTTTTATAACGATCATACTTCGTATGGGGCTGTCATTGCTATGTATCTGCCATTTCTATTCGGTTTTTCGTTTACCAAAATATATTCACCGGCGGTGAAAACTTTTGTTCATATCGTACTTGGGATTTTATTGGTTGGATTTATTCTCTCATACGCCCGCGCGGCATGGCTTAGTATGATTGTGGCTTTTGCGGTCTGGATTTTTATGAAGTTGAAATTACGGTTTAAGCCACTTTTTATTGCACTTTTTATTACGCTTTCCGTTGTTCTTGTTTTTCAGACTGAATTACTCATGTATCTGGAACGAAACAATACCGAATCATCGGCAAATCTCGGAGAACATATTTCATCCATGTCAAATATTTCATCGGATGCCTCCAATTTGGAACGCATAAACCGCTGGAGTTGCGCCATCCGGATGTTTGAGGACAAACCAATTTTTGGCTATGGACCAGGAACTTACATGTTTAAATATGGCAGCTACCAGTTAACTGCCGATCGCACAATAATCAGCACTAATTCGGCTGACGGCGGAAATGCTCACAGCGAATACCTTGGCCCCATGGCTGAATCGGGAATTCTGGGCCTGATTTCCTTTCTGATATTGATTTCTGTGGTTATTTATACCGCTGTTCATACTTACACCAGAACAAACGACAAACGGTTAAAAACACTTGTAATGAGCGCGCTTCTTGGGCTTATTACCTACCTTGTTCATGGAATAATGAATAATTTTCTGGATACCGATAAACTTTCAGTGCCTTTCTGGGGATTTACGGCCGTAATTGTTGCTGTTGATATTTATACAAGAAAAGCCATCCGAACCGAAACTCTATCTGAGATTAAGGAATAAAAAAAATGGCCTGCATCAAGCAGACCATTCAACTATTATAAATCAACTTTATCTTATTTCTTAACGCGTTCATAATAAGAACGGTCGCGGGTATCAATTTTAAGAAGATCACCTTCGTTAATAAACATCGGAACCATGATTTCTGCACCTGTTTCGAGTATTGCAGGTTTTAACGCGTTTGAACTTGCAGTATTTCCTTTTTCTCCGGCTATTGTTGAAGCAACAACCAGTTCGACAAATGGTGGCATCTCAACAGTCAAAGGAGTCTCGGTATCAACATGATAATTGATTTCGACAGTTTGTCCTTCTTTCATCAAATCTGCATTGTCAACCAAATCAGACAAAATAGATACCTGTTCAAATGTCTCGGCATGCATAAAGTTAAAACCGGCTTCATCCTGATACAAATATTGGTATGGACGGCGTTCAATTCGAACGACTGTAATTTTAGCTCCTGAACTGAACGTATTTTCAATCGTTCTTGCTGTTTTTAAGTTTTTCAATTTTGTTCTGACAAAAGCAGGACCTTTACCTGGTTTAACATGCTGGAAAGATACAACCTGATACAACCCTTCGTTGTACTCTATCGTCAATCCGTTTTTAATATCCGTTGTAGTAGCCATAGAAATTTTTTAAATAGATTTTAATCGGGTGCAAAAATAAAGAAATATTGGTGAATCAGAAATTTCTGCCATTTTTTTCAAATTATTCACAATCAACTTATTATTGTGCTATCATTTGATTGACTCCATTTATTTTGTAAGTCTCGAGTTCGCATTTAAGGGCACCAAAAACCATATCGAATTCAGCATAAATGGGAAGTCGGTTTGCATCTTTGGTTATGTATATCTTCAATCCGTCTGACCCCTTCACCAGTTTCCCATCCGGAACTACAGGTGAAACAACATAGCACTGCTTCCTTCCAATTTTAGTGTCAATAAACTCTATTCCAAGATATTGCAACCGTATCAGAAATAATTCTTTGCCGTGATATACCGGCAATTCAACGATCTTTCCTTCAAGCAAAGCATCAAACGACTGATGTTGTCTGATGTAAAAAAATACGCTGATCAGATCATTCACATTATCCGGAACTTTCTTACGACCCGATTTTAGACTAAATAGTGAATCGTTGACATGATCATAAGTAACCTCGTCGTAGAAACGGTATTTCTGCTCTTTTACTGTCCGAACTGACTTGTATGGCAAGTATGTTATTGGATCTACCCAACTTTCAAACACATCATTGACTTCATAAATTTTATCGACTAGTCCGGTTGTCCGACCCTTCATGTGATAATGAATCGTTTGTTTCTTGTTTAGTTTTTCTTTTGTTGCAACCAAATTTGCTTTTCCTCCTTTGAGAAAACCTAACCTTAAAATGTACTCCATTTCCTCAATAGGCTGAGCATACGTTCGTAGTGCAAAAGTTAACAAAAAACAAAAAGTCGATATGAATCTCATCCCAGCAAATTTTTCTTCGATACAATGGCCACAAAATCTTTCAAATAGAACGGCTCAAAGTAAGCAACGTCTTCAAACTGGTTTTTGTTATACGATTGCCAAGCCAATTCTGACATATGTTGTGCTGAGGCTTCAATATGATCGACGAAAATCGCATTTGTTGAGTTCAAAACCTTTCGGCATTTTTCTGCTCCGTTACCAAAGAAAACAATTTGATTATCAATAAGTTCATCACTCAGAAAAGTCTCTTCAATAATGTCGGCAGCTATAGGTTTCAGAACATTGCCCTGCGAGTTTAAAAGCATCCAGAATACTTCCATCCGCCGGGCATCAATCATTGGACAAAACAAAAGATTTTTATTCTCCGGAAGTCCATATTTTACCGGATTTAGCATCACATATTTAGCCATTGCTTCCAAAGTTCCAACGGCTATCAGCGGAATGTGCCCTGCAAAACAGATCCCTTTGGCTGTTGAAACACCAATGCGAAGACCTGTGTAAGATCCCGGACCTTTACTGACAGCAACTGCATCCAGATCAGAAGGTTTGACATCATTTCGCTTCATCAGGTTTTCAGCAAATACAGTTACAAGCCGGGCATGGTTTTGTCCTTCCTTCGATTCAATCAAATCCATAATCTGGCCGTTATTTGCCAGAGCCACACTACATACTTCAGTAGAGGTTTCGATAATAATAATTACTGCCATTTCTGATCGGTTTTAAGCGCAAAACTATTCAGAATAAACAAACGATTCGATGTTTTGTGAAAAGAAATCTAAACTTTTATGCTATTCAGAATATTATTGGTCTTTTATCCTGAATAGTTCGCTCAATTATATTATTTTTAAATTTTATTTCCACAACCTAACGCAGATGTATCATACTGTAATTATTGATGATGATCAATTGGCACGGCGAGGACTTCGAAGAATACTCGAACAGAATTTCAAGGAAGTTGAAATCCTAGGAGAAGCAGACTCGGTTGCCTCTGGTCTATCGCTAATAAATGAAGTTGATCCTGACCTGGTCTTTCTGGATATAGAAATGCCTGATGGGACTGGATTTAGCCTACTAGAGCAACTTTCAGGTGTAAACTTCAAAGTTGTTTTTACAACTTCGTACAGCGATTATGCCATCACTGCTTTCAAATACTCAGCATTCGATTACATTGTAAAACCTGTTTTAATTGAAAACGTTCGGGCTACGATGAAAAGGATTAATGAAATACCTGTACTTAAAGAAAAAGAAAGAGTTGAAGTTCTCAAACAAAATCTGATTCATAACGATTCTGGTGATGCAACCATTGCTTTACCCGAAATTAATGGGTTTTCGATTGTAAAAGTCTGTGATATAATTCGATGTGAAGGTGAACGAAATTATTCACGGATTTATTTTAAAAATGGTACGTCCACCCTTATCAGCCGCACATTGCTCGATTTCGATAATTTATTGGTTTCACATGGATTCTTCAGAATTCATCGTTCGCATCTGATCAGTTTAAAAAATGTTAACCGGTATCTGAAAACTGATGGCGGATTTGTAGAAATGATGGATAAAACACAATTGCCCGTTTCTCCAAAATTTAAAGATGAATTGCTTAACCGATTGTTATACAACCGTGTGTAACTATTTCTAACAGAATGATTATAAGCCTGGGCTAGCCGTTCAGGTTTTAGTTTTTATACCTACTTCAAGTATGTACACAATCAACGAAATTCAATCACTTATCTCCATTGAAATAGAAAAAGAGATTGCTCTGATTAATCGAAATGAACCTAAAAATCTATATGCGCCCATCGCTTATTCGCTGACGATGGGAGGTAAAAGAGTGCGTCCGGTGATGGTTTTGCTGGCCTGTAATCTTTTCAGCAAAAACATTGAACAAGCAATTCCTGCAGCAATGGCCATTGAGGTGTTTCACAATTTTACACTTTTGCACGACGACATCATGGATCAGGCCGAAATGAGGCGTAATTCTCAATCAGTCTATAAAAAATACAACCAAAATATTGCGATTTTGTCAGGCGATGCCATGTCGATTTTGGCCTATAATTATTTACTGAAATATAATTTTCCCGAAGCTTCGGAAATGATGAAACTGTTTTCGCAAACCGCACTCGAAGTTTGTGAAGGACAGCAACTGGATATGGACTTCGAAAATAAAATGGACGTTTCTATTACTGAGTACCTGAATATGATTCAATTAAAGACGGCAGTTCTTCTGGCCTGTAGCTTTAAACTGGGTGCCCTTGCCGCAAAAGCGCCTGAAGAGTCGGGCAATTTGTTATATACTTTTGGTCTGAATCTTGGAATTGCATTCCAGCTTCAGGACGATCTACTCGATGTTTTTGCCGATCAGAGCAAGTTTGGGAAAAAAATAGGCGGTGATATAGTAGCAAACAAAAAGACATTTCTGTTGTTAAAAGCACTCGAATTATCGGATGATCAAACAAAATTTCAGATTCAGGATTGGATTTTACGAAGTGAATTTGATGAAAAAGAAAAGATCAATGAAATAAAAAATATTTATAAAAACCTGAATGTTAAAACTATAACCGAAGATTGCATCAACAAATACTATCAAACCGCAATTCAAATTTGTGATCAAATCGATCTGCCGGGAGAAACAAAAACAGAATTGATTGATCTGGCACAAATGATCATGAACCGTGACCATTAATAAAAGAAACAAGTTATATTTGTCCTGATACGTTTCCTAAACAACAGGACCCTTTCATTGATAAAAAATATTTTTCAACTCGCTTAAATTAAATTATATGGCTCAGAATATTGGAAAAATTTCTCAGGTAATCGGACCAGTAATCGACATTACTTTCGATCAGGAAGGCAGTGTACTTCCCCGAATATACGATGCGCTTGAGATTGTAAGGGAAGGACAAGCCAATCTTGTTCTTGAATGCGAACAACATATTGGTGAAAATACGGTTCGCGCCATTGCGATGGACTCCACCGACGGTTTTCGTCGTGGCATGGAAGTGATAGCTACCGGCAAACCAATCACTATGCCTAAAGGCGAAATTGTGCTGGGTCGCTTGCTTAATGTGACCGGCAATCCGGTTGACGGAATGGAAGCACTTCCAAAAAATGGTCTCAGCATTCACAACGAACCACCTCTTTACGAAGATTTGACTACCGAAACAGAGGTGCTTTCTACTGGTATTAAAGTAATTGACCTCATTGAACCCTATGCCAAAGGAGGTAAAATTGGTTTATTTGGTGGTGCCGGTGTCGGTAAAACAGTACTTATTCAGGAATTAATAAACAATATCGCTCTTGCTCACAGCGGCTTGTCGGTTTTTGCCGGTGTTGGCGAACGTACCCGTGAAGGAAACGATTTACTTCGCGAAATGATCGAAGCTGGAATTGTCAACTATGGCGACGAATTCAGAAAATCGATGGAAGAAGGCAACTGGGACCTCACCAAAGTTGACCCTGTTGCTCTCAAAGAATCAAAGCTTGCTCTTGTATTTGGTCAGATGAATGAATCTCCCGGTGCCCGTGCCCGTGTAGCGTTATCAGGACTAACAATTGCTGAAAGCTTGCGCGACGGCGATGGTTCTGCAGGAAAAGGCCGCGATATCCTTTTCTTTGTTGACAATGTGTTCCGCTTTACTCAGGCCGGATCGGAAGTATCGGCACTGCTTGGACGTATGCCTTCAGCGGTGGGATATCAACCAACCCTGGCGACTGAAATGGGTATTATGCAAGAACGCATCACTTCAACAAAGAACGGATCAATTACTTCAGTGCAGGCAGTTTATGTACCTGCTGATGACTTAACCGATCCTGCTCCTGCAACAACTTTTGCCCACCTTGATGCAACTACAGTATTAAGTCGTAAAATCTCCGAATTGGGTATTTATCCTGCAGTTGATCCATTGGATTCCACTTCACGAATTCTGACCCGCGAAGTTGTTGGCGACGAACATTACGACTGTGCTCAACGGGTTATCATGATTTTGCAACGCTACAAAGAATTGCAGGATATTATTGCTATTCTGGGTATGGATGAATTGTCGGAAGACGATAAACTGATTGTTTCCCGTGCACGCAGGGTTCAGCGATTCCTTTCCCAACCATTCTTTGTGGCTGAACAATTTACCGGATTAAAAGGACAGCTTGTTTCGATTACAGATACGATCAAAGGGTTCAACATGATTATGAACGGTGAGGTTGATCAATATCCTGAAGCTGCATTTAACCTGGTAGGAACCATTGAACAGGCCATCGAAAAGGGCGAAAAATTACTGACTGGTGCATAATCACATCCGCTTTGTAAGCACTTGATTTTGAACTTCTAACTTCGAACATTTAACTTTAACACATGCTACTCGAAATAATCACCCCCGACAAGCGCATCTATTCAGGCAAAATCAAACTAGTTAAATTGCCCGGAAGTAAAGGTGCTTTCGAAATACTTGAAAACCACGCCCCAATTATTTCAAGCCTTGAAAAAGGTACGATTAAAATAATTGAAGAAAATGGGCAGGAACTATTTTTTGAGGTGGATGGCGGTGTTGCTGAAAACAAAGACAACAAAATAATCGTACTTGCAGAGTCGGTATAGCTGACTGATGCAATAAACTCATTATATTTAAACCCTGAAGTTCTATCCACTTCAGGGTTTTTACGTTTTGAAGAAAAAATTTCTCATAATACGCTTTAGTTCCATTGGCGATATTGTTCTCACTTCGCCGGTAGTTCGCTGCCTGAAAAATCAATTTCCGGAGGCTGAGGTTCATTTTTTAACCAAAAAGAGGAATGCCGATCTTTTATTGGCCAATCCTTATGTCGACAAAATCCATTTATTCAGTGATTCACTATCGGATACGATCAGAGAACTTCAGTCTGAAAACTTTGATTTTATTATCGACCTGCATAACAATCTTCGAAGTTTACGGGTCAAACTTCGACTAAAGGTCAAATCAATCAGTTTCAACAAGCTCAATATACGTAAATTGTTGTTTACCCGGTTTAAGATAAATGCGATGCCTGATGGGCACATTGTCGACCGGAATATGGAGACTTTAAGTTCATTTCATGTTCAGAACGACGGAAACGGTCTGGATCATTTTATTCCGAAAGAAGATGAATTCCCTATTTCTGAATTGCCCGAAAATTTCAGAAATGGGTATGTGGCTTTGGTTCTGGCTGGAACCTATGCGACAAAGCGAATGCCTGCCGAAAAGTACCGGAAACTGATCTCAGAAACGAAGTTCCATTTTCTGTTGCTTGGAGGAAAAGGTGAAATCCATGTTGCGGCTGAGATTTTAGGATGGAATACTGGTAATGTTTTAGATTTTACTGGAAAACTTCGGCTTAATCAATCGGCTTCGCTGGTCAAAAATGCGAGACTGGTGATCTCGAATGATACCGGATTGATGCACATTGCAGCAGCCTATCACAAAAAAATATTATCGATTTGGGGAAATACTTCTCCGCGATTGGGTATGTATCCCTATCTGCCTGACGAAGGTTCAGAAATTCTCGAAGTTCAGGGTCTAACGTGCCGACCTTGCTCAAAATTGGGGTATAACGAATGCCCAAAAAAACATTTCAAATGTATGAACGATATTCCTGAAGATCGCATGATTAATTGGGTAAAAAGGAATTTTTAAAATTTCAAACTAAACACCGTTTCCTTGTTTGGAACCGACCTTACCTGAAGGCTACCACCATGCAATCGCATAATTTGGCGCGAAAGGCTGAGGCCAATTCCTGAACCATTCTCGCGGGTAGTAAAAAACGGGACAAAGATCTGCTCCATAATATCAGTTGGAATTCCGGGACCATTATCTATAACTCGAAGCTCTGGCCTATTTTCTGAATTTATTCCGGCGCTGATCTGGATTTTTCCATCCGGATTCTTCTCATTCGCCTCCACCGCATTTTTCAACAGGTTCAGCAAGACCTGCGAAATCAGGTTTTCATCAGCAAAAAGCTCCATTTCAAGCGGATTCACAGTAACCGTAAGTTTCACTTTATCATTGTTCTCGAGCGAAAAGTACAATACTTTTATTCGGTCAACCAGATCGATAACCTTAAATATTTTCCGGTCAGGTTTTGGCAGGCGCGTTAGTTTCCGGTACGATTCCACAAAAAGCATTAATCCATTTCCTTGTTCTTTTATAACATTCAGCCCGCGAATAGTGATTTGGATGGTATTTTCATTGACTTCCTCCGGAAGTGCCGGACGTCCGTCAATCGTGAAATATTTTGTAAGGCTTTCCGAAAGTGAAGTGATTGGTGCAATTGAATTCATTATTTCGTGCATCAGTACACGAATCAATTTCATCCACGAATCCAGCTCTTTTTCGTCCAGTTCGTTTCTGATATCCTGAATGGAAAGCAGGATCAACGAGTCATTTTTAGTTTTAAACGAAGTTGCTTTTAACGATAATTCAATAGTTCCACGTTCAGTTGGCATTGAAACCAGTTTCTGCTCAAAAGGCCTTATCGCTTGTACCGCCTGAAAAAGATTACGGTTAATGCGTTCCAATTGATTGATGTGTGTAAGCACCTCAACAGCAAGCATTTTTTTTGCAGCAGAATTGGCATGAAGTACAAAACCTTTGGAATTAAAAGTTATAATTCCAGTTGCCACATGTTCAAGTAAAGTCTTAAAATACTGTTCACGCTGTTGGTTTTCGATTTTTAATTGCTGTATTTGCACATTAACCTTATTTAAACTCTGGTACAATTCACGGATAGGTTTCCCTGAAATATTGGTTGGAAAGAGCAATGACGAATCGTTATTTTGTATCGATTCCAGGAAATATTTCATCTTCCTGTTGGTGGTATTCAGATAGTTAATCAGGCCAAAAACCATCGGAACCTGCAGAATAAGACATAACGAAGCAAGCGTAAACGAACTTTCGGCAAAAGCCCACCCTGTAAGCAAGGCAAACAAAACGATCAAAAGCACTCTGAAAATAATTTGGAAATATAGATTTCGACTGATCATTGTCCTGATTTTTTAATCTTGTTATAAAGAGTCTGTCGGGTAATTCCTAACTGATCAGCAGCCGCGCTCAGGTTTCCGCCGCTTTTTTCAATCGCAAGATTGATCATCCGTCTCTCCATTTCTTCGAGCGTCATTTCAGGAGTAATATTCTTTCCTGAAACAATGGGGCGCATAAAGAAATCATCGGGTTTCAACACATTGTTTTCACTCAGAATTACTGCTTTTTCTATGGTGTGCTGCAACTCGCGAATGTTCCCCGGCCACGAATATTTCAGGAGTTTTTCTTGTGCCTTCTGATTAATTTTCAGGCCCGGTTTGTTGTATTTCGATGAATATTTTTTCAGAAAAAATTCGGCAAGTACCAGAATATCATTTCCCCGTTCGCGCAGTGGCGGAACTTCAATCTGAATAGTATTGATACGGTAAAGCAAATCCTCCCTGAAATGTCCATCCTGAACCATGCTTTCCAGGTTTTTGTTGGTCGCACAAATCAGCCGGATATCAATGGCCACAATTTGATTGGATCCAATGCGCGAGATTTGCCTGTTCTGAATAGCAGCCAGCAATTTTGCCTGAAGGTGAAAGGAAAGGTTGCCGATTTCGTCGAGGAAAAGGCTGCCTTTGTCGGCCACTTCGAATTTTCCGGGACGATTCTCTCGTGCATCGGTAAAAGCGCCTTTCACATGGCCAAAAAGTTCGCTTTCGAACAAAGTTTCGGTAATCGCTCCCATATCGACACTCACCAAAACTTCTTCACTGCGGTTCGAAAGCCGGTGAATTTCCTGTGCGATCAGTTCCTTGCCTGTACCGTTTTCGCCGGTAATCATCACATTGGCATCGGTTTTTGCTACTTTTCGTACCAGGTTCAGCACGTTCATCAGCTTCGGCGATGAGCCCACAATGAATTTTTGTTCGCGGTTGATCTCACTTTTCAGCCCTTTTTCCTTTTCTTTCAACTGACTCACTTCTTTTTTAGATAAGTTGAGTTGAAGTGCAGACTTCAGCGTGGCTATCAGTTTGGCGTTATCCCAGGGTTTCAGCACAAAATCGGTAGCTCCGGCTTTCAGGGCTTTCACGGTCAGTTCAACATCACCATAAGCAGTGATCATTACGACTGAAATTTCCGGATTTGTCTCCTTGATTCGGTTTAGCCAGTAAATTCCTTCATTACCCGTGTTGATTCCGGCATTGAAATTCATATCGAGTACAACCAGATTATAATCCTTTTTTCGCAGTTCGGAGGGAATCTGGTTGGGGTCGGAAAGCGTGGTGACTGTTTGAAATTCGGTAGCCAATAAGATTTCGAGCGCACTCAAAATACTTTTATTGTCATCAACGATCAGTAGATTTCCTTTGGCCATTTTTTCTTTAAAGGTAAACGACTTCAAATTTAAAATCAAGAGAGTGTAAATATTTTTGACAATCTATTGTCAATTATTTTTACCGCATATTGTATTGTTCCATTGTAATAATTCTGATTATCTGCCAGATACATCTTTGGCACTATTCTGGCATTCAAAAAGTAAAAGCCTAAAAAATGAAGTCAAAAGAATTAATAATCCTGAATATATTACTGTTCTTCCTTGGTTCACGCCTCAGTGCGCAGGAAAGCTGGTCACTAAACGATTGCATTAAATATGCCATTAAAAACAACCTGGAACTCCATGCCGCTGATTTGGGTGAACAGATTGCTGAACAAAGCTTTCAGAAATCAAAATGGAGTAGGCTTCCAGGTATCGGTGCTCAGGCTGATGCCGGACGAAATTATGGCCGATCGGTCGACCCAAATACGAATGGAATTATCAACACCTCCTTCTTTAATAACTCATATGGTCTTGGAGCTTCAATGGATGTTTTCCGCGGATTCATGACTCAAAACCAAATTGGCTATGAGAAATTCAAAAAAGAATCTGCCGCGAATTACCGCGAAAATGCCACTTATGACCTTGCCTTTGAAGTAATGAATGCCTTTTTTATTGTGATTTATCAGCAGGAGATGCTGAAAATTGCCAACGATCAACGGGATATTTCAGAATTGAATGTCAAAAAAACCGGGATAATGGTCACCACCGGGGTGAGATCGCAGGCCGAATTATTGGAGGTAAAAGCAAACCTGGAGAAAGATCAACTGGAATTTATCCGGACAAAAAATAACATCGAATCGGCCTGGATCAGGTTAAAGAAAGCCATGAACCTGCCTCTGGATCAGGAGATAAAACTGGTCGCTCCGGAAGATGATGTGGTCGATGGCAGCAAGATTATTGCCGATGTCAGCGAGCTCTTTAAAATATTCAGTCAGCAATCGCCATATATTCAAATGTATGAAAATGAATGGAAAGCCAGCCGAAAGTTAATGAGTGTTCAGAAAGCAGGATTTTTCCCATCCATCAGGCTTCAGGCTTCCTACAATACTGGCTTTTACGAAACAAATAAAGATGATAACGATCAGACGATTTCGTTTAACAATCAGATTAAAAACAACCAAAGCCAATGGGTAGGAGCCAGTATGAGTATTCCGATTTTTAACCGCAATGCAGTGCGGTTTGATGTAAAACAGTCGAAACTAGCCTCGGAACAGGCTGAAGCAAAGCTAACCCAATCGAAGCAAAACCTGCTGTACGAAATGAAAAAAAACTACAGTGATCTGAATGCTTCATTGCAGGAATTTCAGCAATCGGAGAGGCAGCTTGAGGCTGACCAACTGGCATTTCAGGCCGCGCAAAAGAAATTCGATCAGGGTATGACCAATGCTATTGAATTTTACACGGTCAAAAATCGTTTAGCCAATACCACCAATCAACTCCTGATTTCGAAACTGATGCTTGGCGTAAAAAAACGGACGCTGGACTTTTATAAAGGTGAGCGGTTTTGGGAATAAAAACCACAAGCTGAGAAAAGGGAAAAAGTCATTGGTCATTAGGAAAAAGGAGAACGGAAACAGGAATAATCAAAATGAAAATTGTCCGACTTCGCGGCGGAACTTGAAACTTTGAACTTGAAACTTGAACTATATTATCATGGGAATGGATAAAATAATAGAAAAGAAAAAGGGCATCAGGCCCAAACACATCATCTGGGGTGTAGGAGTTTTGGTATTCGGATTCCTGATTTACAAAGTGATGTTATCTGAAACAGGTTCGACCTATCGGGCCGAAAAAGACAAGCTGACCATCAGCACCGTGGAGGACGGACTGTTTAACGACTACATCACAGTGATCGGTAATGTTGAGCCAATCACAACCATTTACCTGGATGCTATCGAAAGCGGGCAAATTCAGGAAAGGTTTATTGAAGAAGGTTCGATGGTAAAAAAAGGCGATGTGATTCTCCGGCTCGAAAACCGTCAGCTGTACCAAACCATCCTGAACAGCGAAGCTGCTTTGGCTGAAAAGGAAAATTACCTTCGAAATACCCGAATCAGTTTCGAAACGGAACTAATTCAATCGCGCAAAAATATCCTCGATAGCCGTTACCGGTTGAACCGGAAAAAGCGGAATTACGAGCAGAACAAGTCGCTTTACGACGAACAACTGGTATCCAAAGAAGATTTTCTTCAGGCGAAAGAAGACTTTGAATACGAAGGAAATATGCTCGAAATAAACAAGGTGAAATCAAAAAATGACTCTTTAATCCGGATAACTTCGATGCAAAG
>Ga0136636_10000203_pt1 | contig 27083 bp, 27 predicted proteins | sample AntDrymUQ8522106_2_FD_104653 | JGI IMG/M metagenome (GOLD analysis project Ga0136636, IMG submission 104653) | Polar desert sand microbial communities from Dry Valleys, Antarctica - metaG UQ852 (21.06) | ecosystem: Environmental > Terrestrial > Soil > Desert | place: Antarctica: Dry Valley... | reverse complement strand
TGCATATCGGAACTCATATAAATCAGCCGTCGGGGTTTTTGAATTAGACAAGTCAGCAGATAAGGTGCGAGTGTATTGATGGCGAATGTAAGCGGCAAATTGTCTACACTGCGCAGACCATCAACGCCTTTGTAAACCGCGGCATTGTGAATGATTGCATCGAATTTTCCGAGTGCATTAACCTGCTCCGCGAGATTTTTGGTTTCGGCAATACTCGAAATGTCGGCGGTAAGCAACTGTTTTGCGCCGGGAACGGCAAGCATCGCCGCGCGCCCTCGTGTGGCATTCCGCGCATGCAATACCACGTCGTGCCCTCGGTTTACCAATAATTGCGCAGCCATTTTTCCGAGTCCATCTGCCGAACCCGTGATAAATACTCTTGCCATATATATCTTATAACGGTAAATAAAACTGCCGCGTTTTTAGTTGCGGCAGTGTAAACTAGTTTTTAAGCGACGCCATATCAATGACAAAACGGTACTTAACATCGCTTCTCAGCATCCGTTCGTAAGCTTTGTTAATCTCCTGCATCTTGATGATCTCGATATCGGAAACGATGTTGTGCTCCCCGCAGAAATAGAGCATCTCTTGGGTTTCGGCGATGCCACCGATCACAGAACCGGCAACGGCTTTCCGACCGAGGATCATCGGCACCGTATTTAACGAAGGCTCCAATCCACCTAGATAACCGACCATTACGAGTGTGCCGCTAATATTTAAAGTTGAAATATATGGATTGGCATCATGCACATAGGGTACGGTATCGATAATGAGATCGAATTTCCCCTTTACCGATTCCATCTCTGCGTCATCTGTGGAAATAATCACTTCGTCGGCTCCGAGTGCTTTCGCATCTTCGGTTTTGCCTGGCGTACGCGAGAACAAGGTTACTGTAGCACCGAGTCCTTTCGCAAGTTTGATCGCCATATGTCCCAAACCGCCCAAACCCACTACGGCGACTTTACTGTCTTTACCGACATTCCAATGGCGCAAAGGCGACCAGGTTGTAATCCCCGCGCAGAGCAATGGTGCGACAGCAGCGAGGTCGAGATTGGTAGGTACCTTTAAAACAAAATTCTGGGTTACCACAACGTTCTCGGAATAACCGCCAAAAGTGTAACTATTTAAATGTGGATCGTTACTATTGTAGGTTCCCGTAAAACCGTTGAGGCAATACTGCTCGAGATCGTTTTTACAACTGGCGCAGGTACCGCAAGAGTCAACGAGGCAACCTACGCCAGCGAGATCGCCCACTTTGAACTTGCTAACTTCTGAACCAACCTGCGTAATCCTGCCCACAATTTCATGTCCGGGAACCGTCGGATATTTGGTTCCGCCCCAATCATTTCGCGCCGTATGAAGGTCGGAATGGCAAACCCCGCAATACAGGATTTCAATCGCCACATCATTTGGCATCAAGTTTCTGCGCTCGACAGTCATTTCTTTAAGCTCCGCATCTGGCGCTTCACTGCCAAAAGCTTTGGTGTTTTTAGTTGTCATGATTTTTCTGATTTAGTGAAAGAAATTGAAGCTAGTAATTTACGAATAATATCAAAGCCGAGGTTTATTCTGTCAGCTGAATTTTATGAATTACGGCGAACTATTGATGAATTGGCAGATTTTATTAGGTGTAATGCTAACGGCATTAAATGAAACTGAGATGAAGAATTATACCGAGATTCACGTATACAGCGAATTGCCTTTCAAATATTTCAAGCTACTACTATGCGCACACTGATTGGAATTCTGCAAGATGCAATGTCAAATCCGTAATCGATTTCGATTTTATTGGTGGAAATTTGTAATATGTGATACACTGTATTACCATTTCAATGCTAAAATTTTAAACCGATACTTATGGAAACGAGAAACGATGGTAGCAAAGGCAAGACCGCTGCCGAACTGATAGCAGAAGATGCAACACGAAGTAACAAATCCAATCCGGATTCTTATGAAAATGCTGTAGACTATGAAGGCGATGAAGGAAATCTCGATGCCGACGATATTGTAGCACTCGATGATGATTTCCTCGACAACGATGGTCTGACCGAAAATGAGGATGAGGAAGAAAAGGATGACCTCGACCCGCAAGGGAATATTTAATACCAACTTTAAACCAATAAGGGACAAATTCACAAACGGATTGTCCCTTTTTTAATTTTAGACTTAACTGCCAGTCATCTCCCCGCCATTTACATGAATGACCTGTCCTGTGATATAGCTACTGTCTTCCGAGGCGAGAAAAACGTATGACGGCGCGACTTCTGAAGGCTGCCCTGCTCTGCCCATTGGTGTATCTTTCCCGAAATCGGAGACCTTATCAAATGTGGAAACAATCAGTGGCGTCCAGATCGGTCCCGGTGCCACGGCATTGACTCGGATACCTTTCTTTGCAAGATTGGCGGCGAGTGAGCGCGTAAACGAAACTATCGCTCCTTTAGTTGAGGAATAATCGAGCAAATGGTCACTACCGCGGTACGCCGTTACCGATGTAGTATTGATTATCGTATCGCCTTTTCGCAAATGGGGCAATCCTTCACGCGTGATATAAAAGAACGGGTAAATATTAGTTTCAAAAGTTTCTTGTAGCTGCTTTTTGGTCACGCCTTTAATATCATTTTGTGGGAACTGAACCGCGGCATTGTTGACGATTATATTGAGTCCGCCAAATTGCTTTATAACTTTCGCGACCGCCTTTTTGCAAAATGCTTCGCTCTTGAGGTCGCCCTTAATCAGCAGGCATTTCTGGTTCTGCTCTTCAACCATTGCCTTGGTATCTTCGGCATCCTTTTTTTCCTTATTGTAGATTATGGCGACCGTTGCGCCTTCAATAGCAAAATGAACGGCTACCGCGCGCCCAATACCGCTGTCGGCACCAGTTATCAAAGCGATTTTCCCTTTGAGTTTTCCACTTCCACTATACTTTTTGCTGATGATTTCAGGCTGCGGCTGCATCTTCGATTCTTTTCCCGGCGCACTTTGGCTTTGCTCCGGAAACTTCGTTGGTTTGCTCATACAAATTGGTTTTCAATTACGAAATCCTAAAGTTAGCCCATTTGAAAAAAGTATCATAAGCAATTAATCTTTCGTTAAGATTACGCAAAAAAAAAGCTACCCGAAATCAGGCAGCCGCTATTTTTTAATGTGGTAGCTTATTTATAGAAAGAAACTCAATCCGTAATAAAGTGTCGCTGCAAGTAATGCCGACACTGGAATGGTCAGCACCCAAGCCCAAAGCAGACTAACGGTTACACCCCAACGCACTGCTGAAACCCTTTTAGTCAGACCGACCCCGATAATAGAACCTGTAATGGTATGTGTGGTAGAAACCGGAATTTTAAAATGCTCCGTACCGAATAAAGTCAGCGCTCCCGCAGTTTCCGCAGCAAAGCCTTCTAGTGGTGTTACCTTGGTAATTTTTGTTCCCATCGTCTTAACGATTTTCCAACCACCGCTCATCGTTCCCAACGCAATCGCGCCGTAACACGCTAGCGGAACCCAGAATGGCGGACTTTCTATTTTCACTTTGCCATCCGTAATTTGGTATTTTAGGTCAAGCCAAGAGGGTAAATCAGCGGGATTGATATGGGTTTGTGTCAGATAAACCACGATCGCAGCCGAAATAATACCCATTACTTTCTGCGCATCGTTTCCACCATGGCCGATACTGAAGATGGCCGAAGAAAATAATTGCAGTTTCTTAAACGCACGCTCGGCTTTGGAAGGATTTACTCCTCTGCAAATGTGCAGAATCGCCACCGAAATGAAATACGACATAAACATCCCGATTAGCGGCGCCAATACAATAAATGCGGCGATTTTGCCTACGATCTGAAGATTGACAACTTCGAGTCCGCCGTGTGCCATCGCAGCTCCGGCAAATCCACCAATGAGTGTATGGGATGAAGATGATGGGATTCCGAGTGCCCAAGTCAGCAAGCTCCATGTAATTGCAGCTATAATCGCAGCGAGAATTACGACGAGGTTGATTTGCAGCGTATCGGCTGTTTTGGCAACGGTATCTGCAATATTGAGATCGAATAAAAAATAAGCGAGAAAGTTGAAGAATGCCGCCCAAACTACGGCCTGTAATGGCGTAAGCACTTTTGTCGACACTATAGTGGCAATGGAATTCGCGGCATCGTGAAATCCGTTGATGTAATCAAAAACCAGGGCAAGTGCTATAATTACAATGAGTAGCGTAAATTCCATACTTGATGAAAGGCGTTATTTAGGAATGTTTTACGGTAATTGATTCGAGTACGCTAGCGGTACTTTTACATTTGTCGGTTGCTGTCTCGAGGGCAGAAAGCACTTCCTTGTATTTGATGATATTCTTGGCATCGGTCTCATTTTCAAAAAGCTCATAAACGGCTTTGTCGTAGACGTTGTCGGATTTGCTTTCAAGTTTATTGATGCGGTTACATGATTCTATTACCTTTTTGAGATTCTTAAAATTCTCAAGTTCCTTGATCGCAATATCGAGATGTTGGCAAGCTTCCAGATTGATTTCGGTCAGCTTACGGATCGATTTCGTTATTTTCTCCACCTGATACAAACGCATACGGCTCGAAGCGCCATGGATGTAGTCGGCAACATTATCAAGCGCATTGACAAGGGAATAAATATCCTCACGATCAAAAGGCGTAATAAAATTCTTATTGAGCTCGATATAGGTTTTGTGGGCAATCTGCTCCCCGATTTCGTTAAGCTCGGTCATCTTATTAAACAACTCTTCGCGTTCTATTAACGGTGCATTGACCGCTTCGTGTAGCAATTCTGCAAGCTGGATGAGATTTTTTGTAGATTGCCTGAATAAAGGAAAGAACTTTTTATCCTTTGGCGTCAAAAATTGAAAAACTGTATTTAAATTAAATGACATAAGTTGTTTTTTGATGCTGCAAAGGTAAACTTTCAATGTTAAGCCAATATTAACTTTTTGTAAACCGCGCAATTTTATAATCTTCCTTACCCATGGGTGATTGCTTTTTTATTTCAATCGTTTTCGTATTTTAGCGATTCAAAATTACGAAACAAAACTTAACTTTTTTGCACTACTTTTAGCATTTTTAGCACATAACCTTTATGGACATCAACTTCAACAAAAACGAAGATTTCAACAAACTTTCCCTATCCGATTTAAAACAGCGATTCGCCCAGGTAAAACTCGGCGGCGGCGAAAAACGCATCGCAAAATTACATGCCGAAGGAAAGATGACAGCGCGGGAGCGAATCGATTATCTGCTGGATGCCAAGACAAAGAGTATCGAGATCGGCGCTTTTGCCGGAGATGGGATGTATCCCGAACATGGCGGTTGTCCTTCGGGCGGCGTCGTAATCAAGATTGGCTATATCAAAGGCAAACAATGCATTGTCGTTGCCAATGACGCGACTGTAAAAGCCGGAGCTTGGTTTCCGATAACGGGAAAGAAAAATCTGCGTGCCCAGGAAATCGCTATCGAAAACCGTATACCTATTATATATCTTGTTGACAGCGCCGGCGTTTTTCTGCCGATGCAGGATGAGATTTTCCCCGATAAGGAACATTTCGGACGCATTTTTCGCAACAATGCTATCATGTCGTCAATGGGTATCACGCAAATTGCGGCCGTAATGGGCAGTTGTGTTGCCGGCGGTGCTTATTTGCCGATCATGAGCGATGAGGCAATGATCGTAGACAAGACCGGAAGTATTTTTCTCGCTGGAAGTTATCTCGTGAAAGCAGCGATTGGCGAAAATATCGACAACGAAACACTTGGTGGCGCGACCACGCATTGTGAAATATCGGGTGTGACCGATTACAAAGCTAAAGACGACAAAGATGCGCTCGATCGCATCAAGAGCATTGTCGGTAAAATAGGTGACTATGAAAAAGCGGGTTACAACCGCGAGAAGCCACAAAAACCAGCGGTTGACGAAAGTAATATCTATGGGATCCTGCCTCAATCGCGCACCGAACAATACGACATGCTTGAGATTATCAAATGTCTGGTCGACAATTCTGAATATGACGAATACAAGGCAGGCTACGGACAAACAATCATTACTTGCTATGCGCGTATTGACGGTTGGGCAGTCGGCATTGTTGCCAACCAACGGAAAGTAGTCAAATCTAAAAAAGGTGAAATGCAATTGGGTGGTGTGATCTATTCGGATTCCGCCGACAAGGCGACACGATTTATTGCGAATTGCAACCAGAAAAAAATTCCGCTTGTTTTTATTCAGGATGTGACCGGGTTTATGGTTGGTTCCAAAAGCGAGCATGGCGGTATTATTAAAGACGGCGCGAAAATGGTCAATGCGGTTGCCAATTCAGTTGTTCCAAAGTTTACGGTAATCGTTGGAAATTCCTATGGCGCAGGCAACTATGCGATGTGTGGAAAAGCCTATGATCCTAGATTGATCTTTGCATGGCCAAGTGCCGAACTCGCCGTGATGGGCGGAACGCAAGCGGCCAAAGTACTAGCACAAATTGAAGCATCATCTTTAAAAGCTAAAGGCGAAATAGTCGATGAGAAAGTCGAAAAAGAACTATTTGATAAAATCAAAGCGCGGTATGATGCTCAGGTTTCTCCCTATTATGCAGCGGCGCGTTTGTGGACAGATGCCATCATCGATCCAGTTGACACGCGCACTTGGCTCTCGATGGGAATTGAAGCGGCCAACCATGCTCCTATTGAAAAGAAATTCAATTTGGGTGTGATTCAGGTTTAATAATAATTGCCAATTAATGTCTAATTTTTGGGCGAACGGTCGGGCTTTCCTCAGTATCTTTTTACTTCATCCTAAGCGCAGTCGATGAATGTTATAGATACGATTGCCATTTCAAAGCGCAGTCGAAGTATCAATAAAAAGGATACTTGCTGCAATCCCTGTCGCGGGTTACCACACCGATAAATTACAGTTCATGAAAAAAACGCTATTCATCACCTTATCGCTATCAATTTTTACCGCATGTTCTTCGGTTAAAAAGGAAAATGCCCAACTTAATGATTTAATCGACGTCAACAAACTCCAATCCGACGTCGACTATGTGCACCACAAACTGCAACGTCTTCATCCCAATTTATATTGGTACATCACAAAGTCTGCGCTAGATCATAAATTCGATAGTCTTAAAACAACAATCACCAAGCCGTTGACCAAACTCGAGTTTCATAAAAAGCTAAGCCCAGTGGTATGTGCCGTCCGCGAAGGACATATGTATGTTTATCCACCCGTAAAAGGTTATACCAAACGCCAAAATGACTCAATTAAAAAAGCAGGCGTTGGTCCGCTTTCGCAGTTCGACTTCGAATATCTCAACGGCAAATTACACGTACTCAAAAACAAATCTTACGACAAATCGATCAAGGTTGGTTCCGAAGTCGTTGCCATAAATGGCGCCAGCCCGCTTGAAATTATTAATGAATATAGTCAATATTTCACATCAGACGGTTTCAATACGACACTCAAGAAGAACTTTTCGGGCACCCGGTTTTCGACATTCTATACTTATAAAAACGGAATCAAAGGCGAACTTAAATTCGACTTTAAGTTCAACGACAGTATTAAAACCGTTAATATTAGAAGGCGCATCGCCGATACAGCAGGAACCGGAAAGAGAAAAAACCAACATCTGACAGCGGCGGAAATCGTTAAACAAAAAACCGATAAAAAAGCGCTCCGCAAGAAAAAATTGCACAATGGCTATGACGATGTAGCCAGAGCTTATAACCGAAATTTGCGTTTCATGGAAAGCGACAGCAGCGTTGCCGTGATGAAAATACGCGCTTTCGCAAAAGGAAATTTCAACCAGTTTTACGAAGACAGCTTCAAGAAAATCAAGTTCCACAAATCGACCACGCTGATTCTCGACCTCAGAAACAATGGTGGCGGCAGGTTATCTGAGATTGCTGACCTTTATTCTTATCTCGCCGATTCAACTTTTATATTTATCAACAAATCTGAAGTCACTTCCAAAACAGCGCTCCTTGCCAATGATACGTACTGGAAAGGCGGCACCGTCGCAACGAAAGCACTGAAAGGCATTTTTGCACCTTTTTATTATAGCTATACCTATTTTAAAGTGCATAAAAATACCGACGGAAAATATGTGTATTCGTTGAATTCCAAACCACAGAAAATAAAGGACGAGGCCTTCAAAAGCAAAGTATATGTATTGATTAATGGCGGAACTTTTTCAGCATCCTGTATTTTATCTTCGAATCTCCAAGGTTCAAAAAGAGCCTATTTTGTTGGTGAAGAAACTGGCGGGACCTATAACGGCAGCGTTGCGGGGATAATGCCAGTAATCAAATTACCTGAAAGCGATATAAGGATTCGTGTCGGACTCGTGTTCATCGCACCACACTACAAGACCGAGAAAGAAGGCCGCGGAATTTTCCCAGATTGTGAAATCATACCAACATTACAAGATCGCGTAAATGAAGTTGATCCTGAAATGAATTGGGTTTTACACGATATTAAAACAAAACCCATTACAGTCGCATCGGCTAATAAATGACCGCTATGAAGAATCTGCAGTTTTTCGCGTTACTTTTTTGCCTGCAGGCAGTTTCCGCGCAGAACTATACGCGCCGCGACTCTCTGCAAGGCGGCCTTCGCATCGAGAGAACTTGTTTCGATGTTTTGCGCTATGACCTCAACATAAAGGTCAATCCGGAAACGCGATTCCTAACGGGTTTCAATGAAATCACTTTTAAGGCCACGCAAAACACTTCTCGTATTCAGGTCGATTTATTCGAAAATATGATAATTGACAGTATCGTTTTCAATGGTACAAAACTGCGTTACAAAAGGGAATTCAGTGCAGTTTTTATCGAATTTCCGTCGGCATTGGTTGCCAACTCACAATACAAAATACGCTTTTACTATTCCGGAAATCCCTTAGTTGCCAAACGTGCACCTTGGGATGGCGGATTTGTATTTAGCAGCGACAGCAATGGAAAACCTTTTATTGCCGTCGCCGTGCAGGGAACCGGCGCAAGTTTGTGGTATCCTTGCAAAGATTCGCAGACTGATGAACCCGATTTGGGTGCGACGGTAAAAGTGGCGGTACCCAACGGACTCATAAATGTTTCTAACGGTCGATTCCGCGGGTTCGAAGATCTCAAGAACGGTTACACGCGTTGGGATTGGGAGGTTAAAAGTCCGATTAACAACTACAACATCACGGTAAATATCGCCGATTATGTTCACTTTGGTGAAACTTACAAAGGACTTGATCTCAATTACTATGTGTTGCGCGAAAACGAAGCCAAAGCCAAAAGGCAGTTTGAACAGGTCAAGCCGATGATGGATTGCTTCCAAAGTAAATTCGGAAAATATCCTTTTGCGGAGGATGGCTACAAGCTCGTGGAAACGCCTTACCTCGGAATGGAACATCAAAGCGCGGTTGCGTATGGCAACAAATACCAGAACGGTTACCTTGGAAATGATTTGTCGGATACCGGTGTCGGATTGCTATTCGATTACATCATTATCCACGAAAGCGGACATGAATGGTTTGGCAACAGCATCACTTCAAAAGATATCGCTGATATGTGGATCCATGAAGGTTTTACGATGTATACCGAAGTTGTTTATGTCGAATGCTTGTATGGATATGAAAAAGCCATGACTTATATGAACGGAATGCGGCAGAATGTACGCAATGAAAAACCAATTATAGGTTCTTATGGCGTCAATAACGAAGGTTCAGGCGATATGTATCCCAAAGGCGCATTATTTCTCAATACCTTACGCCATGTTGTGGGAAATGATGTGAAATGGTGGGCGATGCTGCTTAAATATTCGGAAAGCTATAGACACCAAATCATTGATACGCCAACAGTTGTCAATTTTTTCAATACCGAAAGCGCGATGAATCTGACACCAATATTTAACCAGTACCTCAAACATCTCGGTACACCATCGCTTGATATTCGCATTAAGAAAAACAAGCTTGAATACCGCTGGCGCGCTGCCGAAAATGATTTTGCGATGCCAGTCGATATATTGGTTGCTGGAAAAAAAATCAGAATCGAACCCACAACCGTTTGGAAGAAGTCGGATATCTCTGTTGCCAAACTTTCCGAAGTAACGGTTTTAGCGGATGGTTTCTATATTGATGTAGCGCGTTTCTAGATTTCTAAAACAGCGTTTGATAATTTAACGCATTTTGCGCTCTATTTAATTAATTTATAGTACATTAGATTAGAAATTCTAAAATAAAACACTATGGATTCTTCAGTAAAAGGTTTGAACAAGTGGGCCAATGCACATACCTATTATGTGCTCGACACACTTCGAATTGCACTTGGCGTATTCCTGTTTATAAAAGGGACTTCTTTTATCCGAAGCAGCCAATATTTAATTGATCTCCTCACTCCTTTAGAATACCTTAAAGGAGGTATGCTTACCTTTCATTATATCGCGGCGGCTCATATTATGGGAGGAATTATGATTGCAGTCGGTTTGCTAACGCGTTGGGCTATCATTGCACAGCTCCCTATTTTAGTGGGCGCAGTCATCATCAATTTCGTCGGCGTATTGCACATTGGCAATTTGATTGTGGCAACTGTTGCTTTGCTGGGGTGCTTGTTCTTTCTTTTTTATGGCGGCGGCAAACATTCGGCAGATTATTTTTTTAAGATGCAGAAGTAGTTTAAGAAGAAAAGTGGGTGGAAACTAGACTTGCGCCACAACTCCGAATCAACTCAATAGGACAAATGAAGAGCCAAAAGTCGGTGCAAATCCCGGATTTTGGCTCATTATACTTGACTTATGTTTTATTTAATTTTTTGCAGTTTCCCGGCGCATCACTTTGCCATTTTCGGTTTCTTCAAATTTCGGGACAAAGAGCACTTCCTTCGGTTTTTCGTACTTGTCGAGCAAGTCAAAGATCGTCTCATCGAGTTTTTGCTGCTCGCCTTCAATCACCAATACCAACTTTTCGCCGAGCTTGTCATCAGGTTTTCCGGTAACAAAAAAGCGTGAACTGATTCGGCCCGACAGTTTTTCCTCAATTTGTTCGGGAATTAACTTGATCCCACCGCTGTTTATTATATTGTCGAACCTACCTAAGAAAATAAACTGATTTTCATTAATTAGTTCTACAACATCATTGGTTACAATTACGTCGTTTGAAATACGTGGCGCATGAATAACTAGGCAATTGTTCTCGTCATACGAAATCGTCACATTGGGCAAAACGGTAAATGCCTTCTCGCCTATTTTGCGTGCAGCGATATGTGTAATTGTCTCGGTCATGCCGTAAGTCTCGTAGGATTCGGTCGGTAATTTCAAAAGTTGTTCTTCAAGCGTTTTGTTGAGCTGCACACCCCCAACAATCATCTTCTTGACATTTATAAGTTTATCGAGTGAATTTTGCGCCTGTAGCGGAACCATCGCAACGAAATCGTAATGGGTATCGTTGTTGTACATGGGTGCTGACTTTGGGGCAACAAAGTCCATATCAAGACCTAATATAAACCCACGCACAAACATCATTTTTCCAGCAATATACTTAACGGGCAGGCATTGCAAAACTTTGTTGCCAGGCACGAGGTCAAAGAAATCTCCTGTCGCAAGAGCGGAATTGACCATTGCTTGCTTTTCGACGCGAATCAGTTTAGGCGTTCCTGTTGTTCCTGAGGTGCGCATTTCAATATAATCGCGATCATCAAACCAGTCGAGCAAAAAGTGTCCCACGGGCCTTTCAAATTCGTCACCTTCTTTGATAAAACTATAGGCAACGCGGCACAAATCTTCCCGGTCGAGGTGAAAACCGTCAAGCTTAAATTTGTTGTGAACGTTGTGATAAGTAATTTCATCCATGTGTTTGGTGTGTTTCGTGTTCTTTTGTGATGAGTGGATTTGGTACGATAGTTCCGGTGAGTTTTTCTTTCCAATCGCTCCAGTTGTATTTCTTACTAAAGATAAATAAAAGAACAGGATAAACAATAACAACTGGTAGAATTATATCAACTCCCGCTGAAGGCTCCGAAATATCTCTGAAAATGGCATGTGTCTGGAAAACCGACCAATCGGCTGTGACGAGCAATGCTCCCACGAGATTATTAGCGGCATGGAAACCCAAGGCGAGTTCCAATCCTTCATCCATCAGCGTCATGATGCCGAGTATTAAACCCGTTCCAATATAATACACCATAATAATGTAACCCATTTCCGCAACCTCGGGATTGGCAATATGGAGCAATCCGAAAATGGCGGATGTCAGTAGTAGTGGCAGCCAGCGGTTATGTACTAGTCCGCCAATTCCCTGCATCAGGTATCCGCGGAAAATTAGTTCCTCGCTGCTCGTTTGTATCGGTACCATAATGATCGAGATGATTAGTAATAACAGAAACGGAACAACTTTAAAATTAATGACAAAATCTTCTGGACTCGCGATATATGTCGCCAATACTGTTACAATTGAAAAAACAGCCCATAAAGTAAATGAGAAGAAAATCCGCTTCCAATCCGTTTTTTTGCGTGATGTGACCACCGACAAAAAGGACTGTTTATGTATGGTTTTAAGGACGATGTGGAGTCCGAGGATCGCAAAAGCAGAAGCCAGCAATAGTAAAAATAAAGTGGTATTCGAATCAAGGGTTTTCATCAGTGCCAACTCGTTCATAGGCATTCCGTTCCCGTCCTGCATCGATTTATAGATTACCGCGATCAGTAATGGCACCTGTCCGATTGCCGAAGCGACAACAACCATTATTAAACCTACTATGTATTTCCAAAATTTGTTTTCCGGACGGATGCTTTGTTCTATAAACATTTCTTTGTCGCTAAAAAATTTATTACGCCTAATTTAACACAAATTTCAAGATTAAATTCGATTCCTTTGCAAAATAATACACCTCCTATATATGATACAGGTTTTCCATAATGCACGTTGTTCAAAATCAAGAGAATGCCTTGCGTTCCTCAATGAAACTGAGATTGAATATGAGATTGTCAAGTATTTAGAAACACCTCCAACGGTAGAGGAACTTAAAATTCTGATTAAAAAACTAGGTATAAAATCGATCACACTCGTTCGGCAGAAAGAACCATTGTGGATTGAAAAATTCAAGGATAAAAACCTGACCAACAGTGCCATTATTCGCGCGATGGCAAAATATCCGCTATTGATTGAAAGACCAATTGTTATTAATGGCGATAAAGCCGTAATTGCGCGCCCTATCGAAAATGCCCGAATTATCATTTAACAAAGCTTTGGGACGCGTCTTTTAAACCAAAACTTATTTTTGCGCACTTATAGCGCTAATCATTTTATCCATGAGAAATTTCAGATTTTTTATTTCTGCCTTTTTTATATTCCTCTCTGCAGCACTCTTCGCACAAAATGCCCCTGACAGAAAAAAAATCAGAATCACCGGAAAAATCATTGAAAAAACAACCAAGCAACCGCTTGAATACGCTACCATCACTTTTCTAAACACGCGAAACCCAAAGGCCGTCGGCGGTGGAATTACGAATGCTAACGGCGAATTTGATGTGGAAATTTTTGTCGGAACCTACACCGCCAAAGCCGAATTTATTTCGTTCAAGACAGTTGAAATAAAAAACAAGCAATTCACCGACAACGCCAACCTCGGCGTGATCTCCCTCGAAGAGGACGCCACAGCCCTCAAAGAAATAGAAGTGCGCAATGAAAAAAGCACTGTTGAAATTAAGCTCGATAAAAAGGTTTATAATGTCGGACAGGATTTAATGGTCAAAGGCGGAACAGTGAGCGATGTGCTCGACAATATTCCGTCAGTGTCTGTCGATGTCGAAGGAAACGTACTGCTTCGCGGCAGCGAGAATGTAAAAGTACTTATCGACGGACGACCGTCAAATGCGATCAACGTTAGCGACGCACTGCGCCTGATTCCTGCTGACGCGATTGACAAGGTCGAAATCATCACCAATCCCTCGGCACGTTATGATGCGGAAGGCGGCGGTGGTATTATCAATATCTTGCTTAAGAAAGGAAAAAATCTTGGTGTCAATGCAACGGCCACCATTTCTGGTGGATTTCCTGAAAATACTGGAATTTCCACGAGTTTCAATTTTAAAAGCGAAGAGTCGAATGTTTTCGGAAATCTGGGTTATAACAAACGTGACAATCCCGGAAACACAAAAATCAACCAGAAAAATTTCGACAGCAGCCATAACCTGACGAATTATATCGAGGAACGTCGCAAGAGCGAAAGACAACGCGAAGGTTTTAATGGAAACTTCGGTATCGAATTGTTTACGAGTAAAAATTCATCGTGGACCAACACTTTATCGCTAAGGAATAATAACGGATTCAGCCCCGAAACAGTCACTTACAATAATTTCGACGTAGCCGATGGTTTTTCGAGGATACAACGTTTTAGCGATGTTAAGAGTACGAGTAGTAATGTAGAGTATTCGAGTAATTTCAGCCAGAAGTTTAAAAAAGACGGACATAAATTGACTTTCGATGCTTCGTTTTCACAGAATAAAGATTACGACATCGCTGATATTTATGGCACGCGTTTGATACCGGTTTATGCATTTCTTTCATTGGAAAACACAATCAACAACCAAAAGCAAAACCGCAACTTACTGCAGTCCGATTACGTATTGCCGTTTGGCAAAGCAAATCAGTTTGAAATGGGTTACCGTGGTGATTACTCACGATTGCTGACCGATTTTACGGTAGATGGTACGAAAAATACTTTGGATTATCACGAAAACGTCAGTGCATTCTACACACAACTCGGGACAAAAATAAAAAAGTTTTCCTTCCTGTTAGGCCTGCGTTATGAGGAATCAAAAATTAAAATCGACCAGCTGACCACACAGGATTTCAACACCAAAAAATATGGAAACCTTTTCCCAAGCGTTTTTATGAATTACGAAGTCAGCGAAGGCAATACCATTTCGTTGAGCTACAGCAAGCGTGTCAACAGACCACGCGGACGTTTTATCAATCCGTTTCCTTCCTATTCAAGTAACCTCAATGTTTTTCAGGGAAATCCCGATTTGAATCCGACGCTCATCGATGCATTCGACCTCGGTTACCTCAAAAAATGGAATAAGTTTACACTGAGCACTTCGCTATACCACAACCGCAGGAAAGACGCCTTCCAATTCGTACGTTATGAATCGGGTAGGTTTGTCGAAGGCAATCCAGTGATTGTCAGTTCGCCTTTCAATCTCGGAAACAGCTTTAACACCGGATTCGAATTCACGCTCAATTATACGCCGTTCAAATGGTGGCGACTCAATGCTAACGCCAATTTTTACAACAGCGAAACGAGAGGGGATTTCAGCTATCTCAAGGCAGACAACACTTTTGAAACAATCGATTTTGACAATTCGGCCTTCACGTGGACTGCGCGTCTGACGTCTAAATTCAATCTCCCCTATAAAATCGACTTGCAGGCCAACGGATCTTATGATGCTGAACAAAAAACGGCACAAGGAAGAAACCTTGCCAATGCGAGCATGAACTTAGCGTTGAGTAAAGATATCTTGAAAGACAAAGCAACGATCGCATTCAACATCAACGATGTGTTCAATTCGAGAAAAAGGATCAACGAAGTAAATCTGCCACAAGTCAATTCCTATAGCGAAATGCAATGGCGCCAAAGGCAATTCACGCTGTCGTTCACCTACCGTTTCAACAAGCAGAAAAACGAGCGCGAGAAACAGCCTGCGAACAAGAACAACAACGAATCTGGAAATGAAGAGTTCGGAGGATAATGCCTTTGAATTGAAAAATGTAAACCATAAAAAAAAGGAGCTCATTGAGTTCCTTTTTTTAGCATCAGACTAAACCGATTGCTGCTTCTTTGCTTTTCTCGCCTTATACATTTCCCACAAAGCGCCGCCTATCCAGTACTGGACAAACCCCACGAGGAAAAACATGAGCCAAAAACCCATGGTCAAAACGGATAAGAACAATAAAAAGCCTAAGTACTGTGAAAATTCAAACATGTTTTCCGGAATTTTTTTGAATGATACGCAAATGTAACCTTATTATTTTTTCTCGGCAATAAAAACCAAATCATTTTTATAAAATAACATTTATGCGTAATTTTGGCAGGCTTTTAAGGAGCCGGGAACCTGCTGTACGCTATATCTTTTACTGGTAAAAACCAGCAAAAGGATGCCGCTTACATCAGGGCTAGGCATTTTCATTTCAACATGCTTAATTTAAAATTTATAATTCAACTTTTAAAATAAAAATCAAACACCAACATACAATGGAATACAGAATAGAAAAAGACACGATGGGTGAAGTTAAAGTGCCAGCCGACAAATATTGGGGAGCACAAACCGAACGCTCACGCAACAATTTCAAGATCGGGCCATCGGCATCAATGCCCAAAGAAATCATCGAAGGTTTTGCCTATCTTAAAAAAGCAGCGGCTTATGCCAATTGCGACCTTGGCGTACTTCCCACCGAAAAACGCGATGCGATTGCCGCGGTCTGCGACGAGATTCTAGCTGGCAAACTCGACGACCAGTTTCCCTTAGTGATCTGGCAAACCGGTTCGGGTACGCAAAGCAACATGAACCTCAATGAAGTGATTGCCAACCGTGCGCAGGTGCTTGCCGGTTTTAAGATTGGTGAAGGCGAAGCCGTGGTTAAAGCCAACGACGATGTCAACAAATCACAATCTTCTAACGACACGTTCCCAACCGGAATGCACATTGCCGCTTACAAAGCCGCCGTAGAAATCACACTTCCGGGTGTCGAAAAACTGCGAAATACGCTCGACGCAAAATCCAAAAAGTTTATGAATGTCGTGAAAATCGGCCGTACACATCTCATGGATGCAACGCCGCTCACACTCGGACAGGAACTGTCAGGTTATGTGGCACAACTCGATTACGGTATGAAAGCGCTTAAAAATACACTCGACCATTTATCGGAACTCGCGCTCGGCGGAACTGCTGTCGGCACCGGACTCAACACTCCCGAGGGCTACGACGTCAAAGTGGCCGATTATATCGCAAAATTTACCGGACATCCGTTTGTGACGGCGCCAAACAAATTCGAAGCGTTGGCGTCACACGACGCTATAGTGGAATCACATGGTGCCCTGAAGCAACTCGCCATTTCACTCAATAAAATCTCGAATGACATTCGTATGATGGCTTCGGGTCCACGCTCGGGAATCGGAGAAATTTTAATTCCCGAAAACGAGCCGGGTTCTTCGATCATGCCGGGAAAAGTTAACCCAACGCAATGTGAAGCACTTACAATGGTCTGTGCGCAGATTATGGGTAATGACGTAGCCATTGGCGTAGGCGGCATGCAAGGCCATTATGAACTCAATGTTTTTAAACCGGTCATGGCGGCAAACTTCCTGCAATCGGCAAGACTGCTGGGCGATGCCTGTATGTCATTCGACGAGCACTGTGCACAAGGGATCGAACCAAATCACAAACGTATCAAAGAACTTGTTGATAATTCCCTGATGTTGGTGACAGCATTAAATACTAAAATTGGTTACTATAAATCGGCAGAGATTGCCCAAACCGCGCACAAGAACGGCACGACGTTAAAAGAAGAAGCAGTTCGTTTGGGCTATGTAGCGGCCGAAGATTTTGACGCTTGGGTAAAGCCCGAAGAAATGGTGGGAAGTTTGAAATAAGATTCTCATTAAAATAAATCAAATTAAACCTGTGGGAAACTGCAGGTTTTTTTTATAGGTTGGATTAAAAAATACAAAGTTTTAACAGCATCATATCCATCTTATTCGTAAATTTTCATTGTCCAAATTTAAGGTTTGAAAAATAAAACTGTGGTCGACGATGCGCGAAAAGAAAGCCTATATCAAATCAGCACTTCTTGCGGAGCGAAAAAAAATGGTATCGCCGCAACTGCTCTTGGAAGAAATCAATTGCATCTTAGCCATCAATGAGACACAGCGAAGCGAAATCCGACATACACTACAATCTGATAATAACAGGAAAGCCCACCACTTACGTCCAGAACTTCTCGAAACCGACAGAATTTTCCATCTCATACAAATTAAAGCCGTTTGCATTGACTATAGGCTGCGGTTCCTCGACAGCCATTTTTTTAAAGATGGAATACCGGAGGAAGCCGTTTCACAAATTGCCCGTTTACAGAAAACACATGATACGATCTTGAAAGGTTTCAAGATCATGGCACCTACGAAAGCATTTCAATTGCTCAGTTATGACGATCCTTTACTTTTTGCACCTATTGGAAACGACTACTTTTACCTAATCTTCCAATGGGGAAAAGACATTACACCCAGACGCAAATGGCTCATGAAACCTTTTAAAAGCCTCTTGAATTTTGTTTGGTTTTGTCTGGCAGTGAGCCTTGTATTAACTTGCCTTACGCCGGAAAATAACCTGAGCAGGTCGGTGCCGATGGCCGATATTATCATTTTTCTATTTGCTTTTAAGTCCATCGTTGCCGTATTTCTATATGCCTTTTTTATGATGGGCAAGAATTTTAACAATATGATTTGGGATCGCGAATTTTTTAACAACTAATCATCCGACGCGGCTTCTTTTTTCTTTTCGATTTTCTTAGCAGTCTTCGCGATAACTGGATCCTGAATGAGCTTTCCGCCTTTTGCAATGGTACCGAGAACCATTGCGGCCGAAATCAAAATCGCATTCTTGATAATGTACTGACCCAGAAGTGTCGGTACAAATGGCAACTGCCAAGTTTCATCGCGAAAGACAGCAAGCGGCAGTAAAGTGCCCGCCATTTGAAAATACAATACCGGAATCACATATTCCATATATCTTTTAGTCAGTATTCCGATTCCTATCATGCATTCAATAACTGCCAGTATAGGCATAGAATAGGTTTGGGTGAGATAACCCGCGGTCAGCCAGGAAATCGTACGCGAGGCAATCGTTTCAGCAGCGCTCAGACTGCCGAAAAACTTGAGAAAACCGAACCATAAGAAAATCATCCCCACAGAAATACGAAGCACAAGCATGCCTTTTTTCTCGAGAATCTTCCGCAACCGTTCAAAAAAACTTGCAATCGTTTCCATGGTGAGTTTTATTTAAAGGTATTAAAAAAAGTCCAGAACATTACTGGGGTACTTTATGATGCATGCGGATTCTGTAAAATGAATTGGAGTCAGTTGATGATTATTTTTTTAATAAAATTATAAAAAGCTTCTGGAAATTTGAAACAAAAAGCCCCACAAAAATGTGGGGCTTTTTGATAATTTAAAAATATAGATTTAAAACGCGACGTTCCATTTTGGAAGTTTTCCGGTTTCGTCGAGGAACTTTTGCAGAATCAAAGCCTCTATATAAGTCGGCATAAATTTATTTTTGTCGTTGAAAGTTTCATACCAATAGACCGCAAGTCGATCGATTTTCTCTAGTTTCATCTGTGCAGGCCACGAATATTTCCTTCCGGTTTTTGCGAATTGTTGTCCGTTAACGATCTTATCGTAGAGTCCGCCGCTTTTACTTTTGAGCGTACCGTCATTTTGAACCGTTCCGGTAGAGCCAACCATAATCAATTCCTTTTCTTCGGTATCAGCATTGTAAACCAGGAAAATACCACTGCCATTCTGCGAAGCATTACAGGCTTTCTCTAGATTGTCTTCAGCCGCAAAAGAAAAATGATTGTTGGTTTTGAATTTTGTTAATTCTTTGTACATAATATTTGTATTAAAAAAAATACCCCACGAATCTGTGAGGTATTCTATATTCTGAGGATAAAATTATCCCATAATCTCTTTAACTTTTTTGCCGATCTCAGCAGGAGAATCTACCACATGGATACCATTTTCCCTCATAATGCGTTTTTTTGCTTCAGCTGTATCATCGGAACCGCCAACAATTGCTCCGGCATGTCCCATTGTTCTGCCTTTTGGCGCAGTCTCGCCGGCAATAAATCCGATAACCGGTTTGCGATTGCCATCGGCTTTAATCCATTTTGCAGCATCGGCTTCCAATTGACCTCCAATTTCACCGATCATGACGATACATTTGGTTTCAGGATCGTTCATCAACATTTCTACAGCCATTTTTGTAGTCGTTCCGATGATTGGATCGCCACCGATTCCGATAGCAGTCGTGATTCCCATTCCTTGTTTTACTACCTGATCGGCAGCTTCGTATGTCAATGTTCCAGATTTTGAAACAATTCCGACAGTTCCTTTTTTGAAAACGAAACCAGGCATAATACCTACTTTCGCCTCACCCGGAGTGATGACACCCGGACAGTTTGGACCGATGAGCGTACATTTTCTGTCTTTTATATATTCATTGGCTTTAATCATATCGGCAACCGGAATTCCTTCCGTTATTGTAATGATCACCTTGATTCCCGCGTCGGCAGCTTCCATAATCGCATCAGCAGCGAAAGCTGGCGGTACAAAAATAATCGTTGTATCGGCGCCAACCTGATCGACAGCGTCCTGAACTGTGTTAAAGACCGGGCGCTCCAAATGGGTCGTTCCACCTTTTCCAGGCGTTACGCCGCCTACGACGTTTGTGCCGTATTCGATCATTTGCGAAGCGTGGAAAGTGCCTTCACTTCCTGTAAAGCCCTGAACAATTATTTTGGAATCTTTATTAACTAAAACACTCATGATTTATTTTTTATGTTGTTTTTAAAATCGCTATGCAAAAATAAGATTTTTAGTTGCATTATCTAATAAATCTTCACGAAAAAAAGCAGGATCGCGGAATGACACGGATGTTTCTAATCTTCTACGGATGGTCATAAAGAAAGCACACAGTTTTTCATCAGAAACTTTTTGAGCCACTGGGTTTTGAATGTCTTACAAATCCGCTCTTCCCGATAAATGGGAACATTGAGTTCTGAAAGCACCCATTGGGTGAGGCTAATTAAGGTATGGTATGGTTTCCAACTGGTTATTTTGGCGAAGAGTTAAGCCAGGCAGCTAATTTTAATGATGGGCAAAGTAGAATCAAACTGCGAAATGGCAGCTGCACCCGATTTCAATTTACGAAAGCTGGCTCATTTGAAACCCTCGGAAAAGTTTGCCATCTTTAAGTTCCCAAACTACCATGAAATGGGCTAACAGCATCTCCTCTCGCGGATTCTCAATGGTTTTGATATAATGTGAATAACGAACGGCAACCGTTTCGCCTTCTTGCAGAATATGGCTGATACGAGCCTTGGAACGCGTGTACGCTTTGGAGAGCTCCGCAGTCATTGTCAAGATTTTTTCACGGTCTAACTGGATAAATCCTTTGCTGCTGTTCCAATCAACGATGACTTCCGGATGCAAAAAAGAATCCATGATTTCACAATTAATGAGCGCATCCGATTTATAAAAATCCTGAACTATTTTCTTGACCGACTTCATTATTTTAGTTTGTTTAATATTTCGGGAATTCTTTTGACATTTGCGAGCTGTTTGAGTTTTTCACGCGATTCCTCGATTGGTGTTCCGAAGTAACTTTTTCCGCCTTCCACCGATTTGGTTACGCCGGTTTGCCCCATAATTACTGCCTTGGCACCGATTGTTATCCCGCTCGTAGTTCCGACTTGTCCCCAAATGGTCACCTCATCTTCAATAATTACACAACCCGCGATTCCGGTTTGGGAAGCGATTAGACACTTTTTGCCGATTACGGTATCATGTCCCACATGCACTTGGTTGTCGAGTTTGGTACCTTCACCGATGATGGTATCTCCCGTGACACCTTTATCAATCGAGCAGAGTGCGCCAATACCGACATTGTTATGGATTACAACTCTTCCACCCGACAGCAATTGGTCGAAACCTTCGGGACGCTTCTTGTAATAGAATGCATCTGCGCCCAAAATTGTTCCCGCATGAATAATCACATTGTCGCCGATAATCGTATTGTCATATATGGCCACATTGGAATGAATCACGCAGTCTTTACCGATGCGCACATGATGACCAATAAAAGTATTGGGTTGGATCATCGTTCCTTCGCCGATTAAAGCCGAATCGGAAATACTCACGTTTGAGAAACGGAATGGTTTGAAATGCCGCGTGAGTTTGTTAAAATCGCGAAACGGATCATCTGAAACCAGCAGTGCTTTTCCTTCTGGACAATCGACCTCCTTATTGATTAGGACAATCGTCGCTGCAGATTGTAAGGCTTTGTCATAATACTTTGGGTGGTCGACAAAAACGATATCTCCCGGCTCCACAACATGAATCTCGTTCATTCCGTAAACCGGGAAATCTTTATCGCCAACAAACTCGCAATCGAGCAAAGCGGCAATTTCGTGAAGTAGAAAGGTTTTTGGGAATTTCATGCTGGTTAGTGGGTTGCGTGTTTTTGCAGTTGTCATTAGGCTATTCATCTCACCCACAACTAGCACTCTAAATATATTACTCCTTCACACGCTCCATGTAATGGCCGTTGGTCGTATCGATTTTTATTTTATCACCTTCATTGATAAACAAAGGAACATTGATGGTCGCACCCGTCTCAACAGTAGCCGATTTAGTTGCGTTTGTAGCCGTATTTCCTTTTACACCCGGCTCAGCATAAGTCACCTCAAGTACCACAGAAGCCGGCATATCTACCGATAATGGCAAATCGGTTTCAGTGTTGATACTGACCATTACATTTTCGCCTTCCTTCAATAAATCTGGCGAATCGAGGATGTTTTTGTTGAGTGAAATCTGTTCGAAAGATTCGACATTCATAAAATGAAACAGTTCGCCTTCAGGATACAGGAATTGGAATTTATGGTTTTCAACACGAACTTCTTCGATCTTATGTCCGGCTGAAAAAGTGTTGTCGAGAACTTTTCCGTTGGTCAGGCTTCTTAGTTTTGTTCTTACGAAGGCCGGCCCTTTTCCAGGTTTCACGTGAAGGAATTCGATAATTTTATAAATATCGTTATTGTATTTAATACAAAGTCCGTTTTTAATATCTGATGTAGATGCCATGGTATTTTTTAATTTGGTGCGAATCGAACCGCAATTTATAGTCTTTACTTTTTATTTTCTGTTTATGAATAACTTCCGGTATATCCTTTCATGACGCCGCGCGAAGAATTTTTGATGAAATCGAGGATTTCGTCACGTTCCGGAGTGGCTTCCATTTCTGCTTCGATGATACTGCAGGCTTGCGAAGTGTTGAAATTTTTCTGGTACAGAATTCTGTAGATATCTTGAATTTCTCGAATTTTTTCGGTCGAGAAACCTCTTCTTCTAAGTCCGACTGAATTAATTCCGACATACGACAAGGGCTCTTTCGCCGCTTTGGTATAAGGAGGCACATCTTTTCTGACGAGCGATCCGCCCGAAACCATTGCATGATCACCAATATGAATAAACTGGTGGATAGCTGCTAGACCGCCGATGATGGCATAATTCCCGATCGTCACGTGTCCGGCTAATGCTACCCCATTTACAATAATCGCATTATCGCCAATGTGGCAATCGTGTGCGATATGCGCAGTGGCCATCACCAAGCAATTGTTGCCCAATGTAGTTTGGCCCGAAGCGATCGTACCGCGATTGATGGTAACGCATTCGCGGATCGTACAATTGTCGCCAATAATTGCAAGAGAATCTTCACCGCCAAATTTTAAATCCTGCGGTACGGCCGAAATGACAGCGCCGGGGAAGATATTGCAATTCTTTCCGATGCGTGCGCCTTCCATGATGGTGACATTTGAGCCAATCCAGGTTCCGTCGCCGATAATGACATTATTGTGGATTGTGGTGAAAGGTTCTATTACTACATTTTTGGCAATTTTTGCGCCTGGATGAACATATGCTAATGGTTGATTCATTTGGTGATTATATTGTTTTCAATTGGTCAAATGTAATTCGTATTTTTCAATGCTTATTTCATTTACTGATAATATTGTTATTATTCGATCTGTTGTAATTCACATTATTCAATGCTTATTTCAAAAAATCTTTTTTATTGCTTTCTAGCGATCTGAGCCATCAATTCGGCTTCTGCTACGAGTCGGCCATTTGCATACGCATTTGCCTGCATGTGACAGATGCCTCGACGAATTGGCGAAATCAGGTCGCATTTGAATACGAGCGTATCACCAGGCAATACTTTATATTTGAATTTTACATTGTCAATTTTCATGAAATACGTCAGGTAGTTTTCAGGATCCGGAACAGTACTCAGGATCAGAATTCCACCGGTCTGCGCCATCGCTTCAACGATGAGTACACCTGGCATTACGGGCGCATTTGGGAAATGCCCGATGAAGAATGGCTCGTTCATCGTAACATTTTTCAAACCTACGACATGCGAATCGGAAAGTTCAAAAATCTTATCCACCAACAAAAATGGCGGACGGTGCGGCAACATGGCCATGATTTTATGAATGTCCATCAACGGCTCCTGGTTCAGGTCGTAAACCGGAATCTGGTTGCGCTGCTCAATCTTTATAATTTTTGACATCTTTTTAGCAAATTGCGTATTGACGAAATGACCAGGTTTATTAGCGATAACCTTTCCTTTGATCCGCGTTCCGATAAGCGCAAGGTCACCCACTACATCAAGCAGTTTGTGTCGTGCGGCCTCATTTGGGTAATGAAGTGTCAGGTTGTCAAGAATGCCGTTTTGTTTCACCGAAATATTATCCTTGCCGAAGGCGACTTTGAGATTTTCCATCGTATTAGGCGAAATCTCCTTGTCAACATAAACGATAGCGTTGTTGAGATCGCCGCCTTTTATGAGTCCGTTTTCAAGCAGCGATTCCAATTCATGAAGGAAACTAAACGTTCGTGCATCGGCAATATCAGTTTTAAAATCGGTGATGCTTTTCATCGTTGCGTTTTGGGTTCCAAGAACTTTGGTGCCAAAATCGACCATTGCCGTAACCTGATATTCATCGCTTGGCATGACAAGGATTTCGCTTCCGCTAGCCTCATCGGTAAAGGAAATGACTTCCTTTACGACATAGTATTTTCTTTCGGCATCCTGCTCTTCGATTCCCGCTTTCTCTATGGCTTCGACGAAATACTTTGAAGAACCGTCCATGATAGGAGGCTCGGAAGCGTCGAGCTCGATGATGACATTATCGACATCGCAACCCACAAAGGCAGCAAGAACATGTTCGGAAGTTTGAATCTTTACGCCAAGTTTTTCGAGATTGGTGCCGCGTTGGGTGTTGACTACGTAATTGGCATCGGCTTCAATGATCGGCTGGCCTTCAAGGTCTACCCTTACGAATGTAAAACCGTTATTAATCGGCGCCGGCTTGAATGTCATTTTGACTTCTTTACCGGTATGCAGACCAACTCCGGTAAGTGAGATTTCGTTTCTTATGGTCGTTTGTTTAACCATGCTTAATCCTTTTTGTTTATGGTTTTTTTTAATTCCTCTAGCTCTGTAATAATTTTTGGCAGATTCTTGAAATGCACATACGACTTACTGTAGTCTGCGTAACCAAAAGACGGACTTCCCTGAACGACTTCATTGTCTTTTAGGTTTTTGCCTACGCCTGATTGCGCTTGGATGCGAACATTGTTTCCGATGATGAGATGCCCGGCAAAACCGACTTGCCCGCCGATCATGCAATGCTTCCCTATTTTTGTTGAACCCGCGATTCCGGTTTGTGCGGCTATCACTGTATTTTCGCCTATTTCGACATTGTGGGCAATTTGTATTTGATTGTCGAGTTTTACGCCGTTTCTAATAATCGTCGAACCCATAGTAGCACGGTCGATCGTTGTACATGAACCAATATCGACATGGTCTTCAATGATGACGTTTCCGATTTGCGGTACTTTTTTGTAGGTTCCGTCCTTGTCGGGTGCGAAACCAAAACCGTCGGCTCCGAGGATTACGCCCGAATGAATTTCACAGAAACTGCCGATAACGGTTTCCGAATAGATTTTCGCGCCAGCAAATATGGTCACATTATTGCCAATCGTCACATTATCGCCGATAAAGCAATTGGGGTAAATCTTAACATCGTTGCCAATCTTTACGTTTATCCCGATATAACTGAAACTACCAAGGAACAGGTTGTCGCCATAAGTAACATTGGCAGAAATAACCGATGGTTGCTCAATCCCGACCTTGCTGGCCTTGCGCGCCTTATCGTAGAATTCTAGCAATTTTGTAAAAGACATATAAGCATCTTCTACTTTTATAAGTGTCGTTTTAATTTCAGCTTCGGGAACAAAAGAATGGTTGACAATAGTGATCGAAGCTTCGGTCGAATAAATGAAATTAGCGTATTTTGGATTGGCAAGAAAAGTTAACGAACCGATCGTACCTTCTTCGATTTTGGACAATTTGAAAACTTCGGCCTGTGGATTCCCAACGACCTCGCCTTCTAATATGTCTGCTATCTGTTCTGCTGTGAATTTCATTATTCCATTGGTGTAAATCGGCACAAAAATATAAAAAATAGGTTTTGATTGTTAATTTTCCAACAGTTGTTTTGGAAAACAAATATAATATTTGGTGACTGGTTTTGACAATGCCTTCAAACTTAATTGATCTGATGCTTCGACCACGTCTTCAATCGTGTTATCCTTTTTATATATATGGATTGGTTCGGCATCCTTACTGTAAGCTTGGTTTTTGATCTTACCCTTGAAAACAAAGTAACTCGCTTCGGCAATCGAAATCATGTTTTTGCCGGCATACTGCTCCTGCAAGGAATTGACTTCTTCTTTTGAAAATTTCTCGCTGCCGAGTTTTATCTTGAGCAAATCGCGGTTGATGATCATCTTGCTGAGCTTGCTAAGTATAAAATCGTCATGATGCTGCCAGGCTTTTAATGCGCTCACAATATCATAATCATCGAGTTGCGCAAAAAGGTCGAGTACGCTTTCATCAAAATCTGCAAGTTCAATTTTCTGCTGCAAAAAAAACAGCAATGGTTCGCTACAAGACAGCGCAATTCCATCTTGAGTCAACTCTTTGGCTCTTTTGAGTATTTTGGTGAGAATCAGCTCGGCGACCAGGCTTGTCTTGTGTAGATACGCCTGCCAATACATTAGCCGCCGTGCCATGAGGAATTTCTCGATCGAATAAATTCCTTTTTCTTCAAGCACTAAAACATCATCTACCACATTCATCATTTGAATCAATCGGTCGGAATTGATATTTCCTTCGGCAACACCAGTGTAAAAGCTGTCGCGTTTGAGGTA
>Ga0136636_10000202_pt1 | contig 27184 bp, 23 predicted proteins | sample AntDrymUQ8522106_2_FD_104653 | JGI IMG/M metagenome (GOLD analysis project Ga0136636, IMG submission 104653) | Polar desert sand microbial communities from Dry Valleys, Antarctica - metaG UQ852 (21.06) | ecosystem: Environmental > Terrestrial > Soil > Desert | place: Antarctica: Dry Valley... | reverse complement strand
GTCGCGCGTCACCGTCTTGAAGTCCTCGAAGCGCAGCTTGATGCCGATGGTGCGGCCCAGGTAGCCCTTGCGCTGCAGGTCGGCCGCCACCTGCTCGGCCAGCTTGGTGAAGATGGCGCCCAGCTCGGCCTTGTCGCGGCGGGCATGCAGGTCGCGGTCGAAGGTGGTCTCGCGGCTCATGCTCACCGGCTCGCTGTGCGTCACCACCGGGCGGTCGTCCATGCCGTGGCTGGCCTCGTGCAGCCAGCTGCCGTAGTGCTGCCCGAACTGCTGCACCAGCCAGGCCTGGTCGCGCTCGGCGATCTGGCCGATGGTCTCGATGCCCAGCGCCGCCAGCCTGGCGCCGGCCTTCGGGCCGATGCCGTTGATGCGCCGCGCCGGCAGCGGCCAGATGCGCAGCGGAATGTCGGCCTGCGTCAGCAGCGTCAGGCCGTCGGGCTTGTCCAGTTCGCTGGCGATCTTGCTCAGCAGCTTGTTGGGTGTCACGCCGACCGAGCAGCTGAGGCCGGTGGCGCGCTGCACATTGATCTTCAGGTCCAGCGCGATGGCGCGCACGCCGCCGTGCGGGTCGTGCGCCACCGCCTCCTGTGCGCCGGGCAGGTCGCTCAGGTCGATGTAGATCTCGTCGATGCCGCGGTCTTCGATCAGCGGCGCCAGCTCGGCCACCGCCGCCTTGAAGCGGCGTGAATAGGCGCGGTACTGCTCGAAGTCGGTGGGCAGCAGCACCGCCTGCGGCGCGCGCAGCGCCGCCTTCATCAGGCCCATGCCACTGTGGACGCCGAGGTCACGCGCCGGGTAGGTGGCGGTGGTGATCACGCCGCGGCCTGCATAGCCGGCCAGCGTGGCGAAGCGGCGCGTGCCGTCGGCCAGCCGTTCGGGCTGGTGGCGCCGGCCGCCGCCGATCACCACCGGCTGGCCGCGCAACTCGGGGTAGCGCAGCAGTTCCACCGAGGCATAGAACGCGTCCATGTCCAGGTGGGCGATCCAGCGGCGCGGCGGCATGTGCGGATTGTGCGGATTGCGCGGATTGCGCGGATTGCGCGGATTGTGCGGCGCAGCCCCTGGCTGGCCATCGGCCGGCTCGAAGCCCGCGCACCATGTCGGGATCGTGCCGCTCGAATTGACGGCCAGCCCTTCAAGGCGCACCGACGGACATGCCCCAGGCCTGCCGTGGTGACACGATGCGCAAGCTGCCCGCTGGGTCCCGGCCCAGCAGCCACCCGCCGCGCGTCGGCATCGTCGGCGGGTTCAGTGGCGGGTTTGGTGGCGGATTTGGTGGCATGCGGTACGCACACTGCGCAGGTCAGCAGCGTGTGGCCACTGCTGTCCAGTTCCATCAGCAGCTCAGCGCACAGGCCGTGTAGGACAACGTCATACGATCGCCCGGTCAAGCCGACCCCGCCGCAGGCGCCACCCTGGCACCGTCGTCACCGTGCCGGGGTTCAACACGCCGCAAGTGCAGTGAGCCTCGGTCAGTTCACCGCCTGCACCTGCCGCCGCACTTCGACATAGCTGCTGCGCACGGCAGCGCTGGCGTCGGGGCAGGCGCTGCTGCTGTTGCAGGCCACCGCGTCGATGGTGAACATGCGCACGCTCTGGTCGGCGCCGCTGCTGTTCTTGCCTTCGTTGTAGGTGCTGGAGTTGCAGCGCACCGTCACCCGCATGCCGCCGTCGGCCGACAGGTCCAGCGTCTGGCTGGTGTTGCTGCAGGCTGTCCAGCTGCCTTTCAGTGCCTGGAACAGGCCCCACTCGATGCCGGCGCGCGCGGCGGCGCTGGCGCGCAGGCCCTGCACGTCCTGCTGCACCATGGTCTGGCCCTGCTGGCCGAAGCGCACCACCGCTGCGGCCACTGCGGCCAGCAGCACCAGCACCACGATCACCGCGACGGCGCCCAGGCCGTGCGGTGGCGCCGCAAGGGTCGGGCGGTGCGTCATGGCAGCTTGCTCACGCAACATGGCTGATGGCTCACGGCACGTTGCTCACGTGCGCACCCAGCACCAGGCTGGCGGTCTCGTTGTTGCGCGTCAGCTCGACCTGCAGCGAGACGAAGCCGCTCTGCTGCGTCGCGCCCTGGTTGGCGCTGTACAGGAAGCGGCAGCTGCGCACGCCGGTGGCCAGCACGTCGGCGCCGGCCACTGCGGGGCAACTGGCCGGTGCGCTGGCGTTGAAGCCGTAGTTCTTCAGCCGGACCAGCACGCCCGGCGCGTTGCCAGCGCCATCCAGCGTGGTGCTGGCGCCGCTGCAGACGTAGAACACCGCCTGCTGGCTGTTGGGCACCCAGTTGAAGCGGCCACCGTCGTAGCCCAGCGGAAACTGCAGCGCATTGATGCCCAGCCGGTGCTGGCCGTGTGCCGCCGCAGGGGTGGACAGCGCGGTGATGGCGCTGCGGTTGGCGCCGCTGTACACGTCGCCGGGATTCTGGTTGTCGACCACCACCCAGTCGCCCACGGCCGGCAGCGGCAGCAGGCTGTTGTAGACGTCGAACTGCGTGGTGGCGGCCTGCGGGTCGGCCGCAGCGCTGCCGGCGGTGACGAAATCGGCCGCCATGCGGTAGCGCCCGCCACCGCCGGTGGGCACCAGCTCGAAGCACTGGCTGCCGGGCGTGCGGATGGAGTTGGGCACTGCGGTGCGCACGTCGCGCAGCATGCGGCGCAGCGCATGGTCGGCATCGGAGGCCAGCGCGGCGCGGGTGCGCACTGCCAGCCAGCTGTCGATGGCCGGCCGCAGAAACACCACCAGCGTGGCCGACATCAGGCCGAACAGCACCAGCGTGACGATCAGCTCCACCAGCGTGAAGCCGCGGGCGCGGCGGTGTGCGGGGCGGCGTTCAGGGCTGATGCTGCCGCTCATGACGCGTAGTCCGTGCGCCAGCCCACCAGCGTCAGCGTCTGGCCGCTGTGCTGCACGGTGACGGTGATCTTCAGCGCTGCGGCCACACCACCCAGCGTGCCGCTGGCCACGCTGGCCCCCACCCGCAGGCCGGCCAGCGCCGGGATGGCCACGCCGTCCACGGTGCACACGCCGGTGCTGCTGTAGCCGTTGTAGTCGCGCACGTCGTTGTAGGTGTCGCGCGCGCAGCCGGCGGGCGCGGTGTGCGGCGCCACCGCATAGGGTTTGAGCTGGATCTCCTCCATCAGCTTCTGCGCCACCGCGACCATCTGCTTGTGCACCACCGGGTCGGCGCTGTTGCGGGTCACGCTGCCGAAAGCCGCCAGCACGCCGGTCAGCCCCACGGCGATGACCACGATGGCCAGCAGCGCCTCGGGCAGGGTGAAGCCGCGCCGGGGGGAGCACCAACGACCGGGTGCACGCCGTTCAGCGCACATGGCCAGTCTCCCCGGTGATCTGCAGCGCCGTCTCGCCAACGATGGCCACGCTGGCGTTGACGGCGGTCAGCCCGGCGCCGTCGCTGGTGATGCGGCCGTCGGGCTGGAAGTGCAGCGTGCCGGCCGGGCTCACCGTCACCGCCAGCGCCTGCGCGTCCACCGCCCAGCGGGCGTCGCCATCCGGGCCGGGCAGGGTGGTGTTGCAGCTGGTCGCCGGGTTGGCGCTGGCCATGGCCAGGCGCACTTCACCGGTGGCCACCGTCAGGCACACCAGGCGGCGGTGGCCGCTGGCCAGGCTGCGGGCCTGCAAGGCGCCGGCCAGCACCTGGTCGCGCCAGGCGGTGCCGCGCAGGCCCATCGCGCCGTCCAGCCGCGGCATGGCCACCACCGCCAGCACGCCCACCAGCAGCAGCACGGTGATCAGCTCGACCATGGTGAAGCCGTGGGTGCGCCGGCGGGCGGGCTGCGTGCAGCCGCGCGCGGGCCGATCAGTAGAGGTCGCGCACATGCACGGTCTTGTGGGTCTCGGGCGCAAAGATGCCGAAGCTGGCACGCGCGGCCGGGTCGCGGTCGGCGGTGGCGGCGCAGCTGCCGTTCTGCGCCCGCAGCCAGGCCCTGGCCGCGCCGGTGGTGGCCGGTTGGCTGGTGTTGCAGGACTGGTCGCTGCCGGTGCTGCCCAGGTTGAGCGCCAGGTCCAGGCTGAGCGTGCTGCCCGCCGGGCTGGGCGCGGCCAGCGTGAGCGTGCCGCTGCCGCTGCTGATGGCCAGTGCGCCGGCGCTGGTGGTGGCGCTGCTGGCGCCGCCGGTGGCGCTGCGCCGGTTGCTCAAGGCCACGCTTACGGCGGCCAGCGCGGTGCAGCTGTCGGCGCTGTTGAGCTGCCAGGCGCTGCCGCCCCAGTATTCGGCCACCACCGGCACCTGCAGCGCCGCAGTGGCGGTGCCGAAGGCGTTGCTCAGCCGCAGCCGGCCGCTGCGCAGCGGCAGCGTGGGCTCGGCATGGCCCTGCGAGCTGATCAGACTGGTGCCGCTGCCGCCGTTGCCGGCGCGCAGCACCAGGCTCTGCGGCGCGGTGGTCTTGCTGGTGAAACTGTAGCTGGGCGTGGCACTCGCCACCCCGGCGCTGAAGGCGGCCGCTGCGATGCCGTTGCCGGCCAGCGTGCCTACCCCCAGGCCGTTGGCGTCGGCCAGCGTCACCGCCTGCGCAAAGCTGGGCGTGGTGGTGGCGGTGCTGCCATTGAAGTTGGCGGTGGTGGTGCCGCTGGCGTTCTGCGCCGTCACCGTGGTGGCGACGGGCTGGCCGGCATAGCTGAACGTGCCGCAGGCATGGCTGGCGGCCACCGCAAAGCGGTGCGGGATGAAGTCGCCCACCGACCCATTGGTGGCGCTGCTGGCGACGTGGAAGCAACGCTTCGGCACCCCCCACAGCGGGTCACCGAAGTTGGCGTTGGTGCAGCCCACCGTGCCGGTCTGGCCGGTCCTGGCGGCCCAGCTGCCCTGCTCACCGTAGTACACCGTGGCGGTGGTGCCGCCGGGCAGCACGCAGCTGCCGCCCTCGGCGGCGCAAAGCTTCGCGCCGCTGGCCAGGCTGCTGCCGAAGGCGCTCAGGCCGCTGCCCAGGTAGCCGCTGGCATTCGATGACCGCAGCACCAGGTCGCCACGCCCCACCTCGGTCCAGGCCAGGTTGCTGCTGCTGGCCGTGCCGCTGGCAAAGCTGCCCAGGCTGCCGCCAAAGCTGCCGTTGACCGCACCGCTGCCGCTGGGCTGGATGCGCAGCCAGCCCAGCCACAGGCCTTCCGGCGATGTCTCGCGGCCGTGGTTCGGCGTGGTGTTGCCACTGGCATTGCGCGCGGCCACGCTGGCCGAGAAGCTGCTGCCGGCCCGGATCGGCCCGGCCGTCACACTGCTGACCACAAAGTGGTCGGGCGCGGCGATGAAGCTGTCGCTGCCGCTCATCACCAGGCCGGTGTCGCTGGTGGCGGCGCTGCCGTTGTAGCGGCCGGTCAGCGCGATCTGGCCCACGTCGGCGTACTGCACCGTGGTGGTGGCCACGCCGCTGGCATCGAAGGCCAGGGTCACCGCCCTGCCGTTGGCGTCGCAAGCGGCGGCGTTGTTGCCGGCCGCGTTCAGCGCCGTGCCGCCCACCCGCACCGGCAGGGTGCCGGTGGTCGGGTTGGTGTAGGCGCAGCTGAAGGCGATGCTGCGGCTCACGCTGGCAAAGGCCGGCGTGCAGGCCAGGCCGTTGTCGGACTTGCGCACCGCCGAGACGCTGACCGACTGCGACACATCGCTGACATGGTGGGCCACGTCGAACAGCAGGCCACTGTCGGCCGCAGTGAAGGTGCACGACGGGCTGCCGAAGTTGCAGGTGGCGGCGTTGCTGGCGCTGGGCGTGCTGCTGGCCACGCCCAGCATGGTGGCAGTGGTGGTGGTGGCCTGCAGGTTGACGGTGGTGCTGCTGCTGCCGGCAGCGATGCTGAAACTGGTGCCGGCAGGCCACAGCACGCTGCCGCCGGTGGCACCCAGCGTGCCTGTCACGCCGCTGGTGTAGGGCGTGCTGCAGGTGGCGTCGGCGCAGGCCCGCACCGTCACGGTGGACGGCGTGCAGGTCAGGCCGGTGCCGCTGGCATGCAAGATCTCCAGGCGGTGCGCTGCGGTTCCCCCGCAGCTGGCGGTCTCGGTGTGCAGCGCAGCCACCTCGCTGGCACTGAGCTCGCCGTTGTAGACACGCAGCTGGTCGATCCGGCCCCCGAAGCGGTAGCCGGGGTCCTGGGACCAGCCACCCACGCGCAGCGTGCTGGCCACCACGGCGTTCACCAAGGCCGACGATGAGCCGACCCGGTAGCTGAGCGCACCCATGTCCACGCCGTCGATGTAGATCTTGTTGCCGGTCACGCTGCCGTTGGTGAACACCGCCACCACATGCTTCCAGGTGTTGGCCAGGCCGCTGTTGGTGATGCCGAATACCTCCGAATTTCCGGTGTTGAAGCCGAACCCGGCGCTGGTGATCCACAGGTCATGCCTCTGCCAGCCGATCGGCATCACGCCGAGGGTGCCGTTCCAGTGCATCCAGAAGGCCACGCTGGTCTTGGCGCCTGCCGTGGTCACCACCGGCAGGCCGGGGATGGTGAAGGCGCCGCCGTTGCCCACCGGCCCGGGCATCGCGGCATAGCCGCAGGTGCCGGTGCTGCCGCTGCGCGCCGGGCTGGCGCTGGCCGGTGTGGGCAGCGGCCTGCCGATGGCATTGCCGTTGAACGGCCCGCCCGTGAAGCCGGCGGTGTCCTTCAGTTCCCCGGCAGCGCCGGTGTAGCTGGCTTCGGCAAAGTTGTAGCTGGCGATCAGCGTGGCCACTGCCACCGGGGCCGCCAACGCCGGGGGCGCTGCCAGCATCAGTGCCGAAGGTGCTGCCAGCATCAGTGCCGAAGGTTCTGCCAGCACCAGTGCCGAAGGCGCTGCCAGCACCAGCGCCATGCACAAGGTGAAGGCGGCGCGCCAACGGCAGGCGGGGGAGAGCGGCCTGCCGACCATGGCGCGGCGCCTGCGGGCGCGTTACAGCCCGTTGCCGGCCGAGATGCCGGTAAGGGTGCCGGTGGCCGCGCCATTGGTCTGGGTGACGGTGCAGGTGGCTTCCACACCGTTGCTGCCTCCAGCGCCGGTGCCGAGCGCCGCAGCGGCGATGGTGTAGCCCGAGGGCAGGCCGCCCTGCAGGATGGAACCCAGGTCGTCGCAGTTGTCCACCTTCACGCACTTGCCGGCGGTGGCGGTGTGCTGGGTCACGGCGCAGCCGCTGAAGTTGATGGTCATCGCGCTGGCAGCCGCACCCACCACGCCATTGAGCGCGGCGCTCTTGGCGTCGCTGTTCATGTCGATGAACTTGGGCAGGGCGGTGGCCGCCAGGATGCCCAGGATGACGATGACGACGATCAGCTCGATCATCGTGAAGCCTTGGGGACGCAGTTTCATGTCAGAACTCCGGTGTGGAACAAAGTGGGTGGACTAGCCGCCTCCCGCAGCCACGAAGCCGCTGGGATGCCACGGTTATCGGCTGGGTTGCTTCACTTCTTGAGCGTGACGCGGCCCAGATCCCACAGCGGCAGGAACACGCCCAGCGCCAGCACCAGCACCAGCACGCCCAGGAAGACGATCAGGATCGGCTCGATCTGTTGCGACAGCGTCTTCAGCTCGTACTGCACGTCGTTGTTGTAGAGCTCGGCGATCTCCTCCATCAGCTCGTCGACCGCGCCGGTCTCCTCGCCCACCGCGATCATCTGCAGCACCACCGGGGTGAACACGCCGCTGGCCACCGCCGCGCGCAGGATGGTCTCGCCGCGCTCCACCGCCGCGCGCATGCCGTCGACCTTGTGGCTGATCCAGGCGTTGTCCACCGTCTGCGCCACCACGCTCAGCGCCTGCTCGATGGGCACGCCGCTCTTCAGCGCCAATGACAAGCTGCGCGCAAACCGCGACAGCGTGGCTTTCTGCACGATGCGGCCGGCCAGCGGCAGGCGCAGCAGCAGCCGGTCCCAGGCCAGCCTCCCGGCCGGCAGCGCGATCCACCGGCGCAGCGCCAAGCCGCCCGCCACGCCGCCGCCCAGCACCAGCCAGCCGTAGTCCAGCGTGAAGCGGCTGCTGGCCACCAGGATGCGGGTGGCCAGCGGCAGGTCGGCGCCGAAGCTCTTGAACACATCGGCGAAGGCCGGCACCACCAGGGTGTTGATCACGCCGACCGCCGCCGCCATCGCCAGCAGCACGAAGCCCGGATAGCGCAGCGCCGACTTCACCTGCTGGCGCATGAACTGCTCGAACTCCAGGTGCTTGAACAAGCGCATGAACACGTCGTCCAGCCGGCCTGTCATCTCGCCCACGCGCACCATCGACACATAGAAGTTGTCGAACACGCCACCCTGCTGGGCGAAGCAGATCGACAGCTCGATGCCGCTTTCCAGGCTTTGCCGCACGTTGGCCAGCACCTGCTTGAAGCGCTGGTTGACCGCCGATTCCTGCAGCCCGGCCAGTGCGCGCAGGATGGGCACGCCGGCGCGCAGCAGCGTGTGCAGCTGGCGCGAGAACATCATCAGGTCGGCCGGCTGCACCTTGGGCTGCAACCAGGCCAGGGGCTGGCCGCCGTGCTGGGCAGCGGCAGCGCTGCTGCTGCTGCTGCTGGCGGCAATCTGCAGCGGCGTGACACCGCGCGACATCAGCAGCGTGGCCACTGCAGTCGCGTCGGCGCCGTCGAGTTCACCGTTGACGGCGCCGCTGGCCGCACGGCCGGTGTAGGCAAAACGTGGCATGGTTACTCCAGCCCCTCGGCGAACGGGGTCGTTCGCCGATCCCCCGGCGGGATGCGGGCCGGCCTGGGAGCGGCCCGGCGCTCGGCCGGCATGGTGTCGCTTTTCATTCGTCCACCGCCGTGCCCACGCGCACCGCCTCGTCCAGCGTGGTGCCGCCGGCCAGTGCCAGGCGCAGTGCATCGCGGCGCAGGGTGCGGCCGGCCATCTGGCGCCGGCCGGCCTGGGTGAAGCGCACCGGGTCGCCGTCGTTCATCGCCTCCACCAGCTCCTGCGTCATCTCGATGAACTCATAGACGCCGGCGCGGCCGCTGTAGCCGGTCTGGTTGCAGGCCTCGCAGCCGCGGCCATGGCGGAACGGCTGGCTGGCCAGCACGCTGTCGCATTCGGCGCCCAGGGCCTGGCGCAGCCATGCATGGTGGTGGGCGTCGGGCTGCTGCGGCTCGGCGCAGGCGCCGCACACCGTGCGCACCAGGCGCTGCGCCAGCACCAGATGCAGCGACAGCGCCACCATGTAGCGCGGCACACCCATGTCGATCAGCCGCAGCGGGGTGCTCAGCGCGTCGTTGGTGTGCAGCGTGCTGAGCACCAGGTGGCCGGTGAGTGCGGCGCGCAGGCCGATCTCGGCGGTGGTCTGGTCGCGCATCTCGCCGATCAGGATCACGTCCGGGTCCTGCCGCAGCGCGGCGCGCAGCACCCGCTGGAAGCTCAGGTCGATCTTGTCCATCACCTGCACCTGGTTCAGCCCGGGCAGGCGGTACTCGATCGGGTCTTCGACCGTGATGATCTTGCGCTCGGTGTCGTTCAGCGCGTTCAGCGCCGCATACAGCGTGGTGGTCTTGCCGCTCCCGGTGGGGCCGGTCACCACGAACATGCCGTTCGGCCGCTTCAGGCAGCGCTGCACGGCGGCGGCCACCTCGGGCGGCAGGCCCAGGTTGTCGAGTTGCAGCAGACCGGCGCTCTGGTTCAGCAGCCGCATCACCACCGATTCACCATGCTGCGTGGGCAGTGTGCTGATGCGCACGTCGACGCTGCTGTGCTTGAGCTTGACGTGGAAGCGGCCGTCCTGCGGCAAGCGTTTTTCGCTGATGTCCAGCCCGCTCATCAGCTTGAGCCGCAGCGCCACCGCGCCGGCGATCTTGGGGTCGGCCTCGGTCTGCACATGCAGCACGCCGTCGATGCGAAAGCGCACCCGCAAGTGGCGCTCCTGCGGCTCGATGTGGATGTCCGAGGCGCGTGCACGCAGCGCCTGCTCGAACATCGAGCTCAGCAGCCGCACCACCGGCGCGTCTTCGGTGGTGGCGGTGGACAAGCCCAGCAGGTCGCCGATCTCGTCCTCGACGGTGGCGATGTCGGCTGTCAGCTCGCGCGCCAGGCCGGCCATCTCGTCGCTGCCGCGGTAGACCCGGTCGAGGGCGGCCAGCAGGTGGCTCTCGGCCACCACCGCCAGGTCGATCTCGCGCCTGGTCAGGCGCGTCACCTCGTCGTAGGCGTTCAGGTCGGTGGGGTCGGCCATGGCCACCCGCAGCGGCGCGCCGGGGGTGTTCTCGATCGGCAGCGCGCGCAGGCGGCGGGCATGGGTCTCGGGCAGCAGCGCCGCCACATCGGGCTTGAGGTTGCGCGTGCTCAGGTCGATGAAGGGTGCGCGCAACTGGCGCGCCACCGCCTTGGCGATCTGCACCTCGGTCACCCACTGGCGGTCGATGAAGATGCGGCCGAGCTTGCGGCCGGTCTTCTTCTGGTCGGCCAGCGCCTCGTCCAGCTGGCCGGGCGTGAGCAGGGCCTCCTGGATCAGCAGGTCGCCCAGGCGGATGCGTTCGGGACGTGGCATCGGGTTGCTTGCTGTCCTGCCTGGGTCAAGGCGCGGCGGGCGCTGGCAGGCTGCCCAGCGTCGGTGCATCGGGCCAGGCCGCGCCGTCCTGGATGACGGTGGGCTTGAGCATGATCACCAGCTCGCGCTTCTGCACCACGGTGCCGGTCTGGCGGAACAGCCCGCCGATCAGCGGCGCCTCGCTGACCACCGGCAGGCCGGTGCGCTCGTTGCGCAGTTCCTGCCGCATCAGGCCGCCGATGGCGACGATCTGGCCGTCGCGCACCCGCACGATCGAATCGGTCTCGCTGACCGCGCTGGACGCCAGCGGCAGCCTGAAGGCGCCCAGCGACCCCAGGTCGATGTTCTTGTTCTTCTCGGTCACCGTGCTGATGGTGGGGTGCACATGCAGCATCACGTTGCCGACCTCGTCGATCTGCGGCGTCACGTCCAGCGAGATGCCGGAGAAGAACGGCTGCAGCGTCAGCGACGGCGAGCTGGTGGAGTTGCTGCCGTTGCTGGTGGTGCTGGTGGTGACGCCGGTGACATACAGCTCGTCGCTGCCCACCTTCAGCACCGCCTTCTGGTTGTTCAGCGTGGCGATGCGCGGGCTGCTGAGCACCTGCACGTCGCCCTGGGTCTGCAGGAAGTTCAGCAGCGCGGCGAAGTTGCTGGCCTGGAAGGCCAGGCCGTAGAAGCCGCGGCCCAGCGCGCCGGTGGCCAGGTCCAAGCCCGGGGCGATGCTGGTGCCGTCGGCCATGCTGAGGTTGCCGGTCCTGCCCAGCTTGCTGCCCGGCGCGGCGGCGCCGATCGACAGCTGGCCGCTGCCCAGCTTGCCGAACGCGCCCCAGTTGATGCCGGCCTGCGCTTCCTTGCTCAGGCTCACTTCGACGATCTTGGCTTCGAGCATCACCTGGCGCTCGATCGACACCTGCACCGCCTTGAGGTATTGCTCGACCTGGCGCAGCTCGGCAGGCGTGGCCTTGACCACCACCACGCCCGCAGCCGGGTTCAGCACCACGTTGCGGCCACCGGCGGTGCCCACCAGCGCGGCCAGCGACGCCTGCACCTCGCGCCAGAAGTCGGCGTCGGAGGTGGTGCGCACATGGGCGTTGTCGTCGGCGCGGCTGCCCACGCCGGTGCTGTTGCCGCCACCGCCGCCGCTGCTGGTGTTGCCGCTGGCGCCGTTGGCGCTGGTGGCACCGCTGGTCATGGCGCTGCTGCTCACCCGGATGTCGCTGGCGCCCTGGCGCCGTCCGGGCAGGTAGTTCACCCGGTACAGCCGCGTCTGCACCGTGTTGGGGTAGACGAAGATCCGGTTGCCGGTGATGCGGTAGTCATAGCCGAACAGCTCGCGCAGCGTGTCCATGGCCTCGGGCACGGTGGTGTCCTTCAGCGTGATCGACAGGGTGCCGTTCACCTCGGGCGAAACCAGCATGTTCCAGGCCGTGCCCTGGGCCAGCTGCAGGAACACCTGCGCCGCCGGGGCGTTGTTGATGGCCAGGTCGAAGCGGGCATCGGCGGCGGTGCGGGCGGGTGCCGGCACGCTGACCGTTGCAGCAGCCACGCCGGTGACCGGCAGTGCCGCAGTGCTGGCCATGCCGGCGTCGGGCGGCGTTGCCGGCGTGCGCTCCTGCGCTTGCAGCGCGGCCAGGCGCTGGGGGTCGGGCAGGGTGTTCGTCAGGCGGTCGCGGCGCTGCTGCGGGCGCATCAGCGTGCCCAGGTCGGCCAGTTGCAGGCTGGGCTCGCGTATGGGCAGCCGCGCATCGGTGGCCAGCGCGGGCAGGGCCTGCAGCAGCAACAGCAGCAGCGGGGCCAGCGGCGCCAGTGGCGCCAGCGGCCGGCGTGCGTGGGGTGCGCGGGTCATGGGGCGGTCTTTCCGGCCAGCGACAGGGAACCCGGCGCGGCACTTGGGGTGGAGAGGTTGCCGGGGTTGCCGGGGTTGCTGATGTTCGTGGGGGTGAGCGGAATCTGGCCGCGCCCGGCGGTGCCGGTGGCCTGGCCCTCGCCCGGCTGGCCGGTCGGCAGGTCAGCCGGCGCTGCGGGCTGGTAGCGGGCGGTCCGGCTGTCGGTGATGCTGCCGGCGGCCTGCTTGGGCGTGCCCGCCAGCAGCCACAGCCGCTCGGGCCCGCGCGGGCCCTTCAGCAGCAGGCCCTGGGCGTCGATGGCCAGCACGGCGCGGCCGTCCACCAGGTCGCCCACCTTCACCTGGCGGCCGTCCACCAGCGCGAGCGGGGTCCCCGCCGCTGCCCCTGCACCTGCCCCTGCCCCTGCCAAGTTCGCCGGCAGCTGCACCGCCTGCACGGTGGCCACGGCGGCCGGTGGTGCTGCTGCGTCGGCGGCGCGGGCGGCGGCGGCGAGGGCGCGGGCGGTGTCGAGGTTGGCACGGTGCGGCAGGGCGGCGGCGGCCAGGCCGCCCGGTGCCATCAGCGCGGCCGGCGGGCGGGTGGGGTCGGCCAGCGGGCCGGCGCCGGCGGCGCCTGCCGACAGCAGTCCCAGCGCGCTGGCCAGGAGCAGGCCCGGGGCGCTGGCCAGGAACAGGCCCGGGGCGTTGGCCAACGGCAGGCCCAAGGCGCTGGCCGTGGTGTGCAGGTGCAGACGGGACATGCTCAGATCTCCAGCCACGCGCGGTCGCGGCTCAGGGTGTAGACACGCAGCGTCAGCACCGACCGGGGGTGCTGCTCCACCTTCAGGCTCACTGCACCCCACAGCACCCGCTGCGGCAGCGACTCCATGGCCTGCAGATAGCCCAGCAGGTCGGCATAGCCGCCTTCGAGCACCAGCTCCACGCCGTGGCGGTACAGGCCGCCGGTGGCATCGGCGCCGGGGGCGGCGGCAGCGGCACCGGGAGCGGCGGCCTGGCCCGGGGCCAGCAGGTCGTTGCGGCCCAGCGAGCGCAGCGCGCGCAGGCGCACCTCGCCATGCCGGGCCAGCAACTGCTCCAACAGGTCGCGCATGCGCTCAGGGCCGACCAGGCTGTCGGCATGGCCGCGCAGGGCGGTGTCGCCGTCGCGCAGGCGCTGGCGCCATTGCTGCAGATCGGCCTGCTGCTGGCGCAGCTGCGCCGCACCCTGGCCCTGCAGCTGCTGCACATCGGCCAGCAGGCGCTGCTGCTGCTGCTGCGCCGCCGCCTGCGCACCGCGTGCGGCGGTGAAGGCCTGCAGCGCGGGCGCCAGCCAGAGGCTGTCGGCCAGCATCAGCACCAGGGCGGCGCCGGCGGCGATCAGCAGCAGGCGCTCGCGCTGGTTGCGCTGGTTGAACCGGCGCAGCAGCGTGCGCCCGCGCGTGGCCAGCTGGGCGAAGGCGGCGGCGGTGGCATCGGCCGGCACCGGACGGCCTGGCGTGGTCTTCATGGTGCCGGCCCCGGGCTGGCTGCGGGCGTGGAGCGCAACGCGAATTCGGTGTAGGGCAGGGCGGCGCCGCTGTTGTCCACCGCGCGCAGCGTCAGCTGGGCGAACGGCCGGCCCTTGAAGCGCGGCTCGTCGTTCAGCCGGCGCAGGTAGTCGGTGAGCGCGCTGCTGTCGGTCATGCGGCCCTCCAGGTCGATGGCGCTGCCGTCGTCGGACACCCCCAGGCCGGTGATCCACAGCCGGCCCGACGCCTGGCGGGCCAGCGCCAGCAGCAGCTCGGCATGGCCTTCGCGCACGCCCGCGGCGCCAGCCTCCAGCGCGGCGCGCACGCTGCGCTGCGTGGCGTCGGCGGCCTGCAGGCGGGCCAGCTCGGCCGCCGCGCCGCCATCGGCACGGGCCGACAGCGTGCCCGCCTGGGCCCGCAGCTGCGCCATGCCGGCCTGCACGGCCAGGGCCTCGGCCTGGGTGCGGTCGGCCACCCACAGCAGGCCCTGCGCCAGGCCCCAGGCGCCCACCAGCGCCAAGGCCAGCACCAGGCCACCGTGGCGGGCCGAGAAGCGCAGCTGGGCCGGGGCGAAGCGTGCGCTGAAGAGGTTGAGTTGCTGGGCCATGGCGGAGTGCTCTGTGGGTGCTGAGGACGTGCTCGGTCGGTGCGCAGTCGGTGCTCAGTCGGCGCTCAATGCGTGCGCAGGGCCGCGCCGATGGCGCACAGCTGCTGGTTCAGCAGCAGCGGGTCGTCCAGCAGGCCGGGCACGGCGCTCCAGTCCAGCGCCTCGCGCAGGTCCAGCGGGGCCACCGGCACATACAGCAGCGGGCCCAGGTGGTCGCACAGCGCGTGCATGCCGGGCATCGGCGTGACCAGCAGCCGCGCCAGCGTCACCTGGCCGAAGGCACGCTCCACGCCGTCGAGCGTGCGCTGCAGCTCCAGCCCGGCCTGCTCATGGCCGGCGCTGCGCAGGTCGGGGTCGGCGTCGTCGTCGAGCAGCAGGTTCATCTCCAGCTGCCGGGTGGCCAGCAGCTCGCCGCCGTGGGTGACCACCAGCGTGGCATGGCCGCGCTGGCAATGCAGCAGGGCCTGGGCGCGGCCGGCGGGTTCGACCAGGGCGCTGAGGTTGCGCAGCGCGGTCTCGGTGATGTCGATGGCCTGCCAGGGGGCGCCGGCGTCCACCGCGCATTCCACCAGCGGCCGCAGCTGGGCCTCGGCCGCAGCCACCGCGATGAGTTGCGGCTGGGCGCGGTAGCTGGTGCCTTCGGGCACGGCCAGCACGTCGACCGCTGCGCTGTCGACCGGGAAGTCGACCGTGTCCTTGAGTTGCCAGCGCACTGCGGCGGCCCAGTCGGGGCGCGGCACGTCGGCCGGCGCGTCCATGGTCACGCACTGGTACTGGTGGCGCTGCAGCACGGCCACGCAGCGGTGGCGGTGCAGCGCGTGCTGGCGGCGCAGCCGTTGCAGGGTGGCCAGCGGCCTGGCCCAGGCTGCGGTGGCCGTCCAGCGCACGGCGGGGCGGCCCTGGTGGCCGCCGGGTTGCACCAGCGCAAACACCGCTTCGGCGCCAGCCGGCGCACAGGCGATCCAGCCTGGCTGCAATGCACTGCGTGAAAGTCCGAACACCCGATGCCCCTATTGAATCTGCCAGGGCATCGTTCCACAGGGGGGCTGCCGGCAATGGCCGGAAAAGCCGGGTGAAACCGGCGGTCACCGTGGCCGTCGACCTGCCCGGGGCGGGGTGGCGCTACTCGTGCCGCAGCGCCTCGATCGGGTCCATGCGCGCGGCGCGGCGCGCCGGAAAGTAGCCGAACAGCACGCCGATGGCGGCCGAGAACAGCAGCGCCAGCACATTGATCGACGGGTCGAAGCTGTAGGGCACGGCCATCAGCAGCGAGCCCCCGTACGACGCCGCCGTGGCGAGGACGATGCCGATCACCCCGCCCAGCGCGCTGAGCACCACCGCCTCGATCAGGAACTGCAGCAGCACTTCGCGCTCCAGCGCGCCCACGGCCAGCCGCAGGCCGATCTCGCGGGTGCGCTCGGTCACGCTGACCAGCATGATGTTCATGATGCCGATGCCGCCCACCAGCAGGCTGACGGCAGCCACCGCGCCGAGCAGGCTGGTCAGCACGCCCATGGTGCTGGACAGCGTCTCGGCGAGTTGCTGGGTGTCGAAGATGTTGAAGTTGTCTTCGTCCGTGTCCGTCAGCTTGCGTCGCTCGCGCAGCAGTTCGCGCAGGCTGGCCTTCAGCCGCGTGCTGTCACTGCCGTCCTCCATCGACACCGACAGCAGGCTGACCTTGGTGGTGCCGGTGACGCGGCGCTGCAGCGTGTGCAGCGGCACCACGACCGTGTCGTCCTGATCGCCCAAGCCGCCCTGGCCCTTGCTGGCCAGGATGCCGACGATGGTGCAGGAGAACTGTTTGACGCGCAGCGACTGTCCCAGGCCGGACTGGCCTGCCGCGCCGCCGTAGATCTCGCGCCGCACGGTTTCACCGACGATGCAGACCGCCGCGCCGGCCCGTTGCTCGTCCTCGTCGAACAGCCGGCCTGCGGCCAGCTTCCAGTTGCCGGTGACGAACCAGGCATTGGTGCTGCCGGTCACGCTGGTGACCCAGTTGCGGCCGTTGGCCACCACGGTGGCGCCGGCCCGGCCCTGTGGCGCCACGGCCGCCACCCCGCCGATCTGCGAGGCGATCGCTTCCGCGTCGGCCTCGGTGAACTGCGGCACGCCGCCGCCGCCACCACCGCCGCCGGGCGAGCGCTGGCCGGGGCTAACGATCAGCAGGTTGGTGCCCAGGCTGGTGATCTGCGTCTCGATGGCCTGCGTCGCGCCGTTGCCGAGCGTGACCATGGTCACCACCGCGCTGACGCCGATGACGATGCCCAGCACGGTCAGGAACGAGCGCAGCAGGTTGCGCCGCACCGAGCGCAGGGCCAGCATGAAGACGCTGAACAGCATCAGGTGTCCTTCACCTGGGTTCGGCTGCGGCCACGCTGGCCGGCGCTTCGGTCACCGGGTTCGGGTTGACGATGTCCCTGGCGATGCGCCCGTCGACGAAGCGCACCATGCGCCGGGCGTAGGCTGCCATGTCGGGCTCGTGGGTCACCATCAGCACGGTGATGCCGTGGTCGCGGTTCAGCGCCAGCAGCAGGCCCATGATCTCGTGGCTGCGCTGGGTGTCCAGGTTGCCGGTGGGCTCGTCGGCCAGCACCACCGCCGGGGCGGTGACGATGGCACGTGCAATCGCCACGCGCTGCTGCTGGCCGCCCGATAGTTCGCCCGGGGTGTGGTGCTCCCATCCGCCCAGGCCGACCGACTGCAGCGCCTTCCTGGCCGCGTCGCGGCGCGCGGAAGCGGCATCGCCGCGGTACAGAAGCGGCAATTCCACGTTCTCTTGCGCCGAGGTGCGTGCCAGCAGATTGAAGCCCTGGAAGACGAAGCCCAGGTAGCGCCGCCGCAGCCGCGCTCGCTGGTCGCGCGACAGCGCCTCGACATGCGAGCCCTTGAACAGGTACTGCCCGGCGGTGGGCGTGTCGAGGCAGCCGAGGATGTTCATCGCGGTGGACTTGCCCGACCCGCTGGGCCCCATGATGGCGACGAACTCGCCGGCGGCGATGTCCAGGTCGATGCCCTTCAGCGCCATCAGCTCCGACGCGCCGCTGCCGTAGCGCTTGGTCACGCCAACCAATCGGATGAGTGGCGCGGCGTCTGTCATCTCGCCGCCGTCTTCTGGTCGGTGATCACCAGCATGCCCGCCTTCAGGTCACCGCCGGTGATCTCGGTCATGTGGCCGTCGGTGATGCCTGGCGTCACGGCCACTGCCACCGGCCCTCGATCGGCGCCTTCGCCTTGCAGCACCCACACTTGCCTGGCCTGCGCGGTGCTGGCGCCGGCGGCGGCCGACCGGCGTGTGGTGCCCGGCATGCGCGGGATCAGGCTGATGCCGATGCCTTTCTTCGCTGGTGCCCCGGCGGTTGCCGCCGTGGGCGAGAAGCGCAGCGCGGTGTTGGGCACCAGCAGCACGTCCTTGCGTTGGGTGGCGGTGATGCTGGCGGTGGCTGTCATGCCCGGGCGCAGGCTCAAGTCGGCGTTGTCGACATCGAGATAGGTCAGGTAAGTGACGACGTTGTCGGTGATCGTCGAACCCTGGCCGACGCGGGTGACGCGCGCCGGGAAGTTGCGGCTGAGGTAGGCGCTGACGGTGAAGGTGGCGTCCTGCCCGACCTTCACCGCACCGACGTCGGCTTCGTCGACATAGACCCAGGCGCGCAGCTTCGTCAGGTCTTCGGCCACGGTGAACAGGGTCACCGCCTGCAGCGACGCGGCCACCGCATTGCCCGGGTCGACGCTGCGCGTCAGCACCACACCGTTGGTCGGTGCGGCGATCGACGCCTTGGACAGGTTGATCTGGTCTGTGGACAGTGCGGCCTGGGCATCTTGCACCGCAGCGTGCGCCACGCCGTCGCCGGCGACCGCCCTTGCCAGCGTGGCGCGGGCGACGTCCAGTTCGGTCTGCGCAGGCACCTTGCCGCCGGACAACTCGGCCACCGCCTCCAGCCGGGCCAGCGTGGCGCGTGATTGGTCCACCGTCGCCCGGGTCTCGGCCACCCTGGCCACGGCCGAGGCCACCGCGGCCTGCGAGCGCTTGATCTGGTCGCGCAGCTTGGCGGTGTCGAGCTGCACCAGCACCTGGCCCTTCTTGATCACGTCGTTGACGTCGACGTTGACCTTCAGCACCGTGCCGGAGAGCTCGCTGCCGATGTTGATCGTGCGGGTGGGCTGGATGGTGCCGTTGGCGGTGACGACCAGCGTCAGGTCGCCACGCGTTGCGGCCGTGGTGCTGTAGACCGGTGCGGCAAGGGCCGCGCTGCGCGCCTGCCACCACCAGAGCCCGCCGCCAGCGGCCAGCAGCAGTGCCAGCAGCAGCCAGGGCCAGACCCTGCGGTACCACGGGGGTGGGGCGCTGTCGCCGAGCAGGGCGTTCAGTGCAGCGGTGTCGGGTGGGGCAATGGTCATGAGGCAATGGTCATGGGGTGCCAGTCGGGATGCTGGCCGGCGTACCAGCCCGGGTGCTGGCCGCTGTGGTGGCCGCTGTGGTGGCCGTGGTGGTCGTTTCGGTGGTCGTTCCGGTGGTCGCCAGATCGTCCACCCAGCCGCCGCCCAGGCTCTTGTAGAGCCGCACATGGGCGGCGGCGATGTCGGCGCTGGCGCCGGCCAGGCTGTCCTGCGCAGCCAGCTGGCTGCGCTGGGTGTCGAGCACGGTCTGGAAGTCGACCAACCCGCTGCGGTAGCGCTGGCTGGCCAGCGTGGCGGCGTTGGTGGCGGCCTGGGCGGCAGCCTGCAGGCGCTGCTGGCGCGCCTGGCCATTGGCCAGCGCCACCAGGGCGTCTTCCACCTCCTGCAGCGCCGTCAGCACGCTGGCACGCCAGGCTTCCTGGGCCTGGTCGAGGGCGGCCTGCTGGGCCCGCTGCTGGCCGCGCAGCGCGCCACCGTCGAACACCGGCAGGCTGAGGCCGGCCAGCAGCGATCCGGCCACCGCCGCGCTCTGGCCCAGGCCGCTCAGCGTCAACGCGCTCAAGCCCAGTGAGCCGCCCAGGCGCAGCGACGGCCGCAGCGCCGCATCGGCCTGGTCCAGCGTGGCCCAGGCAGCGGCCAGGCGGCGCTCGGCGGCGCGCACGTCGGGGCGCTGGCGCAGGGTGTCGGCCGGTCCGGCCAGGGCCAGCGTGGCCGCCGGCTGCGGCACCGGCTTGGCGTTGGCCAGGCGTGTGTCGAGCGCTGCAGGCGGCTGGCCGGTGAGCACCGCCAGCGCGTGGCGTGACTGCGCCACGGTGGTCTGCAGCAGCGGCAGCGCAGCGCGGGTCTGCTCGGCGGCAGCCAGCGCCTGCGCTGTCGCCAGCCCATCGGCCAGCCCGGCCTGCTGGCGCCAGCGCACGATCTGCAGCGTCTCCTGCTGGCTGGCCAGGTTGGCCTCGGCGATCGCAACCCGGCCCTGGGCGTTGCGCAGGCCGATGTAGGCCAGCGCCACCTCGGCCGCCAGCGACACCTGCACCGTGCCCAGGTCGGCGGCGCTGGCCTCGGCGCTGGCGCTGCGGGCGTCCAGGGCGCTGCGCCGGCCGCCGAACAGGTCAAGCTCCCAGCTGGCGTCCAGGCTGGCGCCAAAGCGGTTGCCGGTGTTGCCGGCCGACCTGGCCCGCTGCGCATCGGCGCCAGCCGTCAGCGTGGGGCCCAGGCCGGCGGCGGCCACGTCCTGCAGTGCGCGCGCCTGCCGCAGCGCTGCCTGGGCGCTGCGCACGCCGGTGTTGGCCGCCAGCGCCTGGCGCACCAGGTCGGTCAGCAGCGGGTCGTTGAACTGCTGCCACCAGGCCAGCAGGGCCTTTGGCGTGGTGGCCGGCGGGCTGTCCGCGCTGGCGCCAGCCCACTCTGTCGGCAGCCCGCCGGGCAGGGCGGGTGGTGCCGTTGCGGTGCGCAACCCGCCACAGCCGCTCAGCGCCAGTGCAAGACAAAGCGGGGCAAGCCAGGCCGGTGCCACAGACAGCAGCGAAACCGGCATCGGCCAGCGGGACAGGACTTCCAGGGCACACCTCGGCGCATCGCACCGGCAGGAATGCCGGCACCCCCGCATCCTGCGCCCGGTCGGTCATTGCCGCGTGTCTGGCAGCGCACAGATGGTGTGCGCCTTGCGACAGATCAACCCAGCCGCGCCCGGTGCCTGGCGATCTGCGCCAGCACCTGCGCCGGCGCGGTGCCGCCGCGCACATTGCGCGCCTCCAGCGAGCCGCGCAGCGTCAGCACCTGCGGCGCGTCGTCGCCGATCAGCGGGTGCAGGGCCTGCAGTTCGGCCAGCGGCAGATCGGCCAGGTCCAGGCCCTGTTGCAGGCCCAGCTTCACCGCATGCGCCACCACCTCGTGCGCGTCGCGGAAGGGCAGGCCCTTCTTCACCAGGTAGTCGGCCAGGTCGGTGGCGGTGGCATAACCGCGCCGTGCAGCGGCCTCCATCGCCTGCGGCTTGACGGTGATGCCGGCCACCATCTCGGCCATGATGCGCAGCGTGGCGGCCAGCGTGTCGACCGTGTCGAACAGCGGCTCCTTGTCTTCCTGGTTGTCCTTGTTGTAGGCCAGCGGCTGGCCCTTCATCAGCGTGATCAGGCCCATCAGGTGGCCGACCACCCGGCCGCTCTTGCCGCGTGCCAGTTCGGCCACGTCGGGGTTGCGCTTCTGCGGCATGATCGACGAGCCGGTGCAATACCGGTCGGCCAGGTCGATGAAGCCGAAGTTCTGGCTCATCCACAGCACCAGCTCCTCGGCCAGGCGGCTCACGTGCACCATGGTGATGCTGGCGAAGGCCAGAAACTCCAGCGCGAAATCGCGGTCGCTCACTGCGTCCAGGCTGTTCTCGCAGACACCGTCGAAGCCCAATTCACGCGCCACCGCGTCGCGGTCCAGCGGGTAGCTGGTGCCGGCCAGCGCGGCGGCGCCCAGCGGCAGGCGGTTGCAGCGCTTGCGCACATCGGCCAGGCGCTCGGCGTCGCGCGCAAACATTTCCACATAAGCCAGCAGGTGGTGGGCAAAGCTCACCGGCTGCGCCACCTGCAGATGGGTGAAGCCGGGCATCACCGTGCCGGTGTGCAGCGCGGCCACGCCCACCAGCGCGCGCTGCATGTCGGCCAGCAGCAGGGCCAGTGCGTCGATCTCGCCGCGCAGCCACAGCCGCACGTCGGTGGCCACCTGGTCGTTGCGGCTGCGGCCGGTGTGCAGGCGCTTGCCGGCGTCGCCCACCAGCTGCGTCAGGCGGGCTTCGATGTTCAGGTGCACGTCTTCCAGCTCCAGCTTCCACTGGAACTGGCCGCTCTCGATCTCGGCGCTGATCTGCGCCATGCCGCGTTGGATGTCGGCCAGGTCTTGCGTGCCGATGATGCCCTGGGCCGCCAGCATGCCGGCATGGGCCAGGCTGCCGGCGATGTCGGCACGCCACAGGCGCTGGTCGAAGCCGACGCTGGCGGTGTAGCGCTGCACCAGCGCGCTCATCGGCTCGGAGAACAGGGCCGACCAGGCCTTGGATTTCTGGTCGAGTTGGTTGCCGGACATGGGCGGGTCTTCTGCAAGGGGAGGATCGGGCACGGCCACGGGCATGCAGGCATGCCGGCCGCAGGGCAACCCGTATTATCCGGGCGCCCCTCCCGTGCCCCTGCCCATGGCCCCTGCCGACGACCCCGCCCAGCCCGATGCCGGCGACACCGGCACGCGTGCGTCCAGCCTCTGGCCCGACACCGGGCGCCTGCGCGGTGCGGCCGGCAGCTCGCTGTTCAACGCCACCCGGTTCGACCCGCTGCACGGCCAGGCCATGCAGGTGCGCCACCGCCTGGGCCTGCAGTTCCAGCTGTGCCAGCCGGCGCTGGCGCTGCGGGTGCTGCTGGCGGTGCAGGCCGCCGTGCTGCTGGCCGGTGCACCGCTGGCCCAGGGCTGGGTGGATGCCTCCAGCCGCGCCACGGTCGGCGCCTTCGCGGCACTGGCCGCCACCCTGCTGTGGTTGCCGGCGGTGTGCGGCATGCGCACCTGGCTGTCTGGCCGGGCGGTGCTGGGGCGCGAGCTGTTGCTGGCCGCGCTGGGGGCACTGTCGGCGCTGGCCGCCTGGGCCCTGTGTGCCACGCTGGGCCTGGTGCCGGGCCGGGCTGCGCCCGCCTTGGGCAGTGCTGCCGCAGGTGCGGCATTGGCCTGGAGCGTGTGGCGCTGGCTGGGGCTGCGCGCTGCAGCCGCCCAGCCGGTGGAGGCCAGCGCGCGCCTGGCCGAGCTGCAATCACGCATCCGGCCACACTTCTTGTTCAACGCACTGAACACCGCACTGGCGCTGGTGCAGGTGGACCCGCAGCGCGCTGAAGCGGTGCTGGAAGACCTGGCCCAGCTGTTTCGCGTGGCACTGGCCGAAAGCGGCAGCGCGGTGACGCTGGACGATGAGATCGACCTGGCGCAGCGCTACCTGGCGATCGAGCAGCTGCGCTTCGGTGACCGCCTGCAGCTGGTCTGGGACCTGGACCCGGCCGCCGCCGGCGCCAGCGTGCCGCCGCTGGTGCTGCAGCCGCTGGTCGAGAACGCGGTGCGCCACGGCATCGAGCCGGCGCGCGCCGGCGGGCGCATCGTCATCAGCACCCGCGCCGCCCGCGGCATGGCCATCGTGATGGTGACCAACACCCTGCCCGAGACGCCCGGCCCTGGCGGCAACGGCATCGCCCTGGCCAACGTGGCCGAGCGCCTGCGCCTGCTGCACGACCTGGCCGCCACGCTGCACTGCGGCGTGGAGCACGGCCTGTACAACGCCCGTATCGAGGTGCCGCTGTGACCGGTGCGGCACCGCCCGAATTGCCGCAGAACGTGGCACCACAGCCCGCAGCACCACAGCCCCCATCACCACAGCCCGCAGCGCCCCAGGCACCGCTGCGTGTGCTGATCGTCGACGACGAGCCGCTGGCACGGCTGCGCCTGCGCGGCCTGGTGCAGGCCAACCCGCAGCCGCCGGCGCTGGTGGTGGGCGAGGCCGCAGATGCCCAGCAGGCCCAGGCGCTGCTGGCGCACACCGCCTGCGACCTGGTGCTGCTGGACATCGTGATGCCCGGCGGCAGCGGCCTGAAGCTGGCCGATGCGCTGCGCCGCGCAGCGGCGGGGCCCGGCCAGTCGCAGCCGCCGATGGTGGTGTTCGTCACCGCGCATGCCGAGCATGCGCTGCGTGCCTTCGAGGTGGACGCGGCCGACTACATCACCAAGCCGGTGCGGCGTGAACGCCTGCAGGCGGCGCTGTGGCGGGTGGCGCAGCGCCTGGGCGCGCCGGCTGCGGCCGACGTGCCGGCGGTGCCGGTGCTGGTGGTCAGTGACCGCGGCCGGGTGCTGCGCGTGCCGCTGACCGAGGTGCTGTACCTGAAGGCCGAGCTGAAGTACGTCACCCTTTGCAGCCTGCACGGCCAGTGGCTGCTGGACGAACCGCTGGCCGACCTGGCCCGGCGCCTGGGCGATGGCTTTGTGCGGGTGCACCGCAATGCCCTGGTGGCACGCACGGCGGTGCGCGCGCTGGAGCGTGCGCCCACCGCCAGTGCCGGCCACGGTGAGGCCGACGACGGCTGGGTGGTGCGGCTGGCCAACGGCGAGGTGCTGGCGGTCTCGCGCCGGCAGCTGCCCGCCGTGCGCGAGGCCCTGGCAGCCGGCTGACAGGCGCTCAGCTGCGGCTGCGGCGGCGGCGCGCCAGTGCGCCCATGGCCACCAGGCCTGCCAGCATCAGTGCCACCGTCTGCGGCTCGGGCACGGCGCTGACCGTCAGGCCCGACAGCGTACCGTTGTAGGTGCCCAGCAGCGTGGCGGCGCCGGTGCCCAGGTCGATGCGGTAGATGCCGCTGGCCAGCGAGCTGCCGTCGTCCATGTTCAACGCTGCATAGCCCATGCCGTTGGCGATGTCGAAGCCGTTGGCCTTCAGCGCGTCCACGCCCAGCGCGCCCACCGCCGAGATGGTGGGGGCGTTGAAGGCGCCGGGCGCCGTCATCAGCATGTCGGTGCTGGTGTTGATGTAGTACAGCGCGGTGCCGGCCGGCGCCATCGCGGGCATCGGCGGGCTGTTGGTGTAGGCCACTGCGGTGAAGCCGCTGCCGATGTTGCCTGCGGCATTGCCCACCACGCCGGTGCTGGCGTTGATGGCGAAGTTGCTGCCGGCCGAGCTGACCAGGCGCAGCGAGCTGCCGCCGTTGAAGTCGGCCACCGGGTTGAAGTCGATGCCATAGCCCAGGTTGGGCTGGATCACCGGGCTCGACAGCAGCGCCACCTGGGTGGCGGCGCCGGTCATCTCGTTGACGGTGTAGAGCTTGTTCGACAGCGAGATGCCGTAGATCTTGCCGTCACCCGGGCGCAGGTCGATGCCGACCAGCCGGTCGCCGGTGGCCAGGCCGGTGATGGCGGTGGTGGTGGCGCCGGCGATGTCGGTGGTGTCGATACGGGCCAGCTGGCTGGCGCTGGTCAGGCCGACCAGGGTGATGGCCTGGGCGCCGGTAGCGGCCAGGGCCAGGGTGGCGCTGGCGATGGCAGCACGTGCAAAGCGGGTCATGGGGGGCTCCTTCAAGCGGGTGGGCGTGGGTTGGACGCCAGCCCCACCACCGCCTGCGACGGCGATCGGGCCAGCCCACCGCGATACGCCGCCCGCCCCGGCGCAGATGCGCCGCGCCGGCCGCACCCCCCGATCTGCGGGGGGGGGTCAGCGGGTCACGGAATCAGGATGCTGCAACCGGTGGTGTTGCGCGCTTCCAGGTCGGTGTGGGCACGCGCCACCTCGGCCAGCGGGTAGCGCTGGTCGATGCGGATCTTCACCGCGCCGCTGCGCACCACCGCGAACAGGTCGTCGGCCATGGCCTGGCAGCTCTCACGCGTGGCGATGTGGGTGAACAGTGTCTGCCGGGTCAGGTACAGCGACCCCTTGGCCCCCAGCACGCCCGGTGCAAACGGCGGCACCGGGCCCGATGCATTGCCGAAGCTGGCCAGCAGGCCGAAGGGGCGCAGCACGTTCAGGCTGCCCTCGAAGGTGTCCTTGCCCACCGAGTCGTAGACCACCTTCACGCCCGCACCGCCGGTGATGGCCTTGACCCGCGCCACGAAGTCGTCGCTGCGGTAGTTGATGGCATGCGCCGCGCCGTGCTCCAGCGCCAGCTGGCACTTGGCGTCGCTGCCGGCGGTGGCGATCAGCTGCAGGCCCAGCGCCTTGGCCCACTGGCAGGCGATCAGGCCGACGCCACCGGCGGCGGCATGGAACAGCACCATGTCGCCGGCCACCAGGCCCTCGACCGGCAATGTCTTCTTCAGCAGGTACTGCGCGGTCAGGCCCTTGAGCATCATCGCCGCGCCGGTCTCGAACGAGATGTCGTCGGGCAGCTTGCACACCGTTCTCGCCGGCATCACCCGCGCCTGGCTGTAGCTGCCCGGCGGGTTGCTGGCGTAGGCGGCGCGGTCGCCCACTGCCAGGTGGGCGACGCCCGCGCCCACTGCCTCGACCACGCCGGCGGCCTCCATGCCCAGGCTCAACGGCAGCGGGTTGGCGTACAGGCCGGTGCGCTGGTAGACGTCGATGTAGTTCAGGCCGATGGCATGGTGGCGGATGCGGATCTCCCCGGGGCCGGGCTCGCCGACCGGCAGGTCGACGAGCTGCATCTGCCCGGGGCCGCCGTATTGCTGGATCTGGATGGTCTGGGGCATGGTGGGTCTCCTGGTCGCTGCAAAGTGGGGGCACCAGCGTAACCGCAGCCGTCTGCCGCAGTGCCGGCCCGGAACCCACCCCACAATCGCGCAACATGTTCGCCACCACCGCGCCGCCCGCATGGCCCTGACCACCCGCCTGGCACTGATGCTCAGCGTGCCGCCGCTGCTGTGGGCCGGCAATGCGGTGGTGGGCCGCATCGCCATCCAGTCGATCAGCCCGCTGTGGCTGAATGCGCTGCGCTGGGCCATCGCGCTCGCGCTGTTGCTGCCGCTGGGCTGGCGCGCCTTCGGCAGCCCGCTGCGGCGGCGCCAGCTGATTGAACGCTGGCCGCACCTGGCCCTGCTCAGCCTGACCGGCGTGGGCGCCTACAACGCGATGCAGTACCTGGCGCTGGAGACCAGCACACCGCTGAACGTGACGCTGATCGCCGCCAGCGCGCCGGTGTGGATGCTGGCCATCGGCGCGGCGCTGTATGGCGAGCGCCCGCGCCGGGCGCAGCTGCTGGGTGCAGGGCTGTCGCTGCTGGGCGTGGCGGTGGTGCTGTCGCGCGGCGACGCGGCGGCGCTGCTGCGGGTGCAGCTGGTGCCGGGTGACGTGCTGATGCTGGCCGCCATCTTCAGCTGGTGCCTCTACAGCTGGATGCTGGCGCGCCCGCCCGCATCCATGCGCGGCGCGCAGCGGCCCGACTGGCACTGGTCTGAATTCCTCTGCATCCAGATCGGCCTGGGCCTGTGCTGGGCCACCGCCTTTGCCGGCGCCGGCGAGTGGCTGCAACCGCATGCCGGCGCGGTGGTATGGACGCCCACGCTGCTGCTGGCGCTGGCTTACGTGGGCATCTTCCCGTCGCTGCTGGCCTACCGGCTGTGGGGCCTGGGCGTGGCGCAGGCCGGGCCCACGGTGGCGGCCTTCTTCGCCAACCTGACGCCGCTGTTCGCCGCGCTGCTGGGCGGCGCCATGCTGGGCGAGTGGCCGCAGTCCTTCCACGGCCTGGCGTTCGCGCTGATCGTGGCGGGCATCGTCGTGTCCACCCGACCGGTACGGGTGAAGTGAGGGCGCCGGGCCGCCCCAAGCCGGACCGGGTCCCCTTGGGGGACCGACGGGCGTGCCCGCCCGGCGAGGGGTCGCCACAGCCGGGCCGAGCGCCGGGCCGCCCCAAGCGGGACCGGGTCCCCTTGGGGGACCGACGGGCGTACCCGCCTGG
>Ga0136636_10000200_pt1 | contig 27269 bp, 34 predicted proteins | sample AntDrymUQ8522106_2_FD_104653 | JGI IMG/M metagenome (GOLD analysis project Ga0136636, IMG submission 104653) | Polar desert sand microbial communities from Dry Valleys, Antarctica - metaG UQ852 (21.06) | ecosystem: Environmental > Terrestrial > Soil > Desert | place: Antarctica: Dry Valley... | reverse complement strand
GCGACGGCAGAGGCTGACAAAGCTGAAATCGTTTCGTCAGCGCACGAGCCTGCGCCTGTCCCGCCGCCCGTCGCCCCAATTCGTCCGCAAGTCAGTGTGCCCGTCCAGGTGCCTACCCTACAGCCAGCACCCCAGCCCCGCAAACAAGTCGCCAATATCGAAACGGCCAAACCGTTAAGCGAAGCGCGTTCCAAATGGATATCAATCGCGTCAGCAGCGCCTTCGATGCGCACCGACGCAATGCCCCAAACATCCGAACCCATGCTTACGCCAACCATGGACGTCATCGGGAACCGCGAAGGCAGTTTTGACTCGCGCTTTAGCATTGCGGCAGCCTCGCAATCAGTGGCCGACAGTAATGTGCCCGCCAGTTACCCGGTAGCCGACACAAAACAGCTAGTGATGACGCAGGACGGTGAATGGATCGGCGCGCTTGCACGGGACATTGTCAGCAACGCCGCGCGCGACAATCAATTAGTGTTCACATTGATGCCCGAAAATCTGGGGCAACTTGATATCGCGCTGACTACGGATAACGGGCAAGTCGATATCCGGCTTGAGACCAGCACAAATGCTGCTGCGCAAATCATAGCAGCTGATCAGGCGCGGTTGATTGAAGACTTGCGCAATGCCGGCCTGAAGCTTGGCCAATTCGACATGTCCAACCGCCAAAACGGCAACGGCCAGCCGCAGCCGCCGAAGTCCGATAGCCAACGCACCGAAACAACATCCACCTCAACGCAACCCCAGGCTTCTTCAAAAGCCTACGGTCGCTTCGCCTGAATGAAAGAAACGCCATGAGCAAAGCTAAAACTGAAACCGGAACACCCGCCAAAAAGGGTAAGAAGAAGGCTATCATCGCCTCGATTGCCGCTATCGCGCTCGTTGGCGCTGGCGCGGCGACGGGCGTTTATCTCGCCGGTGGCATTACCGATCATGCCCCAAAAATTGACCCCCACCGCCCCAAATTGGTGGAACGCAGCGAGGAGCCTGAAGAGCCCGCCGCGGAGGGCGCTGAATCTGTCCTGAAAGAAGGCACGGTTGACGTTAAGAATGATCGCGTGCCTGTCGACCCGCGCAAATTTGAGGTCACTTATGTCAACCTCGAACAAAGTTTCACCGCGAACCTCGCGGATGGCGCAGGATTTGTGCAATTGGGCCTAAGCCTGTCGACCTATTATGACGGCAAGGTTGTCCAAAACATCAATCGGCAAAGCGTTCCGATCCGTTCGGCCATCCTGATGGTGCTATCACAGCAGGACGCAGAAGCGCTTTCGACACCGCAGGGCAAGCAGATGCTGCAACGCGACCTGACCGCGGCCATTAATCAGGTCTTGCGCCAGAAAGAAGGCTTTGGCGGCGTCGACAATGTCTATTTCTCAAACCTGGTTATCCAATGACCGCGTCTCTTTTATTAAGGCAACGCACAGCTGCGCCCGACGATTTTGGTTGGTTCCGAAAGCTTGGCGAGAATCTGGGTGATGCGATGTGCGCTTTCATGGCTGGACCTCATAAGGTCAAAGCCAGCGTGCAACAGGTTACCGAAGCACGCTATTCCGAATGGTGCCCCTCGCAACCCGCGTTCAGCCTTCTGATGCCTTTTGAACTTGGCAAGGATGTAGGCGAGCTTGTTGTGGTAGTTCCCGGTCAGCTCATCAGCCAAATCCTGGATGTGCAATATGGCGGGTCGGGTGATGTCCCGTTGCGTACCAGCTTCAGCGCGTCCGAAACGCGGCTTGTCGCGCGGATGAATGCACATTTGCTGCCTTATATTCACCGCGCGATGCAGGGCATTATCCCTGATCCGGCAACAGCACAGCCCGTGCAAACCGAAGTGCAGGCGTTCAACTTGCCGCAATATCGCGACAGCATTGTGCTGGCGAAAATCGACGTGGAATGCGCGGCGTTCGGTCCGACGATGATCCACTGTTTCATCGGCTACGCCCATGCCAAGAAAATCGCGATGCGCTTCGCTGATGCGAACCTGACAGTACTACCCGCCGAGCCGGAATGGCAGGCAAAGATGCAGAACGCCGCGTTGCGCGTCTCGTTGCCAGCGCGCGCGGTGTTAACGCACACCGATGTGCCCGTTTCGCGGCTTCTGTCGCTTCGTGCTGGCGATATTTTGCCCGTGATGTTGCCAGCAGATGTCCCGCTGCTGGTTGCTGGACGCCGTTTCGCACGCGGCGTGATCGGCGAGTCCAATGGCCGTGCCGCCCTCAAAGTAGAAAATATGGAAGGCCCTTATAGTGAGTGATATGTCTGAAGCCCCGAACGCCCGGCCAGCCGACCGTGCAGTCAAAATGGATATGTTCGCCGATATTTCCGTCCGTGTGACGGTCGAGGTCGGCTCTGCATCGGTGACGCTAGCGTCGTTACTCGATCTTGGCGAAGGCAGTGTGCTTGAGCTTGACCGGCAAGTGAATGACCCGCTCGACCTGCTTGTCAATGGCACGTTAGTCGCCAGAGGCGAAATCGTTGAAACCAATGGCCGCTTTGGCATTCGCATCATTGATGTCGCCCAAGACGGCGACCGCCTTGCTGGCTTGGAGGCACGATCATGATCCTCGAATATTTCGGGCGTCTTTTGCTGATTATGCCGTTGATCGGTGGTTTGGCATGGGGTTCATTATGGCTCTGGAAAAAGCTTCAAATCGGCCTGCCGTTGACAACCCAGACGGCCCGCGCCGTGCGTGTGGTGGATGCGGTTTCGCTTGGTGGTAATGGCCGGCTTCTGGTTGTCGAATTCGGCCAAGACACACTTTTGCTTGGGGCATCGCGCAGCGGGATCAGCATATTGGCGTCAACCGAACAGGCCGCCCCTCATGCTTAGGTTCCTCAGCATTTGCCTCTGCCTGATTGCGTTTTTCGCCAGCCAATCTGCTTTTGCCTCGCCAACAGCCATGGGTATGGAAAAGGCGCTTAGCACAGTAGCGGGCGACGGGCGTTCCTTGTCGCTTTCGTTGCAAATATTGCTTTTGATGGGGTTGCTAACGGTATTGCCGTCGCTGATCCTCATGATGACTAGCTTTACGCGGATTATCATTGTTCTGTCGATCTTGCGGCAGGCGCTTGGTCTGCAACAAACGCCGCCTAACCAGGTCCTGGTTGGTCTTGCGCTGTTCCTGAGCATTTTTGTAATGCAGCCGGTGTTGACCACGATCAACACACAGGCCCTCGAACCTTATGGCCGCGATGAGGTCAGCTTTGAACAGGCCTTGTCCACATCTGCTACGGCTATGCACGGTTTCATGATCAAGCAGACCCGCAAAACGGATATTGCCCTGTTCAGTGAAATTGCCAAGGCGGGCAAATTCGCAAAGCCCGCCGATGTTCCCTTTTCTATTCTGCTGCCAGCATTTGTAACGAGCGAGTTGAAAACGGCGTTCCAGATCGGATTTATGATCTTCTTGCCCTTCCTTATTATCGACCTCATCGTGGCGTCTGCATTGATGTCGCTCGGCATGGTTATGCTGTCACCGACGATCATTTCGATGCCATTCAAACTGTTGCTGTTTGTCCTTGTGGACGGCTGGGCACTGACCATGGGGTCACTTGCCAGCTCGTTTGTGATGTAGCCAATGGATCAGGATTTCTTTATCGACGTGGCGCAGCGCGCGCTTTGGATATTGGCGCTTGGGTCTGCACCCATCCTTATCCCGGCGCTGGTCGCTGGCGTGGTCTTGGGCATGGTTCAGGCCGCAACGTCCATCAATGAGCAGACGTTAAGCTTCGTACCCAAACTCATTGTGGTCGCGATCGCTTTGGCGGTGTTTGGGTCAAGCATCATGATCTTGCTTGTCGATTTCACCCGAGACATATTTGCACAAATCCCCTTGTTGGTGCGATGATTCCGGCCGGGCTGCAGAATGTCGAAGGGCAATTGCTTATCTGGATGGTGGCGATGATCCGTCCGGGTGCTGCCTTTTTGGCGGCCCCCATGTTCGGGGCCAATGCCGTCCCAGTGCAGCTTCGCCTCGTGCTGGCGCTTGCCATCGGTATTCCATCGGCGTCGATGGCCAATATGGCGCTGCCTGCGGCTGGAATAATTTCCGTTCCCGGCTTTTTCATGATCGCGGCTGAAGTCATGGCTGGCCTCGCAATGGGCTTTGTCATCCAGATCGCCTTTGCTGCCGCTTTGGTAGCAGGCGAGGCGATCAGCAACGCCATGGGCCTTGGCTTTGCGTCGATGGCTGACCCCGCAAGTGGTCAATCCAGCCCCGCCGTAGGGCAATTTCTGTCGATGCTCACCATGTTCTTGTTTCTTGCCGCCGACGGCCATTTGGCTTTGATTGCAACGATCGCCGAAAGCTACCGTACATTGCCGCCCGGCGCGGCGTGGCTATCCTTTTCCGCCATCGGCAACATTGTCGAATTTGGCAGTCTTGCCTTTTCTGCTGGCCTGTCGATTGCCCTGCCCGTCGGCTTTGCCTTGGTGTTGGTGCAATTGATCATGGCGATGATCGCGCGATCCGCGCCGACATTAAACCTGTTTGCTGTGGGCATGCCCGCAGCGTTGCTGGCTGGCATATTGTTGCTGGGCGTTTCCATGCCAGTAATGGCGGACATGCTTAGCAACGCCCTTCGCCTCGCACTAGATCAGGCACAAAGCATCGGCGGTGGCCGTGTCTGAAGCACCCGACAAGGACCAACAAACCGAAGCGCCAACTCAAAAGCGCAAGGACGACGCGGTTAAAGAGGGCGATGTGCTGGCATCGAAGGAGCTTGCTGCTGCCGTCATGATGATTGCCGGTACGGCCTGGGTCATGGCGCTTGGCACATGGTTTTTCAGCGCGAGCAAGACGTTGTTGAAAGGCGGCCTATCGCTTGACCTTTCCGACCCTGACCATTTCGACCCACTAAATGCGTTGCTGTGGCCTTTGGCGCAAGTTGCTGTGCCATTTGCCGGATTGCTGCTGCTGACGCTCGTCGCTGCCTTTGCCGCCCCAGCGATGCTTGGATCGCTTGGCATGCGCGGCAAGGCCATGGCCCCAAAGGGCAGCCGCATTAATCCGCTGTCGGGTCTTAAGCGTATATTCGGGCCACAGGGCCTGATTGAACTGTTCAAAGCGACCGCCAAGGTTTGCGTGCTTGGCTATGCCGGATATTGGATCATCTCAGGCGATGTTGCCTCCTTACCCGGCCTTGCCGCCGCCGATCCAGCAGTCGCAGTGGGCATTATTGGGCAAAAACTGGTCTTCACTGTTGCCATTTTAACCGGTGGGCTGGCGCTGATTGCGCTTGTCGATGTCCCCATCCAGTGGGTGCAGCGCAACCGCAAGCTGCGGATGACCAAGCAGCAGATGAAGGAAGAAATGCGCCAAAGCGATGGCGCGCCGGAGCTTAAACAAGCGATCCGCGCGCGCCAACATGAAGTGATGATGTCATCCGCGCGAAAGGGCATGGCGGACGCAAATGTCGTCCTGACCAACCCGACGCATTTCGCCGTGGCATTGCGATACCGGCCCGGTTCGGACGCCGCCCCGGTGTTGGTCGCGCGCGGTCGCGGGGATGTGGCGCTGGCTATAAAGGCGATGGCGGCGCAAAATAATGTGCCCACGCTGGAATATCCACAGCTTACCCGCGCCATTTATTTCACCACGCGCACAGGCAAAGCCGTTTCCGAAGACCTGTACGTGGCGGTGGCCGCGATCCTTGCCTTTGTCTTCCGGCTTGAATCGGCCTTTGGACAAAATGTGCCCAAGCCATCTGTCGACGTGCCAGAAACGAAGCGTTTTGATCAGGACGGACGCCGGACCGCCTAAATTACCCTTTGCCAACGCCGTATAAAGGCAACGAGGGAATTAACGATATGATCAGTTCGATTGCAAATAGCCTTGGATTTGGATCCGGCATTGACACAGCCGGGCTGGTTGCTGACCTGGCAGCAGCATCCCGCGCACCAAAGGTCGCACGGCTCGATACCTTATCGCGCGCAAACCAGGCAAGGGTCAGCGCGCTTGCGCAAGCCCGAAGCGATCTCGACAGTTTTGCAGACTCGCTGGAATCACTGATTTCCAATGGCACATTACGCAGTAAGCCAATCTCGTCGGACGAGACGGCATTATCGCTGACGGCCAAAACCGGCAGCTTGCTGGGCAGCTATAGCGGGCAGTTGGTTGTCCAATCGCTTGCTAAGGCGCAGAGCAATTATTCTGAAAATATCGCATCGCGCAGTGCCCCTATTGGTGAAGGCAGCCTTTCGCTCACAGTCGGGACCAATACATACAACATCGCCATAGACTCAACAAATGACAGCCTTGATGGGCTAGCCGCAGCCATCAACGCAGCGGGCAGCGGTGTCGCCGCCAGCGTGGTCAATGATGCCGGCGAATTCAAGCTTGTGCTCAAGGGCCAAAGCGGCGCTGCGAACGCGTTTGCTTTAAACGTTGATGCCAGCGCCCCAGCAAGTCTTCAGCGCTTTTCAACCACCGCTATGACCAATGGTCAGGCGGCGAGCGACGCCGCTTTCACGCTCGATGGGGTCGGCTATCGCCGCACATCCAACACTATTGATGATGTCATAGTGGGCATGAATATGGTCTTAAAAAAGGCAGACCCGCTCGCCGCCATTTCCATAAGCGCAACGCGGCCCTCCGAGACAATCAAGCAGACAATGACCGACTTTGTCGCTGTGTTCAATACGTTAAAAACGGATATGGAGGCCGCGCGTAAAGCGAATAACGGCAACCCGGCGCTTCGAGCGCTAGAACGGCAACTGAACGGATTTATCGCGCGACCGCTGACTTCAAATGCCAGCATCAGCCGCTTGTCAGACATTGGCGTTTCGACGACACGCAATGGCACGCTGACACTTAACATGGCGCGATTGGAGGCGGTGTTGCGCGACAATCCCGATGCTGTCGAAGCGATGTTCAATCCGCCGCGCGATGCAGGCCAAACCGACATCACTGACCCCGGAATATCGTTTGCATTGGACAGCCTGCGCGATTCCGCTGTCGGAACGAACGGCCCGCTCGAAATGGTGAAAGTTGCCTTGCAACGTGAGGCCGATGCAATTGAGGCAAACCGGACCAGAATGGAAGCCCGCGAACTGGCCTATCGCAGCCGCCTTGAAACGCAATTTGCGGGTATGGATGCGCGGATCGGCGCATTGAAGGCAACGCAAAGCTATCTTGAGCAGCAGATAAAGCTCTGGAACGGCAATAACGGATAAACATATGTCAGCCCGCCCCCACCCCGCCATCGTCAACCAGCATTACCGGAACATGGAATTGCAAAGCCGCGTTGCCAGTGCGAGCCCGCACGGTCTTGTGAATTTGTTATACGAAGAATTGCTCATGTCGCTCGACCTGTTGATGGTCACGGTAAAGCGCGGACAGCCAATTTCGGGCAACCGGCATCATGCCAAAGCATTATCGATCTTCATTGCATTGGAATCGAGCATTGATTTTACCAACGGCGGTGATCTGGCACATGTACTCCAACGGATTTACAGATCTGCGGTACGGACGTTGAACGATGCAGCTCAGGCAAATGATATATCGCGGATCACCGAATTGCGCGCCGCGGTCAGCGAAATCGCTTACGCTTGGGCTGCGCTTGCCAATTAAGCTTCCGGCCTAGCCGCCTGAAAGCACCCAGCCAACGCTGATTTGTTTAGCCGCAAGCGGAACATCTAGCCGCGCCTCGCTAAAATCCACTTTCGCACCGGGCCCAATCGTGCGGGCTTTTGCTTTCATCTTCCAGCTATACACTGGCCGACCGCTTGCGTCCTTAAGCGTCACCAGCATTTCCGGCACAGTTTGTTTCACCCCAGTTGGGTTTACGATGCTGCCGCTAGCGATGAAATAGGGCGTGCCATCCTCCCGCTCGTTCAGTTCCAGATTTTCGTTCAGTACGATTGTCAAATCCGGCTCTTCAGCCGCGCTGGAGAGGCCGATATTCGGCATGCCATAATAAGAGATTGCCACGCCCACCGCAGCAATCGTCAATGCAAATATAATGGCGACCAGAGTCCAGATTTTCGCAGGATTGCGCCGCTGGCTGAACGGTGGCTCATGTGCAAAGCGGCTTTGCGTTGGTTCTTCATCGGCCAATGAGCCGACATTTATTGACGGATCGACATAAACCGCCGCAGCATCGGACGAAGCCGTGCGCTCCGGTACAAAGCGAGGAAACGCTGGCTGCGTGTCATCCACTTCCGTTTCAGCTGCCATAAATCGCGCCGCTGGCCCGGAGGAAGGCTCTGGGCTCACAACAGGCGCTGGGACGCCTTCTGGAGCTTTCAGGTCGTCTGCGGGTAGCGGCGGAGGGGCAACTGGGGTAGAAGCCTCTGGCGGCGCTTGGACGGGCGCAGGGGCAACAATAGAGGGCGCAGGCGCGATCGGGGGAACAGCCCCGGCCTGAAACCAGCTATGTTTGCAATTGGCGCAGCGCACTTGGCGTCCTTCAATACCAACGGCATTGTCAGGGACGACATAGCGTGTGCGGCAGGATGGACAGACGAGCAGCATCACTGTGCATAAACAGCAGCATCCCGCCACTTGCAACCCTGCCGTTGTAAAATGCTGTGGACGACGCTTTTTCGCCGCGCGACTCGGCTGCGAATAGCCTTTGCCCCATCACCCCGTTTGTGCCATTTGTCGCGCTAATGCAGAGCGTGGTGGAATTCGACAATGTGGGGCTCCGATATGGGACAGGCGCGGAAACGCTGACTGATCTCAGCTTCACGCTGTACCCCGGCAGCTTTTATTTCATGACGGGCGCGTCAGGTGCAGGTAAAACGTCGCTGTTGAAATTATTATATCTGGCACACCGGCCAAGCCGCGGGGCAATACGCATGTTCGGGCACGATGCAATCACCTTGCCGCGCAATCGCCTGCCGGGATTTCGTCGCCGTATCGGCGTGGTGTTTCAGGACTTTCGCCTCGTCCCGCATCTGTCGTCATTCGACAATATCGCCCTGCCCTTGCGTATCGCTGGCATTTCAGAACGCGAATTGCGCGGTCCAGTGACTGAAATGCTCGCATGGATCGGCCTTACGGAGCGCGCGGACGCGCGGCCAGCGATGCTGTCGGGTGGAGAGCAACAGCGTGTTGCCATTGCCCGGGCAGTTATCGGCCGCCCGGAAATCCTTGTCGCGGATGAACCAACGGGCAATGTCGACCCCGAAATGGCGTTGCGTTTGCTTCAGCTTTTTGCGGCACTGAACAAGCTTGGCACCACCGTCGTGGTCGCCACGCACGACATCCATTTGCTGCAAGAGGTCGAAGGCGCGCAGATGATGCGGCTCGACAAAGGCCGACTGTCCGATCCAACCGGATCGCTTCGCCACCCGCCAAAGCCGCTGATTTTGAAAAGCTGATGCTGTTGGACTTCGCCCTGCCTGCGCATGACCGCAAGCTCATTCCGGAGGGGCGGTTGTCTGGCCAGATGCCGTGGGTGATTGCCATCATGTTGTTTCTGACGCTGCTTGTTGCAGCCGCGGGGCTAACATTAGCGGCTGCCGCGCAAAAAGGCGGGCAGGACCTCGCGCGGCAGGTAACGGTGCAAATTATTGAGGCAGACCCTATAGAGCGCGCTGCCAAACGCGCGGCGGTAACGCGCGATCTGCAGAAATTTGATGGAGTGATTTCGGTAACACCGGTGTCAGACGTGGAGGTTCGCAAATTGCTTGAGCCTGTATTGGGTGAAGACATATTGGACGCCGACGTTCCGGTTCCGGCGCTGGTCGACGTGCGCTTCGATGCTGCGCCATCGCGCGCCACGCTGGATGGCATTCGAGACTCGCTTCGCGGTGTGGCACCCGACGTCCGGCTTGACCCGCACAGCGCTTGGATGGCGCCGTTTTATAGGCTGATGAATATGTTGTTATGGCTCGCGGGCGCAGTGGCCGTTCTGTTACTACTGGCTACGTCGGCGGTCGTCGTATTGGCGGTGCGCAGCACGTTGAATACGCATCGCGGGACAATTGAGATCATGTATCTGATGGGTGGAACCGATTTCCAGGCCGCCCGTCTGTTTCAACGCCGGGTGGCTTTAGATGCCTTGCTTGGCGGTTTCGTAGGCTTTGGCGCAGCGGCAGTAGTCTTGGCAATCTTGAACAATGGATTTGCAGCGGCAGAGCCCAGCTTGCTGTCCGGCGTCGCGTTTCCAAACTTCGGTTGGGTAATCCTCGCGCTCATTCCGCTTGCCGTGACGGCCCTTGCCATGCTTATGGCGCGGTTCACGGTGATTTCTGCGTTAAAGAAAATGTTATGATCCGACGGTCTATCGCTTTCATATTGCTGATTTGGATGCTTGGCTTTGCCTGGTTTGCATTGCTGTTGCCACAGCCTGCGCCAATTGCCCCAACTGACGTCGTTGTCGTGCTTACCGGTGGTCCGAACAGGATTGACCGAGGACTTGAGATATTGGAATCTGGAAAATCCAGGAAAATGCTGATTTCGGGCGTCGACCGCGATGTGAAGCCACGCGAGCTTGCCGCACAATACCCTGGATCAGCGAAATATTTTAAATGCTGCATCGCTCTTGGTTTTCAATCCGTAGATACACGGTCAAACGCGTTGGAAACAGCAGCATGGGCAAAGCGGAACAAAGTGAACAGTCTGCGGCTTGTCACCCATGATTGGCACATGCGCCGCGCGCGTTTCGAACTTGACCGAGCCTTGCCTGACACCATTGCTGTCACCAGCGACGCAGTATCCACCCAACCTTCGCTTGGCGCGTTGTTCAAGGAATATAACAAATACTGGCTGCGGGCGGCTGCGTCGCTGTTGGGAATCTAACGCATGATCGCGATCATCCGGTCTGCCTTATATATTTTGATATTTTACACTGGGTCGGTGTTTTTCGTCGTCACCGCGTTTTTGGCGCAGTGGTTCTCGATTCCGTTGATGCAATGGGCCGTTCGTGGGTGGTCACGTTGGCAATATGCATGCTACCGGCGAATCTTGGGCATCACAATCAAGGTCGAGGGCGACTTACCCCAAAAACCTGTTCTGTACGCCATCAAGCATGAAAGCATGTTCGAGACGATCGATATGCCCCGCATGTTTCGCAAACCCGCCGTGGTGACGAAGAAAGAGCTTTTCGACATTCCGTTGTGGGGTCCGGCCGCGCGTGCCTATGGCATGATTCCGGTTGACCGAAACGGCGGCGCGGCTGCGTTGCGCGCCATGCTCGTTTTGGCAAAAAAAATGATCGCCGATGGACGCTCAATCGTGATCTTTCCGGAAGGCACCCGCGTTGCACCGGGAAGTCAGCCGCCGTTGCAGTCAGGCTTTGCTGGCTTGTACAAGCTGATCAATCTGCCCGTTGTCCCGATTGCCGTGAACAGTGGCACGCTGAGCCCTCGTAAAGCTGGTATCTGGAAATCTGGAACGATTACCTACAAAGTAGGCGAGGAGCTTCCCACTGGCCTCCCCCGGGCGGAGATTGAGGCGCGCGTGCATGCCGCCATTAATGCGCTGAACGTCTGACGCCTTAATGCTTGCGCCCGAAGTCGGGTGCGTCATCATCCTGACCCTGTTCGACAATCGAGCGGCGGATGTTGCGGGTGCGGGCAAACAAAGCCTCGAGTTCATCACCTTTGTCGTAACGGATGGCGCGTTGCAGGACGCTTAAGTCTTCTGAAAAACGCTGAAGCATTTCGAGCACCGCGTCTTTGTTGGACAAAAAGACGTCGCGCCACATGACTGGATCAGACGCAGCGATGCGCGTAAAATCGCGGAAACCGCCAGCCGAATATTTGATCACTTCGCTCTGAGTCACGCCTTCCAAATCATCGGCAGTGCCAACAATGGTGTAAGCAATCAAGTGCGGCAAATGGCTGGTGACGGCAAGCACCATATCGTGGTGCCGCGCATCCATAATCTCCACGTCCGCGCCAAGCCGCTGCCAAAAAATGCGCAAGCGTTCGACCGCTGCCTCAGGCGCATTCTCGGGCGGCGTCAAGATGCACCAGCGGCCCTTGAACAAGGTCGAGAATCCAGCATCAGGTCCGCTTTTTTCTGTCCCTGCAACTGGGTGCGCAGGAATGATAATAGCTTTCGGCAAGACGTTGCCCAATGCCTCTGCAACGCTTTGTTTGCACGAGCCAACGTCGCTGACAATCGCATCGGCGGGCAAGTCATCGGCGAAGTCCTGAGCTACAGCACCCATTGCGCCCACAGGGACACACAGGATGACGAGGTCAGCATCCATTACCGACGCGCCGGACGTATCCGTCACATCGTCGCAAATTCCAAGAGCAACCGCTCTCTCCCGCACCGCAGGGTTAGCATCATGGCCAGTGATGCGCACTGAAGGCATCTGCGCTTTGACTGCGCGCGCGACCGATGAGCCGATGAGGCCCAATCCAATGATCGTCAGGCGCGCAAAAGGGAGCACTAGGCCTTAGCGGCCAAAATTTTGCGCAATGCAGCCATCACGCCGCGGTTCTCATCTTCGGTACCGATGGTAATCCGCAAGCCATTGCCAAGGCCCTGCCCCGGCAGCCAGCGGACAATATAGCCTTCCGCCATCAACGCATTATACGCAGTCTCTGCGCTACATTTGCCTTCAAAAAGGACCATAAGGAAATTTGCCCACGACGGGATTACTTTCAATCCATGGTTGGACAATGACGCAGATTCTGCGGCCATCCAGTCGCGCCATTCGGCATTATGCTTACGGCTGCGCGTGACAAATTCGGTGTCCGCCAGGGCAGCGATTGCTGCGGCCTGGCCCGCCGTTGTCACGTTAAACGGCGCACGCACGCGGTTCAGCGTAGCGATAAGGCCGGCATGGCCATAGCACCAGCCAATTCGCTCGGCGGCAAGGCCATAAATCTTCGAGAAGGTCCGCGTGATGAGGACATTGTCGTGACGGCGTGCCAGTTCCAATGCAGCCGGACCGTCATCTTCAAGATACTCGCCATAAGCCTGATCAAGCACCAGCACGCAGTTGCCGGGCAGGCCAGCATGCAGCCGCGCGATTTCGCCATCGTCGCAATATGTGCCCGTCGGGTTGTTGGGGTTGGCCACAAAAACCACCCGCGTCTTGTCAGTCACCAGCGCCAGCAAGGCATCGACATCAGTGCCATAATCCTTGTCCGGCGCAACAATCACATTGGCCGCTGTTTTGCGCGCCGCAATGTCATAGACTGAAAACCCGTAGCGGACATAAATGATATCATCGCCCGCCCCCGCATAACCCATCGCGATCAGGTTGAGCAGCTCGTCCGAACCGGTCCCGCAAACAATCTGGTCGCTGTCGATATGATACACGGCGCCAAGTGCTTCGCGCAGAGCGGTACTGGCCGGGTCGGGATAACGCGCCAGTAATGCGCTTTTGTCTATCAAAGCCGCCGAAGCACCGGGGCTACATCCCAACGGATTTTCGTTCGCGGACAATTTGATCAATACGCGGCCATCGTCCGACTTTGCTTTGCCGGGTGTATAAGCACTGATGGCTTCGATCCATGGTTTGGCTGCTGGTGTGTTCATGTCCGCGGCCATAGCGGCGGCGGCAGCGAAGCGCAACGTGTCGCCAGCCAGAGCGGTGGTTCTTTTACGAGTTTCTGTTGTTTCGCGCGAAACCGCTGATATGGCGATGTATATGGATGGGGATACGCGTTTCGGCCTTGATAAAAAAGCACAGCTGCTTGGGCCTGTGAAGCTCGACAGTGGTGCAGAATTTGCGCCCGTCGAATTTGCCTATGAAACCTACGGCACGCTGAACCCCGACAAATCCAACGCCATCCTGATTTGCCATGCGCTGACAGGCGACCAATATGTGGCGTCAAAGCACCCGCTTACCGGTAAAGCAGGCTGGTGGACGCGCATGGTCGGCCCGGATAAACCGATTGACCCTGCACGACATTGCATCATCAGCATAAACGTCATGGGCAGCTGCATGGGATCGTCCGGCCCGGCAAGCCTCGACCCCGCGACGAGCGCACCTTATGCGATGAGCTTTCCGGTCATCACCATCGCTGACATGGTCCGCGCGCAGGCCCTACTGCTGGATCATCTGGGCATAGAAGTTTTGGAGGCCGTGGTGGGCGGGTCGATGGGCGGAATGCAAGCCTTAAGCTGGGCCGCCTTATACCCCGAACGCGTCCGCTCCGCAGTCGTCATCGCCTCCACCGCGCGGCATTCGGCGCAGAACATCGCCTTTCATGAGGTCGGGCGTCAGGCAATCATGGCCGATCCACGTTGGAACAACGGCGCATATTACGGGCGGGAGGCGCCGGTGGCGGGGCTTGCTGTTGCCCGTATGGCGGCCCACATCACTTATCTGTCCGAAGCAGGCCTCACGGAAAAATTCGGACGGCGTCTGCAAAACCGTGACGCGAAAAGCTTTGGCTTTGACGCCGATTTTCAGGTCGAAAGCTATTTGCGTTACCAAGGCCTGAGCTTCGTCGACCGGTTCGACGCCAACAGTTACCTCTATATCACCCGCGCGATGGACTATTTCGATTTGGCGGAACCGCACGACGGCGTGCTGGCGAAAGCTTTTGCCGGCACAAAAACGCGCTTCTGCCTGATCAGTTTTGACAGCGACTGGTTGTATCCAACGGCGGAATCGCGGTGCATTGTCCATGCATTGAACGCGGCAGGTGCAGCGGCCAGCTTTGTTGAGCTATCCAGCCCCTTCGGCCATGACGCTTTTTTGCTCGATGCCCCCGAAATGAACCGCACCGTCGATGGTTTCTTGCGCGCAGGCGAAAGCCGATGACTGCGCTTCGGCCCGACCTTGCGATCATCGCCCGAGAAGTGCGCGCGAACGCACGCATACTGGACGTCGGCTGCGGTGACGGCCTGTTGATGGCTGCACTGCGCGATACCAAAAATGTCGACGCGCGTGGGATGGAACTTGATGCCCGCGATGTGGCCACTGCCGTTGCACGCGGGCTTTCGGTGGTTCAGGGGGATGCGGATGTTGACTTGGCCAATTACCCCGATGGCAGCTTCGATTATGCGATTTTGAGCCAGACGCTGCAGACAACCAAAAGGCCGGATCTGGTTCTTGACCACTTGGTGCGGATCGGACGGCAGGCTTTTGTATCCTTTCCGAACTTCGCCCAGTGGCGCATCCGTTTTGCCCATATGTTCGGTGGCCGGATGCCGGTAACGGAGCAACTTCCGCATCGTTGGTACGACACGCCCAACATCCACCATGTGACCATCGACGACTTCCGCAGCTTTCTCGACGAGCGGAATATCAGGATTGAAGGCCAGTGGTTTTTGTCAGGCGATAAACCACGCAATGAACGTCTGGCAAATCTCCTCGCGCAGCATGCGGTTTTCCTCCTGCGCCGGGATTGATCTAGCGTCGGAATTTTGACAGTGGGCTGTCAATCAAACATCAAGTATCTGTAATTTATTGAATTTACGTTATTTTCTTACAATTGGCACGGCTATTGCTGTGACACTTTCGTTCGCGCCCACCAGTGGGATGCATAGACGAAAGGAAAGGCCATGCCGGCTTTGGATAACATATTCGGAATTCACGCAACCGCGTTGAAACTGCGTGAGCAGCGCATGGCAGTGCTGGGGTCGAACATCGCCAATGCGTCGACGCCAGGATATAAAGCGCGCGACATTGATTTTTCCTCGGCGCTTAAGATGGCCGAAAACGGCCAATCAACCGAAGGGGCCATGCGCTACCGTGTGCCCATCCAAGCATCGCTTGATGGCAACACCGTCGAAATGGCAACCGAACAAACCGCATTTGCCGAAAACGCACTCGCGTATCGTTCAAGCCTGTCTTTCCTCCAAGGCCGCATCGGCACGCTTAGCCGTGCGTTGAAAGGGGAATAAATATGGCCGACAGTCTCTCCATCTTTGACATCAGCGGCCGCGCCATGGCGGCGCAGCTTGTCCGGCTGAATACTTCGGCTTCAAACCTTGCCAATGCAGGCACCGTATCGGGCAGCGAGGACAAGGCCTTTCGCGCCATGAAACCGGTGTTCCGCACCGTCATGGGTGAGGCAGGCCGCGCCACCGTTCAGGTTGACCGCATCGACACCAGCACCACCGCACCTGTAAAGCGTCACGACCCCAGTCATCCACTTGCCGACCAAGAAGGCAACATCTGGGAAGCAGCCGTCGATAGCACCGCCGAAATGGTCGAGATGCTTGAGATCTCCCGCCAATATCAAAACAATGTGCAGGTCCTTGCCACGGCAAAAGGCCTGATCAGCGAAACCCTGCGCCTCGGCCAATGAAAGTGATAAGACCATGACAAGCATAGCGCCTGTAAATTCCAAAAACTTGCCCGTCCTGTCAAAAGACATGGCCGAAAAGAAGTTGGGTCAGACCGATTTTCTTCGGCTGATGACCACCCAGCTTAAAGAACAGGATCCGTTCAGCCCTGTCGATAACCAAGCGATGATCGCGCAAATGGCCCAGTTTTCGAGCGTTGCCGGCATATCGGAAATGAATATCGCGCTGAAATCAATATCGGAACAGATGGGCGCGCAAACCGCCTTGCTTGCCGACATCAAAGCCGCGTCCACCCCTAAAACTCCGGGAGCATAAACATGTCATTTTACACTTCACTGTCAGGCCTTAAAGGTGCGCAGACCGACCTGTCTGTCATATCAAACAACCTTGCCAACGTCGGTTCGACAGGCTTCAAACGAAGCCGCGCGCAATTCGGCGACCTGTTCTCAGCGTCACCGTCGCAGAGCACGAAGATGCAAGCAGGCCAAGGCACGCGGCTGAATGCCGTTGTGCAGCAATTCACGCAAGGCACGCTGGAAGGCACTGACAAAACCTTCGACTTGGCTGTCGCCGGCGAGGGATTTTTCGTGACGCGCGGTGACCCGCCACGCGACGCGGTTACCTACACACGCAACGGCGCGTTTCAGGTAAATGCCAACCGCCAGGTCGTTGATACTATTGGCTCGACACTGCAATTGCTACCCGTCGACGCAAGCGGCAATGTAACCTCGGCTACGCTGGCCAGTGCAACCGACTTTGTACTGCCAAGCGCATCGCCCACGGACCCGACTATTCCGCTTATCAACGTATCAATTGGAATCGATGGATTAGTGACCGCCACTTATAGCGACGGGTCTGATGAGGTGCTCGGTAAGGTTGCGATGGCAAGCTTCACCGCGCAAGAAGGCCTGCGACCTGTAGGTGACAGCCATTGGCAGTCGACTGGCGACAGCGGCCCGCCCGCAATCAACGCGGCGACCAACGGCCCACTCGGTTCGGTCCGTTCCGGCGCACTTGAGCGCGCCAATGTCGATGTGACTGAAGAACTCGTTGCGCTTATTTCCGCGCAACGCAATTTCCAGGCCAACGCAAAGGCTATCGAAACCGCGTCGAACATGACGCAGGCTATTGTAGCCATTCGTTAAGGGCTGACCCATGGACCGCCTGATCTACACCAGCCTGACTGCAATGCGCAGCGCCATGGCCCGGCAAACGGCAACTGCCCACAATCTGGCAAACGCCAATACGCCAGGCTTTCGCGCGGATCTGGCCGAGGCGCAGTCCTTGTGGCTCGATGGCCAGCAACTCGACACCCGCGCTTTCTCATCGGAAGAGGTGCAGGCCGCCGATATGACTGCTGGTACAGTTACTAGTACTGGCCGCGACCTAGACATCGCATTGTCGGGTGACAGCATGTTGGCGGTGCAGGCGGAAAATGGCGAAATCGGCTATACAAGACGGGGCGACCTGATGCTGTCGGCCAGCGGATTGATGACTACAGGCGACGGACGGCCGGTTCAGGCTTCGCAAGGTCCACTAACCCTGCCGCCATCGGATAGCATCAACATTGACGAGCAAGGCCGCGTTTGGATTGTTCCGGTTGGCGGCGACCCGGCACAGCCGCAACAAGTTGACCAATTACAACTCGTCAGTCCCGTTGGGTCAGACGTCGTGAAAGGCAATGACGGCCTGTTCCGGGTGCGCGGCGGCGGCATCTTGCCTGCCGATCCCGATGCACGTGTGACCACCCGAAGCCTTGAAAGTTCCAATGTCAGCACGACCGAAGCTTTGGTTGAAATGATCGAAGCCAGCCGGTCATGGGACACCCAATTGAAAATGCTTACCGACGCACGCGATATGGATGCGGCGACCGCCGACCTGATGTCGCTTTCGCAATAAGCCTGCGCATAAAAGGATGAAGTCTGATGTCTAATGGAGCACTCCACGTCGCCCGCACTGGCCTTGATGCGCAGAATATGCGGATGCAGGTCATCGCCAACAATCTGGCCAACGTGAACACCGTGGGTTTCAAACGCGACCGCGCGAGTTTTGAAACCTTGGCCTATCAAGCGATGACCATTGCGGGGTCCGCATCATCTGCGGAAAACAAATATGCCATTGGCACCAACCTCGGCACCGGCGTTCAGATTAACGGCACTGCGCGTATCGATACGCAAGGTACGCTGACGACCACAGGCAACAGCCTTGACCTTGCAATTGAAGGCGCTGGCTATTTCCAGATACAAATGCCCGATGGCCGAAACGCATATACCCGCGCGGGGGACTTCAGCTTGTCCGCCGAAGGGACGTTAGTAACCAGCGACGGAATGCCCGTACAACCGCAAATCCAAATCCCGCAAGGCGCAACTGCTGTCTCCATTGGCGCAGATGGCACCGTCTCGGCGCAAGTTGCCGGGGCGGCGGACATCACGGAAGTGGGGCGGCTTGAACTGGCGCGCTTCACAAACTCGGCGGGACTGCAATCAATTGGCAACAACCTTTTGCTCGAAACGCCTGCGTCAGGTGCGCCACAAGTTGGAGCAGCTGGCACAGAAGGGCGCGGCGGCCTGCGGTCCGGTGCGCTGGAGGCGAGCAACGTCAATGTCGTCGAGGAACTCGTCGACATGATCGAAACCCAGCGCGCTTATGAGGTCAATTCCAAGATGATCCAGGCCACCGATGAAATGATGCGTAATGCCACACAGACGCTTTAATCTGGTCATGCTAGCGTTGCTTGCGCTTCCCATGAGCGCGCACGCCAAAAAGGGCAAAGCCGTTGAGCAGGACTATGGCCCTACCCTGCCAACCAGGCCAGCGCCTGCGCCTGCCAATGGCGCGATATTCCAGGTCGAGCGCTATAGCGCGCTGACATCTGGGGCGCGGGCAAGCCGCGTTGGCGATATAATAACGATCACATTGGTCGAGCGCACAAGCGCCACCAAAAGCACCAGCGCCACCACTGGCCGCAATGGAAACATCGGCCTCAGCCCGCCCGTGAGCGGGCCTTTGAGCCTTATAAATGCAGGCGATATAAATATGGGGGGTGATCAGTCGTTTAAAGGCAAGGGTGAAACCGCCCAGTCAAATGCCCTGTCCGGAGAATTGAGTGTGACCGTCGCTGCTGTCTACCCCAATGGCAATATGCTCGTGCAAGGTGAAAAGGCGCTTACGCTGAACCGGGGCGACGAAAATGTGCAATTTACCGGGCTTGTGCGCTCTGCCGATATCAGCGTCGATAACCGCGTGCTCTCCACCCGTGTGGCCGCTGCGCGCATCCGTTACACTGGTAAGGGCGAGATCGCGCGCGCCAGCCAGCAAGGTTGGCTGCAGCGTTTCTTTTCAAAGTTGAGTCCGTTCTGATGCGCGCGTTGTTGCTATGCCTTGCCTTGCTTTGCGCGCCCGCTGCGCATGCCGAACGCATCAAAGATATTGGCCAGTTCCAAGGGCTGCGCGCCAACCAGCTGACGGGCTATGGCGTTGTCGTTGGCCTTGCCGGTACAGGCGATGACAGCCTTGATTACGCAACCCAAGGCGTCAAAGGCGCAGTGTCGCGCTTTGGCGTCAACCTTCCTGCCGGTGTCAACCCGGCGCTTAAAAATGCAGCCGCAGTGTTAATTACAGCGGAACTTCCCCCATTTGCAAAGCCCGGCCAGCGGCTGGATATTACCGTTTCCGCGTTGGGTAAGGCAAAATCCTTGCGCGGTGGCACTTTGGTGATGGCACCACTTTATGGCGCGGATGGTGAGATTTACGCCATAGCGCAGGGCAATCTTGTGGTCGGCGGCCTGGGCGTTGACGCGGCGGACGGTTCAAAGCTGTCGGTCAACATTCCGTCTGCTGGCCGCATCAGCGGCGGCGCGTCGGTCGAACGCAGTGTCGATACCGGCTTTGCGCAATCCGACAGCCTGACGTTTAATCTCGCGCAATTCGACATCAGCAATGCTGGCCTCGTCGCGGACGCGATTAATCGTCAATTGGGTGCCGGCACAGCGCAGGCTGTTGATGGTGCATCGATCCGCATCAACACACCTGTGGGCGGCGAGGCGCGCATTCGCATGATGGGCGTGATTGAAAATATAGAAGTGAAGCGCGCCGCCCCGCCCGCCCGCGTCATCGTCAATGCGCGCACTGGCACCGTTGTCATCAATGGCGCGGTTCGTGTCGGTCCAGCCGCCGTCAGCCATGGCAAGTTGACCGTCCGCGTCGAGGAGAACCCGACGGTGGTTCAGCCGGCACCGTTTAGTGCCGGCCAGACTGCCGTTGAGCAAGCCAGCGACATTCTGATCGAAGAAGTACGGAACCCTGCATTTCTGTGGGATAAAGGCGCGTCGCTTTCGGACATCGTCAACGCGATCAACCGGTTGAATGTCTCGCCCGGCGATCTGGTAGCCATATTGGAAGCCTTGTCCCAAGCCGGATCCTTAAGCGCGGAGCTTGTGGTGATATGATAAACACTAAACCCATTACCGCGCCTGGTATTGCACAGCCCAAGCCTGACCCCCAACTGCGCAAAGCCGCAGAGGCGTTTGAAGCCGTCATGCTGCGCCAGATGATGGCGAGCATGCGCAAGGCTAAGCTTGGTGAAGATATCATGGGTTCAAGCGCGACCGACAATTTCCGCGAAATGGCCGACGCGCGCGTCGCCGACAGCATGGCGGCGTTACGCCAGTTCGGTATTGCCGATCTGGTTGAAAAACAACTTAAGGCCACGAAATGAGCGACCTGCTCGCCATCGGTGCTTCGGGCATCAAGGCCTACGGCCGCGCCCTTTCAGTCGTCGGCGACAATATTGCCAATGCCCAAACCGATGGCTATGTTCGCCGCACGGTCCGGCTTGAAGAAGCCCCTGCTGCAGGCGACCTTGTATTGTCACGCAACAGCATTCGTCCAGGCGGCGTTATTGCCGCTGGTGTCACACGCGAGTTGGACCAGTGGCTGGTGGATGACGCCCGAACGGCATCGGGCGAAGCGGCGCGGCAGTCTGCACGGCTGGACTGGATATCCGCTACCGAACGCGCAATCGACAATGGCGGCGATAGCATCAACAACAGTGTAACTGCCGTTTTTGCGACTGCCGACCAGCTGAGCGCTAACCCCAATGACGCCACCTTACGCCGCCAATTTCTAACCAATGTCGACAAGAGCGCAAGTGCATTTCGGCGCACGGCCGCTTCCTTGGAATCTGCCGCGAACGGCGTGGCGATCGAAGCGGAAAGCGCTGTTGACCAACTTAACACCGACCTATCCGCGCTCTCCCGCGTTAACGACGGCTTGCGCCGCGCCCGCGCCGGGTCGAGCAATGAAGCAACCTTGCTTGATGAGCGGGACCGTCTTGTAGGCAACATTGCTTCGGCGATGGATGTCAACGTCAGCTATGAAGCCCGCGGCGGCGCAATTGTCCGCACCCCATCGGGTGAGCCACTGGTTGAAGGCGATACCGTCGCGACCGTTACGCTTGGGGTTTCTGCAGGCGGTGTTGTTTCTTTTGGCGTAGCTCCGGCCACATTGCTTGCACCTGCGTCCGGACGTCTGGCTGGCCTTGCCGATGCAGCGGCCCATATCTCAAACCAGCGTACCGCGCTTGACGGGCTTGCGGGTCAAGTGAGCAGCACGCTAAATGCGGCCCACCAGGCTGGCATTGACGCAAATGGTAATCCAGGTGTGGCCTTGCTGAATTTCAGTGGCTCTGCCGCCGACATGACTGCAGCAGCGTTGACGACCGCCGAAGTTTCGGCGGCAAACGGAACGAGTAGTAATGGCAATGTCCTTGCCTTCAATGCCGTCCGCGCCAGTAGTGGGATTGAACAGAATATTACTGCCTTCATCACTCAACAGGCACAGGCTGCGGCGGCTGCCCGCGCGCAAGAAGCAGCCGCCAGCGGTCGGCGTGACGGCGCATTTGCCGCCCGTGATGCCATCGGTGCAGTCGACCTTGATCGCGAAGCGGCAGATCTCTTGCGGTTTCAGCAAGCCTATGAAGCCGCCGCACGCACCATTCAGGTCGCACGGGAAACCATGCAGACCATGCTCAACATCTTCTGAAGGCCAACGCGATGATCAATGCAACCGGAAACCGCATGACTCAAGAAGTGGCACGTCAGTCACGCCTTGCGTCGCAAATTGCGGCCAAGCAAACCCAGATATCCACCGGCAAACGTCTTCAACGGGCCTCTGATGATCCAGCTGCCAATTCACGCATTTCAGACCTTACCCGCGCGCAAACCAACGACGGTGCTCGTGCTCGCAATATCAGTCTAGGTATCAGCATGGCAGCACAGGCAGATGGCCAGTTGCGCAATATGTCGGACCTGTTGGCGCGTACGAAGGAGCTGACTGTTGCAGCCGCTAGCGCGGGCCTCGCGCCCGCCGACCGCGCGACAATGGCCTTTGAAATACGCGCCATGGCGGATGAGATTGACGCGATGGCGTCAGTAAAATCGCCCACAGGTTCGGCGCTGTTTGCAAACGGCGCTGCCAATGCGATCCGCTTTGATGATGATATCGCTTTTGCCCCCGTACCCACGCGACAGGATATATTTGAAACCGGCGGCATCCCTATCAGCCAAATCATGCGTGACGCGGCCACCGCTATTGCGGCGAGCGATTTTGCGACGATGGGTACTGCCTTAACGGCGGTGGGGGGCACGATTGATCATGTGGCCGATGCCCAAGCGCAAATTGGCATCAACGCGTCGCGGCTCGACAGGTTGCAGGATAATGCAGCACTAAGGGGCATAAACTTAAGCGAAGAACGATCAAAGCTTGAGGATACAGATTTAACCACAGCCATTTCGGAACTTAACAGCATGACGTTGACACTTGAGGCTGCTCAAAGTGCATTTGCGCGTATCAATCGACGAACTTTAATGGATTTTCTCGCATAAGAACCCGCAATAATTGCCAAAATCTGCCGTTTAATCAAAGATATCAATCCGTAGGGATATAATTTTCCATGTTAGCCATTATCGGTATCATTGTCTTGCTCGTCATGGTGTTTGGCGGCTTTGCGTTGACCGGTGGCAATCTCGCTCCGGTCATGCACGCGCTGCCGCACGAAATGCTTATTATCGGCGGTGCCTGTGCAGGTGCCCTCATCATCGGCAACTCGGTCAATGACTTGAAAGCGCTTTGGGGCGGCCTGACCAAAGTTTTCAAAGGCCCCCAGCATAACAAGCAGGATTATCTGGATTGCATCTTTTTGGTCGCGAAATTGATGAAAATGCTCAAAACCGAAGGCCCGGTTGCCGTGGAGCCGCATATCGAAGATCCCGACAATTCCTCAATCTTCAGCGAATATCCAAAATTGCTGAAAGACAAAACACTCATCCATTTGATCTGCGACACGCTAAGGCTTGTCGTCGTGTCCTCCGGCACGCTTGACCCGCATGCGGTCGAAGAAGTGATGGATAATGCCATCAAGAATCATCATCACCATTGTATCAAGCCCGCAGACGGGTTGCAGGGCCTTGCCGACGCGCTGCCTGCACTTGGTATTGTGGCCGCAGTGTTGGGGGTTGTCAAAACCATGGGCTCCATCGACAAGCCACCTGCCATTCTTGGCGGAATGATCGGGTCTGCGCTGGTCGGCACATTTTTGGGCGTGTTGTTGGCTTATGGACTGGTCGGCCCCTTCGCCAACCGGGCGCGCCAAGTGATTGAGGCGGACGCCGCGATCTATCATGTCGTTAAACAAATGATCATCGCATCGCTTCATGGTCACCCACAACCATTGGTGATCGAAGCTGCGCGGTCCGGCATTGAACATTCGAACCAGCCAAGCTTTGCCGAAGTCTTTGACGGGATGCGAGGCCGGTAATGGCTAAATCAAACGAGCCGGTTCGCCCGGTCATTGTCAAAAAAATATATGAAGCACCGCACGCTGGTCATCATGGCGGCGCTTGGAAAGTCGCATATGCCGACTTCGTCACCGCGATGATGGCGTTTTTCCTTTTAATGTGGCTATTGGGGGCCACAACCGAAAAGCAACGCAAGGCACTCGCGGATTATTTTGCACCCACTTTGATTTCGAGCAAGCAGGACGGCGCTGGCTCGACAAGCTTTTTTGGCGGCGACTCCATAACGTCGGTTGATAAATATCCTAATCGTGCCGGCCAAACGGGTACCAAAAGTATGACTATGCCGCGCGATGCCACTGGCGGTCCAAAGGAGGCATCCGGGCTTGGCCAGGACAAGGAAAATTTTAAGCAGGTGCGTGAGAAGCTGATGAAAAAGATCGCTTCGGACAAGTCAATGAAACGTTTTGCCCGCAATTTACGCATTACCGAAACGCGCGAGGGCATGCGCATTGACATGATCGATGAGGCGAATTTTGCTATGTTCGTTTCTGGCACGGACATTTTGACGCCTGATGCGATCAACCTGTTGAGCCAGGTCGCTGATACACTGCGTGGTTTGCCCAATGGCCTCATTATCCGGGGGCATACCGACGCGCAGCCTGTGTCAGCAGGATTGGGGACCAACAATTGGCAGATTTCGTCCGCCCGGGCAGAGGCCACCAGAGCACATCTGGTGCGGTCAGCTATATCCGAAGCCCAGTTCCTGCGCATCGAAGGCGTCGCCGACCGCGAGCCGTATTTTCCCAAGAACCCCTATGACGCAAGAAACCGCCGCATGTCGATCACGCTTGGTTGGCGCACCGTTTCCTAGTGCAATAAACCGTCCAAACTGGACACGATTTCTTATAAAACATGCTGATATAGAGAGATTTAGCATCCATTTCGGAACAGAAACCGGTTTGTGGCGCTACGGTTAATATTCTGTTTACTATGTTAGCCAAAATCAGCCCTAACACGTCCTTCTGTTGGGAAATTCTGATGAGCCTGAACACCATTTCAGCCAAAAATGCTACAGTCCGTTCGGTCGCAATCGAAGAATATTTGATCGGCGATAGCGCGCCAATGGTCCTGCTGCGCGACATGGTGCGGCGCGTTGCCAATTCCTCCGCCTCGGTGATGGTGTGTGGTGCCTCCGGTACAGGTAAAGAGGTCGTCGCCCGTGCCATTCATGCCACCAGCGTTCGCGCAGCGAAACCCTACGTCGCACTGAATTGTGGCGCGATCCCGGCTGAACTCATTGAATCAGAATTGTTCGGACATGAACGCGGCGCCTTTACCGGCGCACAAGCCCGGCGCACTGGCCATTTTGAAAATGCCGATAATGGCACGCTGTTTTTGGATGAAATCGGTGACATGCGCTTTGACATGCAGGTGAAGCTGCTGCGCGTGCTCGAAGATGGCCTCATCACTCGCGTAGGGGGCGGTACGGCGCTACCTGTCGATGTGCGCATTATTTCGGCAACCCACCAAAATATTGAACAGGCCATCACCGATGGGCGTTTCCGCGAGGATTTGTTTTTTCGCTTGGGCGTTGTCTTGCTGCACGTGCCGACCCTTGCGGAGCGTGCCGAAGACATTTCGCAACTGATCGCCCATTTTCAGCGCAGCAAAAGCGCGGATGCCACCTGCCATTTTGATCCATCGGCGATCCAACGGCTTCAGGCGCATAATTGGCCAGGCAATGTGCGCGAATTGCGCAACATCGTCGAGCGTGCAGGCGTATTGTTCCGCGGCGAGACCATTGACGCCTTTGTCGTCGACCAACTTCTTGGCCGCACTGCCCCGCGCCTGTCGGTGCAGCCCTTGTTCGTCCAGCAAAATGTCGCGGCAGTGCAATATACTGTAGCTACCCAACCACAGATATGGGACGCACCCATCGATCTAAAGGCACAAATCGAAGGTATTGAACTGGAGCGTATCCAAACCGCGCTTGGCCGCGCCGATGGCGTCATTTCCGAAGCGGCGCGTTTGCTGTCACTGAAACGCACCACCTTGATTGAAAAAATGCGCAAATATGGCGTCGACCGCGTCGCGCATCAGTAAAATTCGACGAGCGGCTTTTTGTTTTTTTCCCGGATCTGGCGGTCCTGCTTTTGCGGCTCGCCGGCTATGCCGTCAGACGTTATGCGTTCGGCGCGGATGATCGTAACGCTCGCCGTCGCGACCCGCACTTTGGCGCGCTTCTGGGTAACCCCTTCATCGGCCCGAGTTGCAGCGACCAGCAAGAGAAGTGCGGACATCAACATATGGAAAGGTAAACCGCGCATTTACCAACAAGGACAAGATATATTCTGGGTTAACAATGGTTGCATCGCCTAAAAACACGACCAACCACGGGCAAAGTTTAATGCTGTCCTGAATTGCGACAAGCTTTTGGCAAAGGTGAACTGATAATGCCTGTTGCGCGTACCCACTGGCTTTGCTACGGGCCGCCTCCTACCTGTCTAGGCGCGTGCGGCCATGGCGGAATTGGTAGACGCGCAACGTTGAGGTCGTTGTGGGCGAAAGCCCGTGGAAGTTCGAGTCTTCTTGGCCGCACCAAAATCCTATATTTTTCAATAAGTTATGACAGGGTTTGGCACAGTTTGGCACAAACGCTTATCTATGGACCGTGCTAAAATTGCGATCAACGGTGCGGAATCTTATAAAATTGCTCGTCTTCGCCCACTGCTAACGATCATTTAGCTCACGCTCTTACCAACGGACATTACCTAACAACCTCCGGTTGCCAACGCGGTCTACCAATACCCTTCAATCCTCGGTTGCAACTTATTGGGCTCGTGCGTCACCATGAGCTTAATAGCATTCTCGGTGTAAGCGAGACAGAAGGCCGAGTCTCTTGCGGTCTATGGCTTGGAATGCAAAGCGTAACTCCAATTTCCGATAGAATGTAGTGGGAGTTTTTTGACGGAACCAAGGTGGCGGCGGCTTCCGCTAACATTACCGCCGTTCGTTTGAACCAGCTAGCTCCCTAATAGCTGCCTTCCGTTCACCCACTTGGGTAAGATAGATTAGACGCAGTAAACTGGCCGCGCGCTTCGGCTCGAAATTAAGAAACAGGCTTACTGACCAGGGCAGTAAGCCAACAAAAATCTGTCTACCGCAGATTCCAAAGATGCGGTGGAAACTGAACCAGCAGCCGCGTCTGGGTCAGAGAACCGCCATTCTACGTCCGCAAATCCTTTAACGATGCCATAAAGGTGAGCGGCCGCCTGAACCGGATCCGCTTTGTCCAATC
>Ga0136636_10000199_pt1 | contig 27316 bp, 24 predicted proteins | sample AntDrymUQ8522106_2_FD_104653 | JGI IMG/M metagenome (GOLD analysis project Ga0136636, IMG submission 104653) | Polar desert sand microbial communities from Dry Valleys, Antarctica - metaG UQ852 (21.06) | ecosystem: Environmental > Terrestrial > Soil > Desert | place: Antarctica: Dry Valley... | reverse complement strand
ATTGTATGACTACGAATGACCATTGTATGACCACTCAAGCCTCTCACAAATACTCTTTCGCTCGTTTAACTTATCATCGCCCATTCCGATTTTTTACTACTCAGATAATTAAGGTAGCGCACCATCCGTTGATTTTCGGGTTTTATCAATTGTGGATCATCATCAAGTAGTTTCATAGCCGTATTTCTGGCTGCCTTCAGCATTTGTTCATCACGCACAATATCAGCCAGTTTCAAATCAAGAATTCCGCTCTGCCGCGTTCCCTCAAGGTCGCCGGGGCCGCGTAACTTCAGGTCAACATCCGAAATTTCAAAACCATCCGTAGTCCGCACCATTGTTTCAATCCTTGTTTTACCATCGGCAGTAAGATTAAAACCGGTCATCAGCAGGCAATGCGACTGGTCGGCGCCACGTCCTACCCTGCCACGAAGCTGATGAAGCTGTGATAATCCGAACCGTTCGGCATTTTCGATCACCATTACCGAGGCATTTGGCACATCAACTCCTACTTCAATAACTGTGGTTGCAACCAGAATCTGAGTTTCACCGTTCTTGAACCGCATCATTTCGGAATCTTTTTCATCCGCTTTCATGCGACCGTGAACCATGCTCAAATTATACTTTGGCGCAGGGAAAACCTGCTTCAAGTGATCAAAACCATCATTCAGATTTTTCAGATCAAGCATTTCTGATTCTTCAATCAGCGGGTAAACTACGTAAATCTGGCGCCCTTCAGCAATTTGCTGGCGCATGAAATTATAAACCTTTTCGTGCCCGGCTTCGTAAAAATGATAAGTCTTGATCGCCTTTCTGCCAGGCGGTAATTCATCAATCACCGAAAGATCGAGATCGCCGTAAACGGTCATTGCAAGAGTCCGGGGAATAGGAGTCGCTGTCATTACCAAAACATGGGGCGGCACTTCGCTCTTGCTCCACATTTTGGCACGCTGAGCCACACCGAAACGATGCTGCTCATCAACTACTACCAAACCAAGTCTGTTGAACTTTACAGCATCCTCAATCAGAGCATGTGTCCCAATAATAATATGAAGCTCACCCGACTGAAGCATAGGATGAATTTCTTTCCGCCGCGCTTTTTTGGTGCTCCCAGTCAGCAGGTCAACCGTAACATTCATTCCCTGAAGGAATTTTGTTATAGTTGCATAATGCTGGTTGGCCAGAATTTCGGTAGGCGCCATCAGGCAGGCCTGAAAACCGTTATCCAGGGCGATCAGCATACACATCAATGCTACCAATGTCTTTCCACTTCCTACATCGCCCTGCAAAAGACGGTTCATTTGTTTGCCTGATCCCAGGTCAGAGCGTATTTCGCGGATTACTTTTTTTTGCGCGTTGGTAAGTTCAAAAGGAAGATTCTCCTTATAAAAAGTGTTAAACAAATCGCCTATATGGGCAAATACATTCCCCCGGATTTTCTGCGAACGGTTAAGTTTGTAGCGTAGTAGCCTTAGCTGAATAAAGAAAAGCTCATCAAATTTAAGCCTTGCCCGGGCTTTCTCCAGGGTTTCGGTATCTGGCGGAAAATGAAGGTTTATAAGCGATTCCTCGCGCCCCATGAATTTGAATTCATAAAGTATTTCATTGCTTAATGTTTCAGGAATAATACCTTTCAACTGCGAAATCAGGCTACGTGTAATTTTGGATAGTGAACGTGTGGCCAAACCGTTAAGTTTCATTTTCTCCGACGAATTATATATCGGATGGAGTGGGTCGGCGGGCTGGGCAATAAACTCAGCTACCGTTTCGGTTTCGGGATGCGAGATATTATAACGGCCATTGAAAAGCGTGGGTTTGCCAAACACAATCCACTCACTGCCGGGAGTAAATTTATCTTTTACCCAATTAATCCCCTGGAACCAAACCAAATCAATGAAACCGGAAGCATCCCGGATATTGACAACCAGGCGTGAACTCCGGCCCTGTCCGATAAGCTGTACATCTGCCACTTTACCACGGATCTGCAGGTAAACATTTTCGGAATTTATTTCACTGATTGCCGTAAACCGGCTGCGATCCACATGTCTGAAAGGGTAATATGTCAGTAAATCATAATACGTGCTCACACCGGCGTCTTTCCGAAGCAGTTCTCCCCGTTTGGGGCCAACTCCTTTGAGGTATTCAATCGGGGTTTGAAGCAGGTCAACAGACATGATCATAATTTAATAATCAGATAATTTGAACGGAAACAACTACACGTCCCACCATGTTCAACTTATTTACAAAAGTATAAAAACAAAAGCAACTCTCCATATTTGAAGAGCTGCCTGCTGATTAATCTTATTGTGCCTAGAAATATTCAGAATCTTCGATTTTGGTCCGGAATAATTAACACGACTTTTTCTGTTTTCTATTAACTTTTAACTATCCCCTAATATTCCCAGAGTTGCTGTTCGAAGTTAAAGAGATCTTCCTTTATACGCTCTGATTCCAGAATGGCATCAATACCTGTAGCATACTCTATAATCTTGCGGTCATATTGGTTATCCACTTTATAAATATAGCTGCTAAACATCCGCTTGAAGAAAAAGTCGTCGTAAGTAAGCTTTGCAGCTCCGTTAAAGCGGTTAAAGACTTCGGATTTGGCTAAAATCGGCCTGGCTTCGGGGAAATAAATCCAGAAAAGCGGTTTCTGTCCACGGAAAGTACCATCATCATTAAATACATCAATAACCGGACATATACCTATAATACGTACTTCGAGCATTGAACGTTGTTTATCAAAAAACCAATCTTCCTTGATCCTGATCTTTTTAATATCAGTAGTAGTCAATTTCTTAACAACCACACTGTCGAAAAAATCATAGGGTGGATAAGGACGCTGCAATTGAACAGTATCAGCTTTTTCAACTTTCTGCATGAGTTCCTTATAAGCCATAGGCGATATAAACTCATCCGTAGGCGAAGAAGCATCATACGCGGTAACACTGCCTTCTTTAATGGCATCCATCATGATAGTCATAAAACTGCGCCAGTTGTTATGCGGAGTTTCGGGATAATACATGGGTTGGTTCATTTTTTCGCGCATATCAATTACCCGCCACATACGGCGTTCCCATACATAATCAGCATTACGTATCCAGGGATATTGAATGGGTTTTTTTTCCATTTTCTCGGTCCTGTCAACTACACCATCGCGGGGAGGAGTATTGAGAATCTGTTGCGCATTGCTGCTGGCAGCAATAAAAAGCAAAAGTATGGCTATGATCAGAATATTCTTTTTCATCTCGTATTATTTTTTAGAGGTCATCCCTGTTTAGCGGGAGGAATATGCTACAAGTTTAAAATCGTTAGGATTATTGAAGGGTAAGAACGATTGAATTCAGTTTACGGGTTTTTCCATCAGGACCTTTTGCCATAATATCTTCAAGAATTATTTTCTCTCGCGGACGGGCACGTTTAATAAAATCCTTCATTTGCTGGGTAAGGCTATTGTTGTTGGAGGAATAATCCTGAATATCGCCTTTTGAGTTACCTGAAAATTTAAATGAAACAACAATAAAATTGAGGTTAAACTCAAAGTCAGCAGGCATACGCGGAATAATTGCACCCGAAGCTAAAACCAGATCCCTGCTTACGCTACCACCACTCGTATTTGCAATAAAGGCTTCCGGACTGGGGACGTTTTTACAACGGAATTCTACAGCACCCATACTTTTCATACGATCGCCGAGTTTAGCACTTACAGAAACAGCTCCTTTTCCAGGTGAGGCGGGTCTCACAATCCATTCACTGCCACTGCGGCTGATAGTTCCATTATTGATGCTGGCACTGATCTGATCAGGTGAAACACCACCGGCATTAATAGATACCGGGTTATCAACGCCGATATAAAACACATTCATTTTAGTAGCTGATACCGATAATGAAGGAGGTGCAACGATATAATCAAACTTCACAGGGTAAGCCTCCATGGTACCATCCGGTTTTTTGTAATTTACTGTGCCGGTAACAGATTTAGGTCCCGGTGAAGTTGCAGGCAGAGTAACTTTAACAACTCCATTTTCGCTGGTCCGTAAACCTCCGATATTGGCTGTAAAACTTTGCTTTGAGTCCATAGCTGTTACAAAGACTTCGGCTTCGTAATTTTCGCCCATAAATACGTATTGGCTCTTTGGTACAACTGTTGCACCAACTTTGTCGATCTTGAAGTCTGCAGCTCCGATTTTGCTTCTCAGGTGTGTAACCACATCCAATTCAGCATTCTGAACTTCGGCTACCAATTTATTAAGGATGGTTACATTTGCAGCCAGGATGGTATGGTAGAAATTGTGCATTTCCCAATTTTGCTCCTTGTGACCTGCATCATAGAAAGGGCCTTTCAAATCGAGGCCTACTTTAATATTGGTACGATCAGCAGGATCTAACAAGTTAAGCAGGTCTTCTTTGTATTTGGCAATCGTTTTCTTCATTTCGCCGGCTTTCCCATTCGATCCATCTGTAGAATTGCCTATAAAATAAGCCGTTGTTTCGTCATATTTATCCTTGGTTGTCATAAGGTAAAGGGGTCTTACCTTGGCCGAATCTATAGATATTTTCTCTGATTTGGCTATTGCTTCATATTTTACGTCATTCAGATAAACTTTAAGTCCGTTGGATAGTTTGCGTGCCTCTTGTGCTTTATCCCAAAAAGGCTTAACTTTCTCAGGTTCATTCTGGTATTGGGTTTCAAAACTTGCATAATAATCAGATGTTTTACTGCTGAAAGTCCTGTTGGTGGTTTCCATGCTCTCGTTAACTACCAGAAAAGCATTCAGAATTTCAACAGACACATTGAGTGCCAGTAAGGCAGTTAAAACCAGGTACATCATCCCGATCATTTTTTGCCTGGGCGTCTCTTTATATCCTGCCATATTTAAGCGTTTTCAGTGATGAATTATTATAGTGAAGTGGTCGAATAACAGTTACTTGTTGAGATTTACATTCATGGCAGTAAGCATGTTTCCATAAACCTGATTAAGTGCACTTACACGCTTTGTAAGCTGGTCAATTTCCTCCTGGTATTTAGTCATATTTGATGATGATTCGTTCATGCTGTTCAGGAAGGAACCAACCGTTGACCGGAGCTGATTGGTAGTTTCGATCTGCTCGTTGGAGCTTTTTAACTGAACTTCATAAATAGTATTTAAAGCAGCCAGGTTGCCTGATATTTTCTGCAGCTGGTCGTTATATGCTTTGCTGTCGATCGCGCTGAAATTGAGCATTTCGGCTGATTTACTCAGTAATTCGGCTGATATGTTGTATTTCTCGGATAACCTATTTGCCGATTCGGTGGCTGAGGAAAGACTATTGGAAAACGATTCGGTAGCTGTCATTTCTTTTTTGATAGCCGTAGATACTTCGGTATAAACAGTGGCCAGATTACCGGCTGAAGCAGCAGCTGATTTAACACTGGAAGAGAATTCTCCAACGGTTGCAGCATCCTGCTGCAACACATCGCTAACGTTCTTATAGGAAGAAGATAATACACCGGCAGATTTACCTGCATCCTTTACATTTTTAACAAAATCTTCAGTAGCAACAGCAGTACTGGTAACATCCGACATTCCGCGAACGTTTTCGCTCATTTTACGCATTCCGTCGCCAAGGCTTTCAATAAGTTCGGGGCCGATTTTAGCTTTTGTAAGCATTTCGTCAAGATCCTGTGTCATACTTTTACTAACGCCAGGTGCTCTTCTCGAACCAGGTGAACCAGGTTTTCCCTCGGTGTACAAACCGGCAAGTTCAGGATAAACGAGGCTCCAGTCAGGATCAACATGAGGTGGCTCAAATGCTGAAAACACGAAAATAATTGCTTCAGTTATTAAACCGACAAAAAGCATTTCGTTAGCACCGGTAATGTGTACAATTTTAAACAGTGCGCCTAAAATTACAACTGCAGCACCAATTCCGTATAACTTCGACATGAAGTTTTTGTACCCTTTACTGCTAACAAAACTTGTAAAACTCATGATGTATAAATTATGAAGTGATGAAAATGATTTTGTTTAAATATTTATGTACTGATTTCGGAAAGGTAACTACGTTCTAGTTATAAATTCTGGATGCCCTGGCAGGATTATCGTCTTTCTGGCGTCCCATATAATCCTGGACACAACGGAAGCCGATATAGCATTTCGATGAATCCTGGTATTCGTAACCACGGGTTGATACCTGAAGATAGTATGCAATATCTTTCCAGGAACCTCCGCGTACAAGCTTGCGCTTCATTAAAGGAGGATCATCGTCTTTGGCATTATACATATAAGTAGGATTCATATCCCAGGTAAATTGTCCTGCCGACTCATCGTATGCATCAGCGCACCATTCGGAAACGTTACCCGACATATCATAAAGTCCAAAATCGTTGGCAGGGTAATGGGCCACAATAATAGTGCGGGCACCGCCATCGTCGGCATAATTACCACGTAAGGGTTTGAAGTTGGCAAGGAAACATCCTTTGTCGTTCCTTGTGTAAGGTCCGCCCCAGGGATATGGGCTAAAGGTATTTCCGCCACGGGCAGCCCATTCCCATTCAGCTTCGGTAGGAAGCCTGAATTCGTTGGGAATTGCTGTTTTTTGGCTTTGCAGGAATGATTCGAGTAATCGTGTCCGCCAAACGCAGAATGCAGAGGCTTGTTTCCAGTTTACACCAATCACCGGATAATTATCGTATGCCGGATGCCAGAAATAACGCTGTGCAACAGGGTCGTTGTAGCTGTATGCATAGTCGTGAAGCCACGAAAGCGTGTCAGGATATACATTGATAACTTCTTTACGAACGTAAACGGAGCGATCTTTCATCCCTTGTGGGCGGTTGGCAAAGTTTGCATTTTTTGTATCGCCGGGCTGTGAATAGTCTTTTTTAGATGCTGCCAGCAAATCAATATAATAATACTCATAAAATAATTTACGCGTATCTATTTCTTTCTTCCGGTAATACCTTTCATTTTCGGGCAGGAACATGGTTTCGAGGGCATCACGGTTTTCTTCGGTACCCCATTTAATTTCCGTTTCCCAGTTCAGGTAAGGAGGATCATAGGTTTCACCTGTTTTTTTGTTTTCCGAAATCAGGAACTGGTCAGGAGTGACTTCACCAAGAATGCGGCGGGCAATGGAATCCTTAACCCAGTATACGAACTGACGATATTCGTTATTGGTAATTTCGGTTTCGTCCATATAGAAAGCCGTTACCGTGATGGTACGCGGATTGTTCAGGTGGGCATATGGCACATCCTGGTCACCCGAGCCCATGGTATAACTTCCCATTGGAACATAAGCCATCCCGAAAGGATCTGGCTGATAGAACTTTTCACGGTTTTGAACACCTATAAGTTCTCCGTTGCCGCTATTGCGGCAAGAGGCAAAAAGTAATGCAATCAGTGTAATGCAGAGCAGTTTTTTCATTGCTGTGTTGTTTGTTGTGAGTCAACTTCCGCCGTAAAAATTGTTAATTCCGACATTCCTATTAGATTCCGATAACAGTATATCTGGATTTACATCCATAAATTAACAATCGTTATAGCATTGGCTGGCATCATTTCAGTATGCAATTAACGACAAGTTATATCCTTTATTATATGGTTCAAAAATATTTTCATTCAGAACCAGCAATTCATAGTTTATTTAGTGTTACAAATATCGTGTATTCCGGTAACCGGAACGTGTTTTTTCTCTTTCTAATTTGAACCGGTAGCGTACCATAATTTCATGACTGCCTGTAGCTGCAATCCGGCTGGTCGGAATATCGTACGAATATCCGATTTCGATATCCTTGTAAACCATTCCAACCATCAGCGCAACCGCATCGGTGATACGGTATGTTACTCCTCCCCAAATTTTATTATTGTACCTGGCCATTAAATTAACATCTGCCTGAAGAGTATTACCATCTGATTTCAGAAAAACCGAAGGTGTAAATACATATCCCTGGAAAGCAGGAAGCAAAAAATCATGGCCAGTGGTCAGATAGTAGTGGCGACGATTAGTGTAAAAACCACTAGCCGTACCGGTTCCTTTTGCCTGAGTTTCAAAAAGCTGCGTGGAAGAAAATCCAATGTAGTATCGTGGCTTCTGAAGGTATACGCCTGCTGACATATCACTTATCATTACTCCCTTATCAGAAATATCGGTAAGAACAGGATCTTCAGGACTAACGGCTTTGAGCTTTTCTTTATTTATGAATTTGTTGTTAAAATTTGCATTCAGCCCGATTCCCAGTTTAGAATTGCCAAGGTTCAGATGGTAAGCATACCCTAATTTAACAAGACTATTTTTAGTATAGCCTTCCTTATCCTGTGCAATCCCTACTCCTATTCCACCACGAAGGAAACGGATGGGTGAGTCGGCGGTTAATAGCACAGTTTCGGGAGCAACTTTATAATTTTCATCGTCTTTTAATCCAACCCATTGTTCATGAAATATACCTGTAACCGTTATGCCATCGTACATTCCATAGGAACCTGGATTAACAAAAGCATGATTGAACATATTATGCGTAAACTGCGGATCCTGTTGTGCCTTCAAACCAATGGAGATGGCTGAGAACAGAATAACACATAAAATTGAGCGCATAAAATTAGCCGGGTGCATACCTATAATTGAAAAAACGTGCTAAAGTAATAAAAAATAAGTTGAACCGGGTAATTTATAATAAAATGATTCATTTAATTTACAACAAAAAGCCTGTTAACACAAAGGTTTTCATCATCAACGGAAGCTTAAATATTTTTATTGCCGGAATCAAAATACTTAATTTTAAGCTGATGCAATTCGGAAACAAAATTCCCGGCTTTCAAAAACAGTTCAAAGCAGTAAACGTAGGCAGAGTGCAAAACTACAGCTATCGTTGTAATGACGGAGATATTACTGTTGATATTTATTTTTTTAATTCTAAGTCTGCCTTAGAAATGGGAATATCATTTCGGACTGATATCATCTCGTTGTATTCTTAAATATGATGAACTAAAAACCGGACATTTGGACACAGTAAAATTAAACCTGATATTTTTTCAGTTTAGTAGTGGAATCTCAAAATATCTGACCAAATTTGCACCCTCTTAAAACAAAAGAATTTAATAGTTAAATTATTGATAATATGGACTTTCGACCTGAGAAAATATTCTCAAAAAAGTGGTTTATCAGCTACAGCCTGATTGTAATTGGCTCGATTATACTAGCCGCTGGCTTTGTATTTTTCATTTCACCATATAAATTCGTTCCCGGCGGAGTTTATGGTATTGCCATCGTGATCCATTATATGACAGAGGGTGTGTTTTCGTGGGCGCCATCAGGATTGCCAATTGGAATGATGGGATTGATAATGAATATTCCGCTGACCATAATTGGCATCAGGATACTGGGACCCAGATTTGGAGTTAAGACTGTGGTGGGATTTGTACTTACTTCGGTATTTATGGATGCAATTACATTTCTTTTTGGTGAAGCACCATTGGTTACAGGCGATTCAGCCGCGCTGCTGTCATCCATATTCGGTGGAATATTAGTAGGTCTCGGGCTTGGACTTATATTCAAATCGAAAGCAACCTCCGGCGGGTCGGATATTGTTGCTATGATCCTTGCAAAATACACCAAACTCCCTCTCGGTCAGTTGATGATCTATGTAGATTCAGCTATTGTGCTCATCGGACTGGTTGTTTTTGCCGACTGGAAAATACCATTATATTCGTGGATTGTAATTTATATAACCGGCAAAACTATTGATATTGTACTTCAGGGAATGAGTGTGGACAAAACGCTGTTTATTGTTTCCGATAAATTTGTCGAAATCCGCGACCGTATTATCAACGACCTGCACCGCGGCGGCACCTATATTCCGGGCAAAGGGATGTACAATGGCGGCGACAAAACGATTATCTTCACCGTAGTGAACCGCCGCGAAATGGCACTTCTCCAGGAATATATTCATGAAATTGATCCTAGTGCTTTTCTTACCGTTCTCGAAGCCAATGAAATTTTGGGAGAGGGATTTAAATCACTGAAGGAAAAACTTGAAGATTAAGGGATTAGGATTTTGGGGTTAGGGCTTAGAGAAGTTCAGGAGTTCAAGTGGTTCAAAGTTCAAGGTTCAAAATGTTGAAATATTGAAGAACAGATCTTTGAAGACGGGAACCTGAAACATGAAATTTTGAAACATGAAACTCCAGAACTTTGAACAATTTTTAACACAGGTCAAATGGTCGATACAACATTCTTTCAAAAAGAGAAACTATTTTCGCTGAAATGGTTCAAATCGTATGCGCTGATTACCCTTGGTACATTCCTGATTTCTGTTGCATTTGTATTTTTTATCAGCCCCGATAAAATAGTTCCCGGTGGTATTTATGGAATTGCCATTATGCTGCACCATTTGCTGGGAACGCCGATAGGATTAACCGCGCTGGCGTTTAATATACCTCTTACATTAATAGGCATCAAACTTTTAGGCCCACGATTTGGGGTTAAAACGGTTGTAGCTTTTGTACTTACATCGGTTTTTGTTGATACGCTGTTTTATTTCCATGGTTCCGTTCCATTGGTCCCGGGCGAAACGCTGGTTTCGTGCATATTCGGTGGTTTGCTTATCGGAATTGGCGTGGCTATGACATTTAAGGCCAAAGCTACCAGCGGCGGAAGTGATGTAATAGCCATGATCCTGCAAAAATATACCCGCCTTCCTGTTGGTCAACTGATGATGATCGTAGACTCTTCCATCGTTTTGTTGAGTTATCTTGCCTTTGGTGACTGGCGGATTCCGCTGTTCAGCTGGATCACCATTTTCGTGATCGGCAAGGTTGTGGATACAGCCATGCATGGATTTTCGTATGACAAAACACTTTTCATTATTTCGGATAAGCATGAGCAAATCCGCGACAGTATTATAAGTGATGTAAAACGGGGAGGAACATTTTTGAACGGTGAAGGAATGTACAAGCGCGAAAGTAAACAGATTATTTTCACAGTGGTAAGTCCCCGCGAATTGTATATGATAGAGGAATATGTTCATCGCATCGATCCGGAAGCCTTTATTGCAGTATTGGATGCCTACGAAATTCTTGGAAAAGGATTTAAATCACTCTCCGAGAAAGTGGAAGCTAAATAAATTTCACTTCCTGAAATGATTAATCCCGGACTGATAAATCTCAATCCGGGATTAATTTTGGTTACAAACTTGATTCTTATCTTTTTCCCTTACCTGAAAAGTTTTACTATATCATTCCCGTTTGCAAAGATAAGCAATGCGAAAAGCAGCACCATACCTGTGATCTGTGCATATTCCATAAATTTATCACTGGGCTTGCGGCCTGTAATAATTTCGTAAAGCAGGAACATAACGTGTCCTCCATCAAGCGCCGGAATAGGCAGGATATTCAGAACGGCAAGCATAAGCGAAAGAAATGCGGTGAGGCTCCAGAATGATTCCCAATCCCAAACCGATGGGAAAATGCTGCCAATGGTAATAAAACCGCCAACCGATTCATAAGCTTTTATTTCCGGATTAAAAAGGAGTTTCAGCGATTTCAGGTAATCGGCTGTTTTTTCATAGGCCTTAATTGTTCCAGCCGGAATTGCCTGGAAAATATTATAATGGTATTCTTTAAAAGTAAAATATCCAGCGGGTGATTTCGGCGCTACGCCAATCAATCCTCTATCTGATACGGTTACAGCCAAAGCGACTGTATCGGTTCCACGAAGCACTTTCACATTAATTTTTTCATTTTTGTGCTGTGTAACGATAGTCTTAAATTCATCAAAATAAAGTGTATTCTGACCATCAATCCCGATAATCTTATCGCCAACCAGCATGCCGGCACTTTTAGCCGTCGAACCCGGGGCGAAATCTGCTACCTCGAAAGGGATACGAACACTTATAAAATCAGGAGATTTATGCTTAACAATTTCAGATATTAATTGCCTAGGGATTACAACATCAATCTTCTGACTTTCGCGTTCCACCTGAATGGTCTGCACGTTTTCCAAGATAATGGTAGCTGGGATTCTGAAAAAATCCTCAACAGGTTTATTGTCGAGAGTCAAAATCTTATCCCCATTCTGTAGTCCAAGTTTCTGACCGAGAGTATCAACTGTGATACCATATTTTACTTCGGAATTAGGCAGGTATTGTTCGCCCCACCACGAAAGCATTACCACATAAATACCTATGGCTAATAAAACATTCACAGTTACTCCGCCAAGCATAATAATCAGTCGCTGCCACGAAGGTTTTGCCCGGAATTCATAAGGCTGGGGAGGAAGCTTCATGGCTTCCTTATCCATGGATTCATCAATCATACCGGATATTTTAACATAACCTCCGAGTGGAAGCCAGCCAACGCCGTATTCGGTATCCCCTTTTTTAAATTTGAAAAGTGAGAACCATGGATCGAAGAAAAGATAGAATTTCTCAACCCTTGTTTTAAAGAGACGGGCGGCAAGAAAATGCCCAAACTCGTGAAATATCACGAGAATTGATAAACTTAGAAGTAGCTGGGCTACTTTTATTAAAATGACCATAGGAGGCGTGATCTTAAGATTTTATGATTACTTTTCCGCTTGTAACGGGGTGCAAATTTACTGCTTTTTTGATCATGAAATTCAATGCCGGGAATTTCCTTGCTTATTAATTGCAGACAAAAAGCATTTTCCCACAATAGATTAATTTAGCAATTTACTATTTACTCAAATTCCCGTATATCGTTCTTTGACTTAATAAAGTGTACATATTACTGCCGTAAACGATTATTGCCGGACAGTACTATTAAATCGTCTTCCGGAAGTTGACTTTTCTTTTATCTATATTATGGTTTAAATCATAGGCAGTTGACTGAACCCAATGTACAGATGTGCATCGGCTTTGGGAAGCCTCGCAACCCAGTACAAAGATGTATAACGGCCTCAGGAAGCCTGGTTAGCCCACAATACAGATGCATGATGACCTCAGGAAGCCTGGTTAGCCCATTATACAGATGTATGATAACCTCAGGAAGCCTGGTTAGCCCATTATACAGATGTATAACGACCTCCTGAAGCCTGGTTAGCCAATCATACAGATGTATAATGGCATTAGGAACCAACTATAACTCACAATACAACAATATCGATAAATTGCCAGGCTGATCATTTCTTAAACCCGCCAATCAATTCAGTAGCAATAAGCCGTGATTCAATATCGGTAGCTTCGTAATCACCAAGCGTTGGCTTACTTACGAAACTGATTTTCGACATGCATTCCCCAATAAGATCAGGAATCTGTAAAAAACTGATTTCGTCGCGAAGGAAGGCATGAACAGCTACTTCGTCAGCTGCATTCATAATACAGGGCACATTTCCGCCCAGGCGCACAGCATCATAGGCAAGATTCAGGCATCGGAAATTTTCTTTATCCGGTTTTTCAAATGTAAACTGCAGGCACTGGTCGAAACTGAATTTTGGAAATTGCGAGGGCAATCGTTGCGGGTAAGTAAGCGCATATTGAATTGGCAGGCGCATATCGGGCATTCCCATCTGGGCTTTAATAGAGCCATCAGCAAACTGCACCATCGAATGAATGATACTCTGAGGATGAACAACCACTTCAATTTGAGCAATATCCACATTAAAAAGCCATTTCGCTTCAATTACTTCAAGGCCTTTATTCATAAGGGTTGATGAATCGATGGTGACTTTACAGCCCATGTTCCAGTTCGGGTGTTTTAATGCCTGTTCCCTGGTAACACGTAGCAATTGTTCGTGACTCAATCCACGGAATGGTCCGCCAGAAGCGGTAAGAATAATTTTTTCAACCGGATTGTGAAACTCGCCTGTCAGGCATTGAAATATGGCCGAATGCTCCGAATCGACAGGATAGATATTTACACCCTTGTCACGGGCAAGTTTTGTAACCAGTTCGCCGGCGACTACAAGGGTTTCCTTATTGGCGAGCGCAATGGGTTTGCCGGCCTCAATGGCGCGTAGTGTAGGTTTCAGTCCACTCCAACCAACCAAAGCAACCAGAACCATGTCGATTGTTTCCATTTCAACTACCTGTTCGATGGAGGCTGAGCCTGAATACACTTTTATATCGTAAGGATCAAGCGCTTCGCGCACCCGCTGGTACATACTTTCCTTTGAAATAACTACAGCATTCGGCATAAATTCAATTGCCTGCCTGATAAGCAAAGGTGCATTTGAATGAGCTGTAAGCACTTCCACATCCAGTTTATCAGGATGCTGTCTCACTACTTCGAGTGCCTGAGTCCCGATTGAACCTGTTGATCCAAGTATGGCAATGCGTCGTTTCAAGTATTGGATATGTTTGTTTGATGAATTACCAGTCAGAATTCGTTAAAATACGATGTAATCTTTTGGATTAACCGGTATGCCGTTTATCCATAATTCGAGATGAAGGTGCGGGCCGGTTGACAATTCACCTGATTCGCCTATAATAGCAATAGTTTCACCAGCATGCACAATGTTCCCTTCCTTTTTAAGCAAAACAGAATTATGCTTATAGATTGAAATTATGTTTCCAGGGTGCTGAATCGCCAGTACGTTACCAGTTTCCACAGTCCAGCCCGAAAAAATGACCGTTCCGTCCTGAACTGATTTTATCACCTCGTCGCGGGCAGCAACAATATCAATACCGAAATGCTTGCGCAAAGGATCAAATTCACTGGTAACCATCCCCTTAATAGGTGCAAAGAATGTGATATTGCGCATGTTTGATCCTTTTCCTGACGATTTATCCGACTTAAAAAGGTTATATTTATTTGCGTTATCGTACTCGGTCCTGAGAATTGAATCCTCCGGTGAGCGCTTATCTTTTATATTCCGGTAATTACGGGTTTGAGCGGTATCGGCGGGTCCCATCTTTCTTTCGTCAGGCAAATCTCCGGCCAGTACTTTTCTGAGGTCTTCAAGGTACCTTTCCTGGGCTCGCATCGCAAAAGCAACTGAATCGGAACGAAGCTGCAATTCGTAAATGCGGCGTTGCAAGGTAACATCGGTATAGCCGGGAATATATTCCTTTAAAGGTGTGAAAGCAATAATATAGGTTGTAATAAAAACAAGGATTATCGACAGCAGACCAATGGCAACAAACACATTAAGCCGCGAAAGCTTAAACGAGATCCGCTCCTCGAGCGTTTCCTCATTCAGGATCACAAGCCTGTATTGATCGCGGATACGGCGCATTAACAGCTTCCAGATCTTTATTCTTTCTGATTTAAAATCCATAGTTTTTTACAGCAGGGCATGTAATATTTTGCAAACCTACCTAAAATAAGAAAATTCAGCACATAATGATAAAATATAATTTCATAAAAGAATATAAAATATTAGCTTAGATTCTGTTAATCTGTGCTTTACAAGTATCCTGAAAACAAAATTAAAAAGCCAGCATGTACTACAGCCTTTCCATTTACCTGACCCCCGTTCAGAATTAAATGTCGGGTTTGCACTCTTTTAGCGGTAAATCAGAAAAAATGAAATATTTTTGCACTCTTTGAGTTAATAATACATTGCAAGCATCGCGATCAGGTAACTAAATATATCTCACCCATTTGAAATTGAAATCCGTTTTCAGATTTATCCTTTTGCCGGTAAGTATTGCCGGTATCGTATTGCTGTATTCATGTTCCACTAAAAAGAACACCTTTACAAGCAGGACATATCATAATCTGACAACACATTACAATATTTACTGGAATGGCAACGAGAGTTTTAAAAGCGGGAAATCTGCATTAAGAGAAAATGTTGCGGATAATTATAATTTAATTCTGCCTGTGTACAATTTCGGTACTCTTGAAGAATCACGCAAGGTATCATCAGATATGGACCGGGCTATTGAAAAAGCCGGCATCGCAATTCCCCGACATTCAATGTTTATAAGGAATGTTGAGCACAATCATTGGATTGATGATTGCTATATGCTGATCGGCAAGGCACAGTTCACGAAACAGGACTATGCCAATTCGCGCCGTACCATGGAGTACCTGATGAAACAATATGCCGGGACAGAAACCGAACTCGAAGCGGCTTTGTGGCACATCCGCACTTTCCTTCAGCAGAAACGATATGATGATGTTGCCTCACAGATTGAGCAGTTCGAAGCCCGTTTAACAAAAACAAAGGCACCATACCGTATTCGCCGCGAAGTTCCGTTGATGTATGCCGATTATTACCTAACGACCGGAAACCTGTCGGCAGCCAAAACAAACCTGCAACAAGGACTTACCCTTACATCAGACCGTAAACTAAAAGCCCGTATTAACTTCATTCTCGGCCAGATTGCCCAGCAGGAAAAGAATTTCGCCAAAGCAACCGAATATTATACAAATGTGATTAAGAGTCCGGCTACATTCGCAATGATATTCAATGCCAGAATTAATCTGGCAAAGAGTTTTGATATCTATTCGGGCGACAAGGCAGACCTTGAGAAGCAGCTGAAACGTATGCTCAGGGACACTAAAAACAAGGAGTATAACGACCAGATTTATTATGCACTTTCAGAGCTGGCAGCCCTCGACCAGAATGATACCCTAGTGATGCATTACCTGAAGCTTTCAGTTTCTTCAAGCTCCAAGAATAATTATCAGAAATCATCCTCATCGTTGCAGCTTGCTGATATGTTTTTTAAAAGGCAGAATTATGAGATGGCCGCAGCTTATTACGATACTACTATACAAACCTTGCCTCTTGAGCATCCTGATTACGCTGCGATAAACAGTAAAACACTTATTCTGACTGACCTGGTAAAAAATCTTCGGATAGTTCAAAACGAGGATAGTTTGCAGAAACTGGCACGCATGCCCGAATCAGAACTGGTTGCACTGATTCAGAAAATTATTGACAAAAAAGCAAAAGAGGAAGAGGCGCAAAAGGCTCTTGAAGAACAGCAGCAGAACGAAACCAGTATTCTGAGCAATGTTCCGAATATGCGGAACGAGAATATGGCAAACGTAGGCGGCGGAGGCTGGTATTTCTATAATCCTTCGGCAATAAGTTTCGGATTTTCGGAATTCATGCGTAAATGGGGCAGGCGTAAACTGGAGGACAACTGGAGGCTTTCGAACAAACGTTCTGTTTCGCAGCTTGATGATATGACATCGGACCCTACCAAACCCGGAGATTCAATAAAACCAGGTACGAAAGCAAGTGCTGAAAAAGCATCAACTGATCCTAAAAAACCGGAATCTTACATTGCCAAATTACCAAAAACAAAGGAAGCTCTGGAGGCTTCCAACGAGCAGATTTCGACGGCTTTGCTTAACCTGGGGTACATCTACAAGGATGGGCTGAAAGACATACCAAATTCAGTTAAATCATTTGAAGATCTTATTAATCGTTATCCTGATATGAAGGATATTAACCGTATTTATTACCAGCTATACCTGATCGGCAAGGGAATACCTGATGAGGCAATGGCAAAAAAATACAGTGATATTATACTTGATAAATATGGAGATACCGATTACGGTCAACTTATCAAAGATCCCGATTATAATAAAGAAGTGCTTGCACGCAAAAACCGTGTTTCGACGCTTTACGAGGAAACCTATCAGGCATTCACCCGCGGACAATACCGAATGGTGCTGCTTTATAGCAACCAGGCTATCGTTGATTACCAGGACGAGGACCTGATTCCGCGTTTCGAATACCTGCGGGCGATTTCGCTCGGAAAAACAATGAGTACAGATACCATGGTGGTTGCACTGAACAAGCTGGTGAAAGACTATCCAAGCCACCCGGTAATACCTTCGGCTAAGGAAATTCTGCTAAAATATGATAAGAACAGGTCTGCTGTTTCTCAGCTTAATACAATCAGCGGAAGTAAACAGACTCCAGATTCGTTGAACCAGGCAGTTTTAGCCTCACCTTCAATTTTTGCTCAAAGCAACGATACGGTAGTTCCTGATATCTACAAGCTGAATCTTAACCAAACCCATTTCTATATTATGATGGTGGATGGAAATAAGGTAAATGTGAATGCCACCAAAACAAGGATTTCGGATTTTATTTCGAAAAGTTTTGCCACGGCAAACTTGTCAGTAAATGCAATCGTATTGGATGCAGGATGGCAGATGATTTCGATCAGCAGCTTTCGCAACAGCCAGGCAGCCATGGATTTTTACAATGCAGTTAGTATAAATGAATATGTTACCTCTCCCTTGGGTAAAACCGACTATAAGCAGATGGTAATTTCCATTGATAATTATCCGATATTTTACCGCGAAAAGAAATACAACGGGTATATTAACTTTTTCAGGAAGAACTACCTGAAATAAATTTGAAGATCATACGGGAAAAATATCCTGAAATAATAACACTTTTTACAGCCGGGATAGTGCATAATTCAATTAATGCACTATTTTTGTTTCCGGTAATCTAAACTTATTCTTATATGTCCAAAATTTTCACCCCCGAAACACCTTCAGTAAATATTATTGGCAATGGAACCGATATTAACGGTAATATCAAATCGAACGGCGATCTGCGCATTGATGGGTTTATCAAAGGCACCATCCAGGCTACAGGCAAAGTTGTTGTCGGCTCCACAGGCCGGGTCGAAGGTGAAATCATTTGCCAGAATGCTGATATCTCGGGCGATGTAAAAGCACATATCAAGGTTACCGAACTGCTTAGCCTTAAGGCAAATGCCGTTGTAAGCGGCGATATTCTTACCAATAAACTGGCCATAGAGCCCGGGGCCGTATTTACCGGTGCCTGCAAAATGGGAAACCAGGGAAGCTTAAATGGAAAACCAGAACCAGCCATCGAAACCGAAGCCATATAAAGAACCGCGGCCACCTCTCGAAAGCTACGCCCGTTATTCGAGCCTGGCATTCCAGATGTTTGCCATCATTGGACTGGGAATATTTGGCGGCGTTAAGCTCGACCAATGGCTCAAAATAGGATTCCCCGTTTTTACAGTGTTGCTTTCGATAATTTCGGTAGCCGCAGCAATCTATACAGCGGTTAAAGATCTTTTAAAGAAATAAGAATTATCTGCACCCTGTTTACGGTTGATTTCAATTCAATAATATTTACATACAATACAGATATGAGCATAAAGGAATTGGTAAACCGGTTTATTCGTAACCTGTTAATTTTTACCGTAATTCTGGCTGTATGCGGGTTTGCGGTTTCTTACTTCACTGTAGGTTTGATTACTCGTTTCTGGCCATTCCTGTTGCTGCTTTTTGCTGGCATAACAATGACTTTGGTAACTTTGTTGTTCAGTGCAAGCGAGAAGAAATTCAGCCGTTTTTCAAATATTTTTATGATAGCTAGCATGCTGAAAATCTTTATATTGCTGATATTAATCGGCGGCTATTCATTTAAATTCCAGGATGATGCTATACGTTTTTCAATAACTTTATTCGTTTTTTACATACTTTATCTTGGTTTCGAGATCATCTGGCTGCTGAAACTTCAGAATTCGGATGACTCAAAATAAGCATTTATTGACAGTCAGGTTTTCCTAATAAGGTTCATTCTTAATTTTGTTTAATATATTTTTGCATTCATTAAACACTTTTATCTTTCCCGTGTTTTATCTGTATCAAATCAATATTGTACTTTTACAGACTAAAATCAGTATCCATGATTTATATCACTCGTCGCGAACATTTTAATGCAGCACACAGGCTTTTCAGGCCGGATTACAGTGATGATCAAAATCTTCAGGTATTCGGAAAATGCTCGAATCCAAACTGGCACGGACATAATTACACGCTTTTTGTAACGGTGAGTGGTGAGGTTAATACAGCTACAGGTTTCCTTTTAAATCTGAAAGACCTGAGTGCTATTATCGACAAAAATGTGATTGAGAAACTCGATCACCGTAATATCAATCTCGAAGTAGATTTTATGTCCGGTAAACTAGCCTCAACCGAAAATCTTTCCATTGGAATCTGGAACGAATTATCCGCTCCCATAGCAGCATTGGGAGCAACCTTACATTGTGTTAAACTGTATGAAACCGAAAATAATTTTGTTGAATACTTTGGCTAAGAATCAGTGAACATGAAACATGAAATACTAAAACCTGAAACTTTTAACTTTTTCCTTTTAATCATAAACTAAAACAAAATGAGCAGCGATATAGTAAAACCCATGATGATTGAAAATAACATGGATGATTACGAACTTAAAGACGGATACGAAAAGCGCGATATCTATAATATGACTACTATTAAAGATCTTGCTTTTCATTACCGCGAAATACTTCACCTCATAGGCGAAAACCCAAGCCGCGAAGGCCTTGAAAAAACTCCCGAACGTGTTGCAAAAGCAATGCAGTTTCTCACCCACGGTTACGACCTTGATCCGGAGGAAATTCTTCGTGCAGCCTTGTTCAACGAGGATTACAAGCAGATGGTTATTGTGAAAGACATAGAATTGTATTCGATGTGCGAACACCATATGATTCCGTTTTTCGGGAAAGCGCATGTAGCTTATATTCCAAATGGCAGGATTGTAGGACTTAGTAAAATCCCACGGATAGTGGATGCATTTGCACGCCGGCTCCAGGTGCAGGAACGCCTCACCACACAAATCAAGGATGCAATTAATAATACGCTTAAACCATTGGGAGTTGCCGTTGTTATTGAAGCTCAGCATATGTGCATGAGCATGAGAGGTATCCAGAAACAGAATTCAGTAACCACAACCTCCGATTTTACAGGCGCTTTCCTTGTGGATAAAACCAGGGCGGAGTTTATACACCTGATTGGATCGAGGCTGCATTAAAAAGCAATTTCTATGATCATTTCACAGATTATGTTTAATTTTGCATCCTCAACCTTTATAAAAACATCTGAAATATGATTAACGAAAATCAATACAATACGTTGTCCGACATTAAAGTCCGCGACGAAAGTTCAGTGCAAGCCTTTATGACAGGCGTGTTTTCCTGGATGTTTATTGCACTTGCCATCACTGCTGCTACTGCTTATTATGTGGCATCAACTCCTTCAATAATGCAGCTTATGATTACCGAAACCGGTCTTTCCATTTTCGGCTGGGTAGTTATGCTTGCTCCTATTGGCTTTGTTCTGCTGATGTCGTTTCAGTTTCAGAAACTGAGCGCGCTTTCACTTTCTATGCTTTTCCTGGTTTACTCAGTTCTTGTTGGTTTAAGCCTCAGTTTTATTTTCATGGTTTATACCATGGGTTCCATTGCCACCACCTTCGGCGTTACTTCGCTAACTTTCGGTATTATGGCCATAGCTGGTTATACCACCAAGACCGATCTTACCAAATTTGGAAGTATTTTAATGATGGCGCTGGTGGGAATAATTGTTGCCTCACTGGTGAACTTTTTCCTGAAAAGTGAATCAATGCAATACCTGATCAGTTTTATAGGGGTTCTTGTTTTTACCGGCCTTACGGCTTATGATGTGCAGAAACTCAAGAAAATCGGTACAGAAATGACAGCCGGACAGGAATCGACCCGGAAATACGCCATTATGGGAGCTTTATCGCTTTACCTCGACTTTATTAACCTGTTCCTTTTCCTGCTTCGTTTCCTTGGCAGGAGAAATTAATGTTATACAAACACACTAAAGGCTGGTTATTCCGGCCTTTTTTATTTTGGCTGAGAGGGATAGTATGGCCTTTTGGAACAGATTATGTACTTTTGCGCCTCAAAACCGTAAATAAGCAATTATGAAAGCATATGTATTTCCCGGACAGGGAGCACAGTTTGTAGGAATGGGCAAGGATTTGTACGATAACCATGCCCTGGCAAAAGAAATGTTCGAAAAAGCCAATGAAATCCTTGGCTTCAGCATCACCGACCTGATGTTTTCGGGCACAGATGAAGACCTCCGCCAGACCCGTGTTACCCAACCGGCAATTTTCCTGCATTCAGTTATACTCGCGGCTACCTTGCCCGATTTTAAACCGGATATGGTTGCCGGTCATTCCCTCGGCGAATTTTCGGCACTGGTTGCCAATAAAGCCTTGTCGTTCGAAGACGGGCTGCGATTGGTGTATGCACGCGCCATGGCTATGCAGAAAGCCTGCGAAGCCGAACCCAGCACCATGGCTGCAATACTTGGACTAGATGATGCAAAAACTGAAGAAGTTCTGGCCGGAATCGACGAAATAGTTGTGCCGGCAAACTATAATAGCCCTGGTCAGTTGGTTATTTCAGGGTCAATAAAAGGAATTGAGATTGCCTGCGAAGCTTTGAAAGCTGCCGGTGCCAAACGTGCCTTACCACTGAAAGTCGGAGGTGCTTTTCACTCTCCATTGATGGAACCGGCTCGCGTTGAACTGGCTGCAGCAATCGAAGCTACAACAGTCAATACTCCGACCTGCCCGGTTTACCAGAATGTGGATGCCAAACCTTATACTGATCCTTCGGCAATTAAGGCAAATCTTTTGATTCAGCTTACTTCACCGGTACGCTGGACGCAGATGGTACGAAATATGGTTGCCGATGGCGCGACGATTTTCACCGAACTGGGTCCGGGAAGTGTGCTCCAGGGTTTGGTTAAAAAAATTGCCCCCGAAGTTGAAACAGCAGGAGCATAAGCATAAGAAATAGTACTGTTTTCAAAGTTACCCTCTTTCTTAACGGAAACAGGGTATTTTTTTTGAACTTTAACAGGCTCTAAGTGTTGTTTATCAATCCAATAATTGTAGCTATGTCTCTTGACGAAATCATGCAGCAACTCCAACAATGGGGCAGCGAAAGTATAAAGAAAACATTGGTGAATCATGGTGCCCGTGAACCATTCTTTGGAGTTAAAGTCGAAGATCTGAAAAAGATTCAGAAGGTTGTAAAAAAGAACTACCCGCTTTCACTTGACTTATTTAATACGGGTAATTCCGATGCGATGTACCTTGCCGGGCTGATTTCCGATCCCGCGAAAATGACCCGCGAAAACCTGAATGACTGGGCTGAAAAAGCTTACTGGTATATGCTCAGCGAATTCACTATTGCCTGGGTTGCATCCGAAAGTCCTTATGGTGTTGAGATGGGATTGAAATGGATAGAATCCGAAAAGGAAAATATAGCAACTGCCGGCTGGTCAACTCTGGCAAGCATTGCAGCGATTAAACCCGATGAGGAAATCGATGCTAAACTTTACATGCATTTGCTTGAAAGAATTTCGAAAACCATTCATTCGGAGAAAAACCGTGTGCGTCACACCATGAATAATTTCGTGATAACCGTTGGCGGATACTGCAATCACCTGCAGAAAGAGGCATATGAAACGGCCTTAACCATTGGCAAAGTAAGTGTGAATATGGGCGGAACTGCCTGTAAAGTCCCGTTGGCTACCGACTATATCAAAAAAATGCACGACCGCGGATCACTCGGCAAAAAGCGAAAAACTGCTATGTGCTAAGGCAAATCTGTTTTCACAAATTAACAAAAATGGTTCACGAATGAACACAAATGCATTATAGCATGAACCTATTTATTTCTCCTTTAGAACTGATTCAATTTTTTCCAGGTCTTCTTTACTGAAGTTCTTATTCTTTAAAGCGCCAAGGTTATTTTCAAGCTGTCTCACCGAACTGGCTCCAACCAGTACAGAGGTTACGCGCTTATCTTTCAACAGCCATGCTATAGCCATTTGCGACAGGCTTTGCCCACGTTTAGCCGCAATATCATTTAGTTTTACAATTTTCGGCAGCATCTGCTTAACGCGGTCCTCATTCAGAAATACATGTTTGGCTGCCCGAGAATCTGCGGGAATTCCCTTCAGGTAGCGATCAGTCAGCAAGCCCTGCGCCAATGGCGAAAATGGAATGCAACCCATACCATCGTGTTCAAGCACGTCAAGCAAGCCATCTTCGGCCCAGCGGTTAAACATGCTATAGGATGGCTGATGGATAAGGCAAGGCGTCCCAAGTTGTTTCAGAATACCGGCAGCCTTATGGGTTAAATCGGCAGGATAATTCGAAATCCCGGCATATAAAGCTTTCCCCTGCCTTACTATTAAATCAAGAGCAGCCATGGTTTCTTCGAGCGGTGTATCCGGGTCGGGACGATGGCTGTAGAAAATATCGACATAATCAACTTTCATGCGTTTCAGGCTCTGGTCCAGACTTGAAACCAGGTATTTTTTTGAGCCCCATTCGCCGTACGGCCCCGGCCACATCAGGTAACCGGCTTTGGTCGAAATGATTATTTCATCACGGTAAGGGCGAAGATCATTCTGCATCATCCTTCCAAAATTCTCTTCTGCCGAACCGGGAGGCGGACCGTAATTATTTGCCAGGTCGAAATGGGTAATTCCACGGTCGAAAGCCGCCAGTACAATATCCCGGGAAACATCAAATTTATCGGTAAAACCGAAATTATGCCATAAACCGAGTGAAATTTCAGGAAGCTGAATTCCGCTTTTTCCGCAGCGGCGGTATTGCATTTGCTCGTAACGGGATGATTTGGCTTGATATTCCATGGATTGGGAGAAAAGAGAAAAAGTTAAAAGTTAAAGGAAAATGGTTGAATCAAATTATTCAGCCTTCCGAACCACACCGTCTTTGAGGTCATAAATTACATTGCTTTCAGGACAAACGGCTTTACCTTCCTTATCAAATTTCAGTTTATGACCGTATTCGCTCATCCAGCCGGTTTGCCGCGCAGGATTTCCTACGACCAAAGCATAGGCAGAAACTGATTTTGTAACTACTGCGCCGGCACCTATAAAGCAAAACTCACCGAGTTCAATGCCGCAAACAATAGTTGAATTGGCGCCAATGGTTGCTCCTTTGCGAACAAAAGTCCGGGCATATTCATTTTTACGGTTAACTGCGCTGCGCGGATTTATCACATTGGTAAATACCATCGAAGGGCCCAAAAACACATCATCCTCGCATACAACACCGGTATAAATGGAGACATTATTCTGAATTTTGACGTTTTTGCCAAGAACAACATGAGGCGAAACCACAACATTCTGACCGATATTACAGCCATCGCCAATAATACAGCCCGGCATAATATGCGAAAAATGCCAGATCCTTGTTCCGTTCCCAATCGTACATCCCTCATCGATAACCGCTGTGGCATGTGCAAAATAACCTTTTTCAATCATAACTAGTGATATTATTTTTACAATTTAATAAACGTTGTCAGCAGTATTTTTCTCTTTTCAATCTTTCCCTTTACCATCAATCCCCTCAATCCCTTCAATCCTTTCATTCAATCCCATCAATCCCCTCAATCCCTTCAATCCTTTCATTCAATCCCATCAATCCCTTCAATCCTTTCATTCAATCCCATCAATCCCCTCAATCCCTTCAATCCTTTCATTCAATCCCATCAATCCCATCAATCCCATCAATCCCTTCAATCCCTTCAATCCCATCAATCCCTTCCACCTCCTTCTACTTCCCCGCAATCTCCAAATACTCCAACACCGACGAAGTAATATGATTCAATTGCTCCTGATCCATTTCTGTATGCATGGGCAATGAAATTACGGTATGGCTGAGTTGCTCGGTTACAGGGAAATCACCTGCTTTATAGCGTGGATCGAGATACGCTTTTTGAAGATGGATAGGCACCGGGTAATAAATCATGGCCGGAACATCTTTGGTAGCCAGGTATTCCTGGAGTTTATTACGATCAACACCTACGGCCTGGAGCGTATACTGATGGTAAACGTGCGTGGAACGGGTAAATTTTGAAGGCACAATAAGTTCCGGGTGCGTTTCGAATGCTTTGTCGTAAGCTGCTGCAACCTGTTGACGAGCATGTGCATATTCATCGAGATGCCGGAGTTTAACCTTCAGAATGGCAGCTTGAATACTGTCAAGCCGACTGTTTACACCAATATCATCATGGTAATAGCGAACCGTCATGCCATGATTTACAATGGAGCGCATCTTTACTGCAAGTTCATCATTATTGGTGAAAATTGCGCCGCCATCACCGTAGCAACCCAGGTTTTTGGAGGGAAAAAATGAAGTACAGCCAATATGACCTATGGTTCCTGATTTCTTCCAGATATTTTCCTTAGTGAGGTAATCGGCTCCAATAGATTGACAAGCATCTTCAATTACAAAAAGGTTATGCTGTTTCGCAATTTCCATAATCGCATCCATATCAGCCGTCTGCCCAAAAAGATGAACAGGAACAATAGCCCTGGTTCGGGGAGTTATAGCTTTGAGAATCGCCTCGGGACTGATATTAAACGTTTTGGGATCAACATCAACCAATACAGGAGTAAGCCCGAGCAATGCAATTACTTCGGCAGTTGCAATAAAAGTAAAATCAGGTGCAATTACTTCATCACCCGGTTTCAGCCCGAGAGCCATCATGCTGATCTGCAAAGCATCGGTGCCATTGGCGCAAGGAATAACATGTTTCACGCCAAGGTAGTTTTCGAGTGCTGCCTGAAATTCCTTAACAGCAGGTCCATTGATAAAAGCAGTGGAATTGATCACCTCACTGATAGCTTTGTCAATCTCCGGCTTAATTTTATCGTATTGAGCCTTGAGGTCAACCATCGAAATTTTCTGCATAATCGGTATATCGTTTTTATAATAAATATTGCCTGCAAAGATATTTAATGTAGGCTTGCAAATTTATCTACAAAGAATATAAAGTACTGTAAATTCACGAAAAATGACAAATTAATCAGAAAGCTGCCATCCACAGGATCTGATTTGTATCTTTGCACACTATGTTCAGAACGGGTTGATACTATTTCGTTGAACTCAAGTGCTTTATTAACTGTCTGAACTCAATACCAAATGCAGACTGTTAGTTGGTGCATAAGATACATAACAGGCAAGAACAAGGTCAGCACATCTTTAACATTCAATTAACCGTTAAACACCGATACCTGAATCATGCAACAAATATACTCCTTCCTTATTATGTGCTATGGTTTTGCTATCCGGGTGGCGGCTGTTTTTGATAAGAAAGCAGCACTTTGGCTAAGAGGCAGATCGCAATACCGGGTAATTCTCGAAAAAGTCTTTTCGGAGGCACCTTATAATCTTCACGGACGAAAGCTTGCCTGGTTCCACTGTGCATCCTTAGGCGAATTTGAGCAAGGCCGGCCAATTATAGAGGCATTCAAACAACAGCATTCTGAATATCTGATACTGCTTACCTTTTATAGTCCTTCGGGGTATGAAGTGAGGAAAGCTTATGCCGGTGCCGATCATATTCTTTACCTTCCGCTCGACACACAATCCAATGTGAGGAAATTTGTTGATATAGTTAAACCGGATATCGTTCTTTATATTAAATACGAATTCTGGTTCAACTTCCTGAGTTACCTTCAGTCCAAAAAAATTCCGACTATACTTGTTTCCGCCATTTTCCGTCCCGATCAGCATTTTTTTAAAGGATACGGCGAAT
>Ga0136636_10000198_pt1 | contig 27415 bp, 23 predicted proteins | sample AntDrymUQ8522106_2_FD_104653 | JGI IMG/M metagenome (GOLD analysis project Ga0136636, IMG submission 104653) | Polar desert sand microbial communities from Dry Valleys, Antarctica - metaG UQ852 (21.06) | ecosystem: Environmental > Terrestrial > Soil > Desert | place: Antarctica: Dry Valley... | reverse complement strand
GGCCGCAAAGAGCGTCCAGACAGTGGGCCTGCCGCGCAGGGCGACGAAGCCGGGCAGCGTAAAGAGCAGCGGGATGATCAGCCCAAAATACAGGTAGTCGCCCGGCCAGATCCGGTAGTCCAGATGCGGCACGAAGGCCGCCATGTACTGGCCGAAGGGCGGTCGCTCCACGCCCACGCTCTCCGGGCCACGTGTGAAGACCGTGCCCATGTACGGTAGAGTCTGCTGGATGACCGGCAAGATATACTGGCCGTAGTAGATCAGCAGCGCCAGGGCGATCGCCACGCCTGCGGCCATCCACATGGCCCGCAGCGGGCGCACATTCTCCGCCCATGGCCCCCCGCGTAGCCCGTTCAGCCAGACAATCGCCGTGAAGAGTACCAGGAACACGCCCATAAACACGCCGGTGACGGTATACTCCAGAAAGGTCATCAAGAGCAGCAGCGAGAGCGTCACCATCACGCGCCGCTCGTGCAAGCGATCCCACCAGCAGAAGATCAGCGTGTTGCAGACCAGCGTGAGCCACAGGCCCACTGTGGTGGGGATGTTGCCCCAGGAGTGCAGCAGGAAGGCCACGGGCAGCACGGCGTAGATGGCGGCGGCAAGCAGGGCGCCCCGGCGGCTCAGCCCAGCCTTGAGCGCGATCAGGCCGATCAGGATGACGCGTGTGCTGTCGATCAGGATGCTGAATAGGTTCGCCGTCAGGTCCATGCCGATCGGCGAGAAGGCGAACACCGTGGCGAACATGTGGAACCAGGGCGAGTAGGGGATCACCGGGCGGTTTTCGCCCCACTCGGCCGCAGGCATGGTCGAGTCGTTTAGGGGGCTGTTGATGCCGTACAGCTGTGGTAGGTCGCCGTTGAGAATCCAGCGTGCCCGCGTCATATGCCAGAGCACATCCTCGGCGGCAAAGTAGGGGAACAGCGCGCCCACCGACTTAAGCCAGTAGCTCACAATAAAGAGCAGCAGCAGCATGCTTAGAAAGGACGGTGGCGCATAGCCGATAGCCGATAGCCGATAGCCGATAGTCGGCAGCGCAGCGGCCCCTGTCCCCTGTTCCCTGTCCTCTGTTCCCTCCCTGCCCACCGGCACCCCCGCCGCCCGAAACAGCCAGACGGTAAACGGGCGCAGCGCCAGCATCAGCAGCACACTCCAGACGGCCAAGCCCGCCAGGCGCGGCAGCATGAAGCTGCTCGGGAAGCGATACAGCGTGAGCGCCCAGCCGCCGAGCAGCAGCGCTGCACCCACGCCTACCGTCGCCCAGACCTGCGCCGTTCCCCTGTTCCCTGTTCCCTGTTCCCTGTTCCCTTTTACAAGGCTGAGGCAGGCGAAGGCGCCCAGCACCGCCACCAGCGCCATGCCCAGGCCTCCAAGGGGCGGGATGGCCGTGGCGAGGCCACCAGCGAGCGGCGCCACCGTCACCTCAGAGAGCAGCACCCCGAGCGGGCGCGGGTCGTCAAACGTGTTGGCGCGCAGCGTGAGCGCCAGGGTGCCATCGCGCAGGGCGGCGGGGGGGACAAGTAGGCGCACGCGGCGCGGCGCGGGGCTGTCGGGCAGCGCCGCAAGCAGCCGCTCGCCCGCAAAAAGCTGGGCGTTCACCGGCTGCCCGTCGGGGTGGGCCGTCACCACGGCCAGCTCCACAGCCCAGGCGCCGCGCCCCAGGTTCGGCAGCACAATTTCGCTCTCCCCCGTGGACCAACGATACGTGCGGGCGGACGCCAGCGCTACTTCGCCCACAAGGTCGCGCGGAGGCAGAGCGCCGCCCACTAGCGGCGAGACCAAGCTAAACGTCAGCGTGTCTGCGGCGGCGATCTCTGGGGGCAGGCCAACCACCACCGTGGTGAGCGTGCGGCGCGGCATAGCCACGCGCTCGCCATTCACGGCCACAGCCGCCTCCTCCAGGATACCCTCGGGCTGGCCGGGGGCCAGCCGCAGCGTAGCGATCCACAGGCCGTCGCGGCGCCCCGGCACCGTCAGCGTGGGCTGGCCAGCGGGCCACAGGAAGCTCGCGGCGTCGGCCTCGGAGGCGTCGATCTCACGCCCATTAAAGTTGCGCAGGAAGGCCGCGTCGAAGTCGCCGCCCATGTCGATCCGCACCACCGGGCGCACCGCGTAGGCCAACGTAAGCACCAAGGCCGTCAGCAGGGCCAGCAGCAGGTAGGGGCGCAAATTACCAACCCGCGCTGTTGTCAGGGCAGAGCCGACGCCGCGCTCACGCGGCAGGGCCTCGCCCGAGGCAGAGCTCGCCATTCGTATCCTCAGGCCGCCGGGCGGCCACGTTTACCGCACAAGGAAGCGTGAGCGACCCGCGCCGCCCCGCAATCTGCTGGATTGTACCAGATATGGCGGCAGGCACCGCCGACCCCAAATGGAGGCCAGCTACGGAATGCCGCGCGGGCTGTAGTATAGTGATACCATTAAGCAAATCGATGCATCAACGGGAGGCGAAGCGCATGAGCAATATTACGATTGATCTCCCGGAGGAGCGGCTCCATCTGCTGCGGGAGCGCGCACGTCATCTAGGAACAACACCCGAGGAGTTGATCCGGTTGAGCATCAACGAGCTTCTGGATCGATCAGAAGATGAGATCGAGCAAGCTATCAACTACATCTTACAAAAAAATACTGAGCTGTACCGGCGCCTCGCGTGACCCGTTACCTGAGCATCTCCGAGCTGCTCACGATCTACCAGCGCGTCATGCAGCAATCCGGTGGTCTTGCGGGCGTGCGCAACGCAGCTGCGCTTGAGGCTGCCGTAGCGCAGCCACGCGCCACGTTTGATGGCGCTGACCTGTATCCCTCCATCGCGGACAAGGCAGTTGCATTGGCCTTTAGCCTGATTCAGAATCATCCATTTCTTGATGGCAATAAGCGCATCGGCCACGCCGCAATGGAGATCTTTCTCTGGCTCATATGGTTACGAGATAGAGGCTACGGTGGATGAGCAGGAGCAAGTCATCCTGAGCATTGCCTCCAGCCAGATGGATCGAGCCATGTTTGTCACCTGGGTCAGCCAGCGCATCAGGCAGCGCCTGGCCGACGAGGTGCGCCCATGAGTGCGCCCGCACGCCCGAGCATGCTCCATCTGGTGCTTGTGCTCGATCTCCTGCTCAGGGAGCGGGGCAGGGGGTGAGGCCCGTGGCAACCCTTACGCCACGGGCCTGCGCGCCACCACGCTGCGCCGCTCATCGGCGCGCACCGTGTGCGGCAGCAGCGCCTCGGCGGCCTCGGTAAGCTCGCGGATATCGCTGAAAGGGCCGTCGGCATCGCTCAGCATGGCTACCGAGAGCGCCATGTGCGGGGCGCGACCGTCCTGGATGTCGCGGTAGGCGTAATGCAGCTGGATGTCGGCGTCGAAGCGGGTCGTCAGGTCGGCCGCGATCGCCTCGATCCGCTCAGGCAGCGAGATAAGCACAAAGTAGGGGCCAACTACCATCTGGCCCACAAAGTCGCTCGGGTCGCCACGCAGGCGCACCACCTCGCAGAGCAGCAGCGCCGTGAACTTCAGCACATCCTCGCCCACCACCACGCCGTAAAGCTGCGTAAACTGCTCGAAGCCGTTCACCCGGATCAGCGCCATCGTCCAGCCGCTGCCGGCCAGCAACTCGCGCAGCTGCGCGTTCACCAGCTCGCCTGTGGGCAGATTGGTCACGGGGTGATACTGGCCCCGGCGCCGACCCTCGCTCAGCTGATTGCGGATCACCGAGTAGACTTCCTCGATGTCGAAGGGCTTGCCGAGGAAGTAGTCGGCGCGCACCACATTATGCGCCGCAAGCCGGTCGGCCCGCTCGCTGAAGGCTGTGAGGATCACGATTGGGATGTTCTGCGTCTCCGGCGAGCCGCGCAGCGCAATCCCAACATCGTAGCCGCTGATGTCGGGCAGGCGCACGTCGAGCACGATCAGGTCGGGCGGGGTGGCCCGGCAGATCGCAAGCGCCTGCTTGCCCCGGCTCGCCATCAGCACGCTGTAGCCCTTCGAGGTGAGGTAGACCTCCAGCAGCCGCGCGATCGCCGGATCATCCTCAACGATCAGAATTGTGTCGTTTCCGTGGGCCATACTGTATCTCTCCCAACGGCATAAGCTTTACAACTGAGATAGAGCTACTACAGCTGAATTCTGCACCAAGATGAACGGGCGCTCATCCACGATTCTCTACCCTTAAGGATACATCACTGGGGCCAGCAGTGGGCCGGAAATCTGTGTCATCTGTGGACAACATGCCCGGAACTTCCCGCTTCCCTGACACGTCCCCCACACAACGCTATCAGATGCCCACACCCGGAGGTTCCCAATGCCGCACCCACCCAAAGCCCCGCTCCTGGCGCTGCTCGCGCTGCTATCGCTGCTGCTCGCAGCCTGCGGCGGCGCGCCGACAGCTGCCCCGCCCACCGGCGCGCCGCTCGTGAGTGAGAGCCGCGAGACAGCGTTCACGGTCATCTCCGGCTCACTTGACAGCGCGGCGCTTTTGCTCCCCACCGCCGCCCCCGCCGCCCCCGCACCCCCTGCCGATGTCGCTAGCGGCGGCACCAGCGCTGCCCCCGCCGGCGAGGCCAGCGCCCCCATGCCAGCGGCCACGGCTGCCCCCGCCGTAGCCGACGCCGCCCGCGAGCGCCCGATGGGCCAGGAGGCCTCGCTGCGCGCTGGCGAGCTAGATGACAACGCGGCCTTCGCCGACTACCTGGCCTACCTCCAGGGCTACACCGGCAGCGACGTGCGCCCCGCCGATGTGAGCGAGCGCTACATGATCAGCGTGATCGACGAGGCCCAGCGCCCCGTCCTCGACGCGCGCGTCACAGTCTTCGACGGCGAGCGCGTTGTCTTCCGTGGCCGCACCTACGCCGGCGGCAAAACGCTCTTCATGCCCCGCCTCTTCGATACGGGCAACGCCACAGCGTTCCGCGTGGTGGCCGAGTACGGCCAGGCCCGCGCCGAGGCCAGCCTGGAGCGCGGCGCCAGCGAGCGCGTGGAGCTTGGCCTGCGCGATGTGCGCAGCGACGAGACTCTGCGCCTCGATCTGCTCTTCCTGCTCGATACCACCGGCAGCATGGGCGACGAGCTCGGCCGCATCCAGGCCACCATCGACAGCATCGCCGGCCGCATCGACGGCTTCACGCCCCGCCCTGCCATTCGCTACGGCCTGGTGGCATTCAAGGATGTCGGCGACGAGTATGTGACGCGCAGCGCAGAATTCACCACCGATGTTGCGGCCTTCCGCGCAGAGCTTGGCCGCCTGAGCGCAATGGGCGGCGGCGACACCCCCGAAGCCGTAGACGAGGGGCTCTACGAGGCGGTGGTGCGGGCCGGCTGGAGCGACGAGCCCGCCGTGCGCCTGATCTTCCTGGTGGGCGACGCCGGCCCCCACGTGCCTGGCGGCGCCCAGTTCTCGTACCTGGAGGGCGCCCGCGAGGCCGTGGCCCGTGGCGTGAAGATCTACCCGATCGCCGCCAGCAACACCGACCCCCAGGCCGAGTATGTGTTCCGCCAGCTGGCCCAGCAGACCATGGCCGGCTTCGTCTTCCTCACCTACCAGCCCGGCGAGAACGGCGGCGCACCCGGCGAGAGCACCACGCTAGAGGCTGGCGAGCAGGCCTACACGGTGGAGCGTCTGGACGACCTGATCGTGGGGATTGTGGAGCGCGAGCTTGGGACGGCGGTGGGCGCGCGCTAGCTTGTCTCCTACCCCCTCTAGTGGTAGGATAGAGCAAGCTTTTTCGCCCCCTTGAGCCACGCCGGAGCCCATAATGGGACACCAGGAACATGAGCAGCGCGCCCGTGACGAGCTTTCGTCACAGGTGCGCTGTGCTGTGCTGACGATCAGCGATACGCGCACCCCCGAGACTGACACTAGTGGAGCCGCGATCCGCACTGCGCTGATACAGGCGGGCCATGATGTGGTAAGATATAATATAGTTCGTGATGAGCCTGAGCAGATCGACGCGCTGGTTCGTACCTGTGCGGCAGAGGGCTGCAAGCTGATTATCACAAATGGCGGCACCGGCATCGCTCGGCGCGACAGCACCTTTGAGGCGATCGATAGCCTGTTAGAGAAGCGCCTGCCCGGCTTCGGCGAGCTCTTCCGCATGCTCTCGTACCAAGAGATCGGAGCGGCCGCGATGCTCTCGCGAGCTACGGCCGGCGTCTACGGCGGCGCACTGATCTTCTGCCTCCCCGGCTCGACAAATGCTGTCCGCCTTGCGCTCGAGCAGCTGATCGTGCCCCAACTCGCCCATCTGGTGTGGGAGACGGTGCGGCAGTGATACGATGGTCGTACGGATCTGGTATAGTATGCTGCGTTGCAGCGTCCTACTGCCGTTCTCTGCATAGCTGTGTAAGGAGCCAGAGAGCCCATGACGTCAGTTGAAGCCTTCCGCGGCCTGCATTACCCCAATAAGATCGGTCGGCTTACCTTCCTGTCGCTCGAAGAGGTGATGGGCCAAAATGGTGTGAAGGCGCTGCTGCGTCTGGCTGATCTGCCCCAGTACATCGACGCCTACCCCCCGAACGACCTCAAGCGCGAGTTTCCATTCGAGGCGATCGCCGCCACGTCGGTTGCCCTGGGTACTATGTACGGCCCCCGTGGCGCCCGCGGCCTCGAGCTGCGCGCCGGCCGGGTTGCCTTCTCGCTCGGCCTCAAAGAGTTTGGTCCGCTGCTCGGCATGGCCGACCTTGCGCTCAAGCTGATGCCGATCACCATGAAGCTGAAGATCGCGCTCAACGCCACCGCGCAGACCTTCGACCGCTTCAGCGATCAGTCCAGCACCGTCGAGGAGGAGCGCGGCCAGTTCCTCTACCATATTACGCGCTGCTCCAACTGCATCGCCCGCCCCGAGCCCGGCCCCGTCTTCTATGTGGCGCGCGGCATCATCGAGGAGGCCACCGCTTGGGTCTCCGGCGGCCGCCGCTTCGCCGTCGAGCAGCATACCTGCATAGCCCAGGGCTCGCCCGCGTGCAGCTTCACGATCGGCAAAGAACCGCTTGAGTAATAATGCAAAATGCAAAATGCAAAAATGGCCACGCAGGCTAGTATTTTTGCATTTTGCATTTTGAATTGGTTATGCGCTGGATCGCCCTCAAGCTAATTCGTTTCTACCAGCTGGCGATCTCGCCGTGGCTGCCGCCTAGCTGCATCTACACCCCTTCTTGCTCCACGTATGGCCACGAGGCGATCAGCAAGCACGGCCTGATCAAGGGCGGCTGGCTTACCCTCAAGCGCCTCGGGCGCTGCGGCCCCTGGGGCCCAGGTGGCTACGACCCCGTTCCCTAAGCTCGGTCGCCTGCAACCTTACGCAGCCCCCTATCGTCACAATAGGCGAAGGCTATGACGACGGCGCATCTGCGCCAGGGAAAGGTACACGGTGGCTGAACCGTCACGTGAGCAAATTGCCCTTGCTCAGCAGGGCGACCCCCAGGCGCTCACCCAGCTGCTCATGGGCCAGCAGCATTATGTCTATAGCATCGCGATGAGCGTGCTCAAGAACCCCGAAGACGCCGCCGACCTTACGCAGGAGGCGTTTATCCGGCTTTTCCGCGCGCTGCCGCAGTATAACGGCGAGAGCCGCTTTACCACCTGGCTCTACCGGCTTGTGGTGAACATGTGCCGCGACGAGCTGCGCCGCCGTGGCCGCCAGGTCCAGCTCGCCCCCCCCTCCCCCGACGAGGAGGCGGTCGACCAGGTGTCCAGCGTCGCCGACGACGACCGCTGGACGAGCCCCGAGCAGGCGCTCGACGCCGGCGAGATCCGCGATCAGGTGCGCCGCGCCCTCGGCCAGCTGGAGGAGCACTACCGCCTGGTGCTGACGCTCTACTACTTCGACGAGCTGAAGTATACCGATATCGCCGAGATCCTTGATATTCCGCTCAATACCGTGAAGAGCCACATCCGCCGCGGCAAAGAGCGTCTCGCCGTGATCCTGGAGACGCAGGAGCAGCCGCCCGCCACGCGGGCCGTAGCCCAGCCTCAGCAGCGCGATCAGCGCGGCCCTTTCCCTGGCGCCGCGCCGCTGCGCCTGATGTTCGGCCTGGCCGGGAGATAGCGCTATGAGTGACGCACCAAAACTGACCACCCGCGACCCCGACGACTCGTTCGATGCCGTGCTGCGCCAGGAGCTGCGCTGGAACGTGCCCCCCGAGCTGGCGGCACGTCTGCTGAGCCTTGTGCCCGGCGCGCCGCTGCTCGGCCTGGCCCTCGCCCGCCCGCGCCCCAAGTCGTGGTACAGCATGCTCGTGCTCGTGCTCACCGCCGTGGCGATCGGGCTCTCGCTCGCCGTGGCCTGGCAGGTCTTCGGCGTGCTCAGCGCCGAACTGGGCCTTGCCGCCGCCCTCGATCAGCTGCGCTACGCCCCGGCCATCGGCCTACAGCGCCTCTACGAAGCTCTGCCCGCCTCGCGGCAGGCCGTGTCCATCGCCGTCGCTGTTCGCGACCAGCTGCACTGGCTGCTGCTCGCCGTGGTACTCTGGCTCGCCCTCGACGGCTGGCAGCCCCGGCTCGCACCCCGACGACAGGCGCGCTGACCACAGCTTGCACGCCGAGCGCCAAAGCGCCCGGCTACCCTTTGGAGGAAGGCCGCCTACGCGGCCTCCAGCAGCCCGCACAGGCGGGCTTCACCCAGAGGTAGCCGGGCGCTTTAGCGCTCGGCGTGCGAGTTTACAGTCTGCTCTTCGAGCGGTGGATGCGCCACGTGCGCGTGAGCAGCGTGCCGCCGAGCAGCGCGATGCCGAGCAGCGGCACGCCGCCGCTGGTCTCGGGCAGCGGGGCGGGCGGGCGCGGCGGCACAATCGTGGGTGGCGGCGCTGTGGGCTGGGGCGCCTGCCCGGAGACCGTGGGCGTGATGGTGCGCACCGGGGTGGCTGTCGTTCGCACGGGCGTGCCGGTGCCAGGCGGTGGGTAGGGCGCGGCTGTGGCGGCCTGGGCCACCGGCGAGCCGCCACCTGCGGCGGCCGTGGGCGGCTGGGCGTTGCCCACCACTTGCACCGACACAATGTTCGAGAACGCCGTCTGGGCGAGGCCCTCGTAGGTGAGCTGGCCCTGGGCAACCAGCAGCGTGCCCACCGTCACGTCGGGACGAATGCGTGTTTCAACCGTGATCTCCACGCCTTCGCCAGGCTGAAGCAGCGGAATGCTGTAGCTCACCTCGTTACCGTTTACCGCCGGGTCGCTACCACGGTCGGCGCGGGCGCCAAGCAGCTCAAGGTTGCCGGGCAGCGCGCTGCGCACCGTCACGTTGCGTAGGTCGTTGGCGCCAGCAGCGGCAGGGGCGCGCGTATTGCGCACGGCCAGGGTGAAGTTCACCTGCTGGCCGGGGTAGGCGCTGCCCCAGTCGCTGGCGAGGCGGAAGAAGATGTCGGTACCACCACCGCCCGCCGGGCCGCTGGTGGGCTGGGCCGAGCCGGTGGGGAGCGGGATGAGCGGCGACGCCGTTCTGGTTGGGCCCTGGGGCACGCGCGTGGGGCGCACGGCCGCTGTGGGGCGCACCTGGGGCTGTCCGGGGTCGAAGATGATCACATCGGGCGTGGGCGGCTCGGTGGGCACGCCGGGGATGGGCGTGGGCGGCGCGGGCGGGGCGGGCGGCACCTCAGTGGAGCTCGGGCGATTCTCGCGCGGCGGATTGGGCGGGGGCGGGGGCGGGGGCTCGACCGGGCGATTAGTTGGCGTGAGGCTCGGCGTGGTCGCCACTGGCGTCACGGGCGTGTTGGTGTTGGTGGGCGTGAGCGTGGGCCCGGTAGGCGAGGGCGACGGCGTGAGTGTGGGGCCGGTAGGCGAGGGCGACGGCGTGAGTGTGGGGCCGGTAGGCGAGGGCACGGGGGTGCCGCCGCCGCCGACTACGCGCACAATCACGTTGCCCGAACTGGCGCTGCCGGCACTGGCCGAATTGCTGATATTGGTGCCTGCGGCCACGCCCGTGCGCACGCGCACCTGGATCGTCACCGAGGCGGGATTGTCGGCGCGCAGCGTCAGGTTGCAGCTCACCGTCTGGCCCGTGGTGCAGCTGCCCGAGCCCGAGCTGGCGCTTAGCACCTCCAGATTCGAGTCCACGCCGTCGCTCATCGACACCTGCTGGTCGGTGGCGCTGTCCGTGATCACGGAGACGCTGTAGCTAAAGTTCTGGCCCACGCTAGCCTCGGAGACCGATGCGACCTTAAAGACCCGCACGCCGGTGGTTGGGCCCTGGGTAAGCGTGGGCGTGGGCGAGATGTTCGGGTCGGTCGTGCTGCTGGGCGTGGGCGAGATGTTCGGGTCGCTGGTGCTGCTGGGCGTGGGTGTATCGCCGGCGGGCACCGTCGCGGTGGGTGTATCGCCGACAGGCACCGTACTGGTGGGCGTGCTCGGGTCGGTGGTACTGGTAGGCGTGGCTGGGCGGTTGGTCGCCGTGCCGCCGATCTGCTCGGGCTGAGCCGCCGTGGTCTCGGTGGGCGGTGGCGCGGCTGTGTCCGTGGGGGGCGGCACCGCTGTATCTGTAGCTGGCGGCTCGAAGGCCGGGTCGGGCGTAGCGGTGGGGGGCTGGTCGGCGGCGGGGGTGAGCTCCTGGGCGGGAGCCAGCGGCGGCGCGATGACGCTCAGCGTCCCCGCGAAGAGCGGGTACGCGATCATCACGGCGCTGAGCAGAACAAGCGTGAGCTCGAGCCCCGTCCAGCGGGCGGGCGGGCGGCTGCGGCCGGGCTGTGTTGGGCGACCCCGGGTTGGAGGCTGCATACCAAACTCCTAGTGTCAGGAGAGCGGCCGCGCGTCGACCAGATCGGCGACAACGACGAGGCGCTGCGTATCCCAGTTCGTGCAGGTAATCAATGTGAGCGTAGCTGTGGGCGTTGGGCTCATCACCTCGATCTGGGTGGGCCAGACGCTCGTCGAGCTGCGCACGCGGTAGACATAGCGCCAGCGCGACGTCTCTACGATGATTTCGTCGCCGGGGTTCAGCCGGCCAAGATCTTTGAAGACCGCGCCGCGCAGGCCGGCGTGGCCAGAGAACACACTGTTGCCGATGTTGCCCGGTAGGGCCGTGCCGTGATGATAGCCAGCAGCATATTCGGCCACCTCCCACTCCTCGTTGATCACGAAGATCTCGCGAACGTCCATGTCGGCGCCGATGCTGGGCATGCTCAGGCGCAAAGGGAGCGGGTTATCGACAATAGCTGCACCGATGACAGCCTGGGGCACCAGGAACTGATCGCGGGGGAGCGCCCCGGCCGGTGCCGCCGCGGGCGTGTCGGGCCGGGTGAAGGGCAGGGCTGGCGCGCTACCCATGGCCGCCGCGCCCTGTGCAAGCGGCACGCCAGGAAGACTGATGGGCGGGGTGGGCGTCGCACGGCCCTCACCAGCCCACACGATGCCCTGGCTCTGACGGGTGTGCAGCCAGTCGCGCACAGGGCCGTCGACAAGCCAGTAGCCAAAGGCAACGACGGCAGCCAGCACGAGGGCGCGCTCGGCCAGGTGCAGCGCCCGATCAACCCAGTTGCGCAGCCGAAAGCCGCGCAGGGCGATCTGCTGCTGCTGCGTGGTGGAGCGCATACGCGCCGGGCGTAACTGGCCCTGCCGGCTCGGCACCTCGCTCACGAGCAGCGCGCTGAGCAGTTCTCCATCATCGGTTCTCTGCGGGGCGTTGCCGTTGGGCATGGTTGGCGACATCAGGCTGCCTGGAAGGGGTAGCTTAAAGGAACATGCGCATGCAGCCGCCGGGACGACCGAGGATCATTATACAAGCAGGTCTGCACATATGCAATAGCGCCATGCCTGCACAATGGGCGATTCGCCCTGCCTAGCGTTGGCAAGTGTAAAGGCATGTGGAAAGCGAGGCGTGACACGGTGACACGGTGACCGGGTGACACGGTGACACCTATCGGCACCGTGAGGTGTCACCCGGTCACCCGGTCAGCGCAAGCGAAGCGAGCGCAGGTCACCGTGTCACCCAGTCACCCGGTCACGGCAGCGGCGAGCCGAGCGATCCCCTCGGCGAAGGGGGCTGGCGCGGTGAGGGCCGAGAGCATCAGGTGCGTGCCGGGCACGTCGCCGTAGAAGTAGCCGGGGTGGGCGAGCACGCCGTGGTTGAGCAGATGCAGAGCCAGGCGCTCCTCGTCGGGCCAGCCGCGCACGGCGGGGAAGAGGTAGTAGCCGCCAGCGGGCGGGCGGGCCACGATGCGCGGGTGGTCGGCGAGCATGGCCAACGCCAGATCGAGGTTGGTCCGCACGCGCGCCGTCATGGTCTCCACGAAGGGCCTGCCATCGCGAAACAGAGCCGGCAGCAGGTGTTGGCTCAGGCCATTGGCGCCAAGAAAGGTATCGTTCAGCAGCTCCAGGCGCGGCCCAAAGCTACGGGCGGCCGCGTTGAGCGCCACCCAGCCCAGCTTCAGGTCGGGCAGGGCGAAGAGCTTGGAGATGCCATTGAGCGTAAAGACCGGCAGCTCGGGGTGCAGGGCGCCCACGGGCGGCACGGCGGGGGCGCTGAAGGTAAACGGTGCGAACACCTCATCGCAGATAACGGGGAGCCCCAGGCGGCGCAGGGCAGCCACAGGCGCGCCCACAATGGCGCCGGTGGGGTTATGGGGGGAGACGAGCAGCACGCCACGGGTGCGGCTATCGGCGGCGGCGAGCAGGCTGGCCTCGTTGATCGCCCAGCCGTCCGCCTCGTCCAATTCATAGGGGCGCAGCTCCACGCCGCGCATGGCGGCGAGAAACTCGAAGAGCGGGTAGGTGACGTTGGGGGCCAGCAGGTTATCGCCCTGATCGGCCAGGAGCGCGAAGAGCAGGCTGTACGCCTCGCTGGTGCTGGCGGTGAGAAAGAGATCGTCCGGCTCCAGCATGAGGGGCGGGGTGCGCGCCGCGTAGTAGGCGGCGATGGCGCTGCGGGCGGGCGGGGCGCCGTGCGGATCGGGCTCGTGGCGGCGGTGCTCCCAGAAGCCCTCGGCTGCGGCGCGCAAAATGGCGGGCGGGAAGATCAGGCCCTGACGCGTAGGATTGCTGCTGGTAAGATCGATGTAGCCAGCACCGGCTGCGCGGCGCTGGCGGGCCAACTCAAGCTCGTTTGGGGCAAGATCCAGCGCCTCGAACACACCGGGCATAGCTCGCCATCCTGCGCGCTGCTTGGTCGGCCAGCCTACAAAGGAACCCACCAAGAGCAACTTTTGCCTCTGCGGTATCTTCCTACTGTGGCGCTACGCCGCAGCCGCCCGGATCAGCCCGCGCCACAGCTCATCGTGCTGGCCAGGCACAAAGGGCAGCGAGTAGAGGCCCACGCGATCGAGCAGGCCGGCAAAGCGCTCGCGCAGGGCGGCGCCAAGCTCGTGGGGCGGCGCCTCCACCGCAAAGGCCTCCAGCATCTCGGGGCCTACCAATGCCGTCATCTCGGCCCAGCGCTGCTGCGAGGCCAGCTGCGAGAGCTGCGCGCCAACCTCGCCCCAGCCGTGGCACTCCAGCACAGGCCTGTAGGTGGGGGTGGAGGCGTAGAAGGCGATCTGCTGGCGCACAAAGCCGCGCATGCGCTCGGTGGTCTCTTTATCGGGCCCAGTGATCACAAAGGCGCTGCCGGCAACGGCGCAGGCGGCAGGATCGCGCCCAGCCCGCGCCGCGCCCACCGCAATCTGGGGGCGCAGCTCCTCGCGTAGATATTTTGCGCTGTTGAGCGGATGGGCGTGGAAGCCGTCGCAGAGCTCGCCGGCCAGCTGGGCGAGGCCCGCGTTGACGCCAGCGATGTAGATCGGGATCGCTGGGTGCTCGATCGGGCCAGGGTTGAAGAAGGGCGACATCAGCGTGTGCTGGTAGAACTCGCCACGGTAGTTGAGGCGCGCGCCGCTCTGGAAGGTGGCCCAGATGGCGCGCAGAGCCTGGATATAATCGCGCAGGCGGGCCACCGGCTGGTCGAAGCTGGCGCTGAAGCGGCGCTCGATGTGGGCGCGCACTTGGGTGCCGAGGCCGAGCACAAAGCGCCCGCGCGAGTAGGCGGCGAGATCCCAGGCAAGCTGGGCGGTGACCATCGGGCTGCGCGGGAAGGCGATGGCCACTGCGCTGCCGAGGGTGATCTTCTGGGTGTGCTCGGCGGCGATGGCGAGGGGCAGGAAGGGATTATGGCCGGTCTCCGGCGTCCAGAGGGCGGCGAAGCCAAGGGCCTCGGCGGCGCTGGCAAGCTCGCCAGCCGTCGCCAGGGGGTTTGCGTCTATGGGGACGGCGCAATCGAGCAGCATGCGGTGCCTCCTCGGCGAGGGTCGTGATGATCCGGCGGTGTCGGCGGCAGTATAGCACTGCCGGGCGCTTTATCCACAGATGCCACAGATTTCCGGCCTATTGCTAGCCCCAGCGGGCGTTGGCGCGGGACGTTGCATCCGCCCTGACACTGGGAACCTTTACGAAGCACTGTAGTATTTGTTATAGTTAGACCTATGACGCTTCACACTCGCCTGACACTCCTCTTTTGCGCCGTGATCATCCTAACGCTGCTGGTCTTCAGTGCAGCCGTCTACCTGATTGTGGCGCGTGCCGCTATGGCTGATCAGGCGGCCACGCTGCGGCTGGCCCTGATCGGCGGGGCGCTGCTCGCCTGCCTGCTCGCCTGCCTGGCCGTCTGGCTGCTCGTGGGCAAAGCCCTCGCGCCAAGCCAGGCCGAGCACGCCCGGCTCGCCAACACGCTCGCAGCGCAGCGCCGCATCACCGCCGACACCGTTCACGCCCTGCGCACGCCGCTCACTGCGGTGCGCGGCAGCCTGGAGCAGCTGGCCCGCGTGCCGCCTGTGGCCCCGTCAGCGCAGCGCGAGGCTGCGGAGGCCGGCATGGGCGAGGCCGAGCGCCTGATCCGGCTGGTGGACACACTCTTTGTGCTCGCCCGCGCCGACGCTGGGCAGCAGCACCTGACCCGCGCCCCGGTCGCGCTTGCGCCGATTGCGGGCGAGCTTGTGCGACAGGCCCGCGTGCTGGCGCCCAAGCGCAGCATAGCTGTGAGCGTGCCTGCCGAGCTGTTCGCCCTTGGCGATCCCGACGCCATCCGCCAGATCCTCACCAGCCTGCTCGACAATGCCCTCGCCCACACCCCGCCCGAGGCAGTGATCGGCGTGCGCGGGCTGAGCGCCGCCGGACGGGCGGCGGTGGTCGTCGCCGACACGGGGCCTGGCATCGCGCCCACACAGCTGGCGCGGATCTTCGAGCGCTTCTACCGCAGCGATGAGGCTGGCGACCATGGCGCCGGGCTCGGCCTCGCTATCGCCACCGCGCTGGCCGAGCGCATGGGCGGCACGCTCAGCGTGACGAGCACACTCGGCGCGGGCAGCGTCTTTACGCTGAGCCTGCCGCTGGCGCCGACGCCGGCCCTGCTGGCTGCGGGGTGAGGGCGCGAACGTCTGGACCACGAACGGTGCGAACGTCTGGACCACGAACGGCGCGAAAGGGCACGAAGTTAGGGCATTCGCGCCCACCGTCCACCGTCCACCGTCCACCGTCCACCGTCCAGCTCACCTTCTCGGCGGGGCAGCGGCGCGCCAGGCCGTCTCGCTAGGTGCTGGCTCGTCGAGGGGGGCGGCGAGCGGCGCGGGCATCGCCTGGGACTGGCGCCGACTGAGCACACGCTCGGCGAGGGCCTGCACCACAGCCACAGCTGGCACGCCGAAGGCGATGCCGGTGATGCCGCCCAGCTTCCAGCCTACCAGAATCACGAAGAGCACCAGTGCGGGCGAGAGGCTGAGCACGCGCCCAAGCAGGCGCGGCTCCACGATGTAGCCCATCACATTCTGGCCGATGATCACAAGCAGCGCGGGCAGGATCGAGGCTGGCCATGGCAGGCTCAGCAGCAAGATCAGCACGGTGAGCGCACCGCCGAGGATGCCGCCGAGGTAGGGCAGCAGCCGCACCACCACCAGCGGGCCAACCCACAGCGCCCAGCCAGGCGTTTGGAACAGGATCATCACACCGAGGCTGAGGGCCATCCCAAGCGCCCAGATCGCCAGCTGGCCCCGGATCGCCGCCGAGTAGGTGCGGCGCATGTCGTCGTGCAGCCAGTGAGCGTCGTCCGACCAGCGCTCCGGTAGCAGGGCGCCAATGATCGAGCGCAGCGAGTCGTCGCCGGCGGACATCGCGGCGGCCACGCCTACCACAAGCAGGAACTGGCCGCCGATACTCAGCAGCGCCACCGACCAGTTCAGCACGGTGGGGCCAATCTGCTCGGCGAGCAGGCTCGTCTCCAGCACACGCCCGGTGTTCGCGGGCACGGCCACGCGGTGCTCACGCAGCCAGGCCAGGAAGCCGTCGATCTGGCGGGTGGCCTGCTCGATCGCGCTTGGCAGTGCGCCGGGCAGTGCGCTGGCCTGGGCGGCCACGGGCGCGCTCATTAGCGTGAGGAAGAGCAGCAGCGCGAGGTAGCCAACGCTCCAGGCGGCGGTGCGGCCGATACGGGGGCTGAGCTGCTCCGCCAGCGGCTCGAGCAGCAGGTTGAGCATCCAGGCGAAGCCGAAGATCGCCAGCACATCGGCGAAGCTGCCCAGCAGTCCGAAGATCTGGCTCAGAAGCCACCAGGTGGCTGCAACGCCAACCAGGACAACGACACTGTTCTGAAGCTTGGTCATGGGCATGCCCTCTGGCCTTAGTGGCCTCCGCTTGCTCAGGCCATTGTACCAGATCGCCTGCTTTATCCACAGATTACGCCGATTTCCGGCCTATTTTCTGTCACACTCCGGTCTGGCCATCCCTGTTCCCTGTTCCCTGTTCCCTGTTCCCTACCTACAGCTCGCCGCCTGGTGGCCGCACGCGCTCCAGGGCAAGAAACGCGCCAGCGGTGACGAGCATCAGAATGCTGCTGAGGGCAAGGGCCTGGCCGTAGTTGAGCGCGCCGGGCTGCCCCAGGAAGCGGTAGATCATCACAGGCAGGGTGGGCGCATCGGGGCGAGCCACAAGCAGCGTGGCGCCGAACTCGCCCAGCGACACGGTGAAGGCGAACAGGGCCGCCGTGAGCAGGGCTGGGAAGATCTGCGGCAGCTCCACGCGCAGCCATGCCTGGAGGGGCGTGGCGCCGAGCATAGCGGCCGCCTCGCGCTGGCCTGGGCTGCGGGCGCGCAGGGTGGGCAGCAGAGCGCGGATCACAAAGGGCAGCGCCACAAGCGTGTGCAGCAGCGGCACCAGCCAGGGCGAGACGCGCAGCCAGCCAAGGCCGGGCATGCTCAGGGCGATCAGGTAGCCCAGGCCCAGCGTGGCCGCCGAGGTGCCGAGCGGCAGCATGAAGAGGGCGTCGAGGAATGCAAAATGCGGGCGGCGCGTCCTGCGGAGGCGGCTAGCGTCGCTGGAGGCCGGAGCATTTTGCATTTTGCATTTTGCATTTTGCATTGCTGGCGCAGCCAGCAGATACGCCGTCGGCACGCCGAGCAGCAGCGCGAGCAGCATAGTCGTGGCGGCAATGCGCAGCGAGTTGGCGATAGCTACGGTAGGCGGCACGAAGAAGGCCGCGCCGGTGCGGTTCTCGCCCAGGGCGGCGTAGGCGGCCAGGCTGAAGAGCTGGCCGCTTCCGGGCGGCGCCAGCACCGAGCGCAGGGCCAGCGCGAGCAGCGGCGTGCCGAGCAGCACGGTGATCAGCAGGATGTTGGCGCCCACCAGTAGCCGCTCGCGCGGCCTGCGCGGGCGGCGCCCCACGGCGGCCTGCGGCTGGATGCCCAGGGGCACGGCGGCGCGCTGCGCAAGGCGCGTGTAGGCCAGGCTGAGCAGCAGCGCGCACAGCCCCTGGATCAGCGCGAGCGTGGCCGCGATGTCCAGGCGCAGCAGCTGGGCCGTCTGGAGGTAGATCTCAACCTCTAGCGTGGCCATGCGCGGCCCGCCCAGGATCACGATCACGCCGAAGCTGGTGAAGCAGAAAATGAAGATCAGCAGGGCGGCGGCGCCCACGGCGGGCAGCAGCAGCGGCAGCGTCACCAGCAGCAGCACCCGCCGAGGCGAGGCGCCAAGCACGGCGGCCGACTGCTCTAGGCGCGGGTCGAGGCTGGCCCAGCTCCCTCCAACCAGGCGCAGCACCACGGTGTAGTTGTAGAAAACGTGGGCCAGCAGCACGAGCCAGAGCCCGCCCTGAAGCCTCAGCGGTGGGCGTGGCAGGTCGAAGAGCGCCTGAAGCGCCTGGTTCAGCAGCCCGCGCGGCCCCAGCAGCGCCCCAAACGCCACCGCCACCACCACGGCGGGCATCACGAAGGGCACTGTCGCTATGGCGCGCAGCAGCGCCTTGCCAGGAAAGTCGTAGCGCGCAAACACGTACGCCCCCGGCAGGCCCACGGCGAGCGTGAGCGCGGTGGAGAGCGCCGCCTGCCACACGGTGAAGCCAAGCACGCGCCAGTAGTACGGCTCCGCCAGCGCCGCCGCCACGCCCGCCAGCCCGCCCGCAAAGCTCAGGCGCAGGATGGCGAAGAGCGGGTAGAGGAAGAAGACGGCGAAGAAGAGCAGAGGCGCCAGCGCAAGCAGCCTCCAGTTCAACGTAAGACAAGCTCTGTCCACGTCTGGATCCACGCCTCGCGCCCCTGCTCGATCGCCTCGGGCGTGAGCGCCGCCGGCTGCTCAGGCACAGGCGCAAACTGCGTAAAGAGCTCGGGCAGCGCCGCCGCCGGGCTCGCTGGGTAGACGAACATCTGGAGCGGCACGTCGGCCTGGAACTCGGGCTGGAGCATGAAGTCCACAAAGCGCCGCGCCAGCTCCTCGCGCGCGGTGCCCTTCAGGATGCCCACGAACTCCACCTGGCGGAAGCTGCCGCCTGGCACGATCAGGTTGCCCGTGGGCGGCTCCGCCAGCTTGCCCTCGCTGAAGAAGACCTCGGCGGCCGGGCTGGTGGAGTAGCTCACCACCAGCGGGTACGGGCCAGCGCCGCTGCTGCCGCTGAACTGCGTGTAGTAGGCGTCGCTCCAGTCCTGGCTCACAACCACCTCGTTGGCCCGCAGGTCGCGCCAGTAATCCTGCCAGCTGTAGTCCGTGCCCTCGCCGAAGTGGGCCACCGTGGCCAGCAGGAAGGCCAGCCCCGGCGAGGAGGTGGCGGGGTTCTGCACCACCAGCTGCCCGCGCCACTCCGGCTTGGCTAGATCTTCCAGGCTCGTGGGCGGCGTGCGCCCAGCCTCCGCGAGCGCGGCCTTGTCGTAGTTGATCAGCACGTAGCCGAAATTTACGGGCAGCAGCCGACTGCTTGGATCAAGCTTGAGCTCTGCGGGCAGCGCGGCGAGCGCAGGCGACTCGTAAGGTAGGAAGATGTCGGCGGCGAGCGCCCGGCTGAGGAAGGTGTTGTCCACCCCGAAGAAGACGTCGGCCAGTGGCGCGCTCTTGCTGAGGATGGCCTGGTTGAGCGCCCCGCCCGCATCGCCCGCTTTCAGCACCTCCACCTTCACCCCGGCCGACTGCTCGAAGGCTGCCAGCACCTCCTCGCTCACGCTGAAGCTGTCGTGGGTCATCAGCACGAGCCGCTCGGTGGTAGGCACCGTGTTCGCGGCAGGCGTGATGATCGGCGGCGCGGTAGGGTTCTGAGCGCCTGGCTGGCCGCAGGCGGCGAGCAGCAGGGCGATAGTGATCAGGCAGATGAGGCGACGCATAACAGCTCCTTGTCCGGCATGTTGTCCGCAGATTACGCAGATGACACAGATTTCTGGCCCATTTTGCACACTCCGCACATGTAAAAAAGAAGGCCGCCGACCTGTGGAAAGATCGACGGCCCTAAAGGCTGCTGGCGCTTCCCTACGCTGGAATGACCCAGGTCAGGTTCCACGGGTGAGCGGCATTGGCGGGCCGCAGTCTCAGCCAGGCTCTCCTGGCTCCCCGAGCATTCTTCAGTTGTTGGCGGCTATCCTAGCACGGCGCCGCGCAGGCGTCAATGCGTAAGGTCGACCTTCTCGTTATTGCCGGCCTTGCTCCCATCGCCTGTCACCAGGGCACGGGCGAAGTCGAACAGGCGACCAACGGCGTTGCTGCCCGAATCCCAGTACTCGCCTTTGTGGACGCTCACCTTCAGCAGGGCCACGTTCGGGTCTTCGGGGCCGTTGGGGAACCAGATCTTGTGGTCCGGCTTCCACAGCTCGCGCTTCTTCTCCAGGTCGCGCACCAGCTGTGCTGTGCCGGAGAGCGACACGTAGCGCATCTTATCGGGGTCCGCGTAGGTGACATTCACCTGCCGGTCGTGCTCGATGTCGTCCACTTTGGGCGCATTGGCCTCGGTGAGAAACCAGAGGTCGCCGTCGAACTCCACCTCCTGCGTGTCCATAGGCCGGCTGCGCAGGGTGCCGTCGTCGTCCACGGTCGTAAGCATGGCAAGCTTGATGCCCTTGATCAGCTCGCGCAGCTTGGTGATCGCCTCGTCGCGGGTAGTGGTCTCGTGGTGCATATGCTCCTCACTTGGTCTGCTTCGTTTCCTTCTTGCACAAAAGCAATTTGCATACCAGAGCGGGCTACACCAATAGAACTCTTACACTCCTGGCCGGGAATCCAAAAGCCCGTGTGCTATACTTATTCTGCCTGTCGGTCGCCGAGCTTCCGCCCGGACGGACGCATGGCCGGGCAGCGCCGCCCCGCCCGCTGCACCACTGTTGGCCGGCAGCCAAACCAGAAACAAAGGACCATGGATATGAGACTTGAGCGCTTCACCGAGAAGGCGCAGGACGCGTTCCAGGCCGCTCAGGAAATTATGCAGGAGCAGCATCACACCCAGCTCGACGTCGAGCACGTCTTTCTGGCGATGCTGCGCCAGCGCGATGGACTGGCCGCCCGCGCCCTCGCCCGTCTGAATGTTGAGCCGGAGACGATCTCGCAGCGCGTCGAGCGCGAGCTCGAGAAGTCGCCCAAGGTCTACGGCCAGTACGGCTTTGGCAACCAGGTCTACGTTACGCCGCGCACCCAGCGCCTGGTGAAGCGGGCCGAGGAAGAGGCCAACCGCCTCGGCGACCAGTACGTGGGCGTGGATCACCTGCTGATCGCCCTCAGCGGCGAGCGCGAGGGCGCCTCCGCCCGCATCCTCAACACCTTCTCGATCGACCAGGAGCGGATCTATCAGGCGCTGATGGAGATTCGCGGCGCCCAGCGCTCCGACGACCCCAGCGCCGAGAGCCGCTACGAGATCCTGGAGAAGTACAGCACCGATCTTACCCAGCTGGCGAAGGACGGCAAGCTCGACCCGGTGATCGGCCGCGAGGCCGAGATCACCCGCGTGATCCGCATCCTCTCGCGCCGCACCAAGAACAACCCCGTGCTCGTAGGCGAGACAGGCGTCGGCAAGACGGCCATCGCCGAGGGTTTGGCCCAGCGCATCATCGCCGACGACGTTCCGCCCACGCTGCGCGACCGCAAGCTGCTCTCGCTCGATCTGGCGGGCATGGTGGCGGGCTCGAAGTTTCGCGGCGAGTTCGAGGAGCGGCTCAAGGCCGTGATGGACGAGGTGCGCAACGCCAAGGGCAAGGTTGTGCTGTTCATCGACGAGCTGCACACGGTGGTGGGCGCGGGCGCCGCCGCCGGCTCGATCGACGCCAGCAACATGCTCAAGCCAGCCCTCAGCCGCGGCGAGATCCAGGTGGTTGGCGCCACCACGATCAATGAGTACCGCAAGCATATCGAGAAGGACGCCGCGCTCGAGCGCCGCTTCAGCCCTGTGTTCGTGGAGGAGCCCGATGTTGAGACCACCGTGGAGATGCTGCGCGGCCTGCGCAAGCGCTACGAGGATCACCACCAGCTCACCATCTCCGACGAGGCGATCACTGCGGCGGCCCATCTCTCCAGCCGCTACATCAACGACCGCTTCCTGCCCGACAAGGCGATCGACCTGATCGACGAGGCCAGCGCCAAGCTGCGCATCGACATCTTCGCCATGCCTAAGGGTCTCAAGGAGCAGGAGGCTGTGCTCCAGCAGATCCAAAAGGACGAGGAGGAGGCCGGCGCCCGGCGCGAGTATGAGCGCGCCGCCAGCCTGCGCTCACGCTTCCTCGCCCTGAACGAAGCGTTTGAGGCCGAGCGCTCCGCCTGGCTTACCTCCGCCAATCTCGACGAGGTGGTGGACGACGAGGACGTGGCTCAGATTGTCTCCAGCTGGACGGGCGTGCCCGTAAGCCGCATGCTGGAGACCGAGCGCGAGAAGCTGGTGGACATGGAGGCGCGGCTCCACGAGCGCGTGATCGGCCAGCACGAGGCGGTCGTCGCCCTCTCCGACGCCATCCGCCGCGCCAGGAGCGGCCTGCGCGACCCGCGCCGCCCAATCGGTAGCTTTATCTTTGTTGGCCCCACCGGCGTGGGCAAGACCGAGCTGGCCAAGGCGCTGGCCGAGTTTATGTTCGACAGCGAAGAGGCGATGACCCGTGTGGACATGAGCGAGTTCCAGGAGCGCCACACCGTAAGTCGCCTGATCGGCGCACCTCCCGGCTACGTGGGCTACGATGAGGGCGGCCAGCTCACCGAGAGCATCCGTCGCCGCCCGTACCAGGTCGTACTCTTCGACGAGATCGAGAAGGCCCACCCGGACGTGTTCAACGCACTGCTCCAGGTACTCGACGACGGCCGCCTGACCGATGGGCAGGGCCGCACGGTGGATTTCCGCAACGCCGTAATCATCATGACGAGCAACGCGGGCACCGAGCATCTGCAAGGCGGCGTGATCGGCTTCGGCTCGGGCGGCGCCAAGGGTCCGAAGCCGATCGACCTGCGCGAGGCGCGCAAGAAGGTGGACGACGCCCTGAAGCAGGCCTTCCGCCCCGAGTTCCTGAACCGCATCGACGACATCGTGCTCTTCCACGCGCTCTCGATGGAGGATCTCACGCACATCGTCGAGCTCCAGGTAGACGATCTGGTGAAGCGTCTGCGCGACCAGAAGATCGCCCTGACCTTGACCATGGCCGCCAAGGAGTTCCTCGTCACCGAGGGCTTCAACCCGGTGTACGGCGCCCGGCCCCTGCGCCGCACCGTGCAGCGCCTGCTGGAGACGCCGATCTCACGCGAGCTGCTGAAGGGCGTGTTCAAGGGGGGCGACACGATTGAGGTGGATCTGGAGAGCGGCCAGCTCGTGCTGCACCGCAGCGGCGTGCTGGAGATCGAGAGCAAGCACCCCGCTGAGCCGCTGGGAGCGTAGAACGTAGAGACAGGTCGTGACCGTAGACCGTAGGGGCAGGTTATAACCTGCGCCTACGGTCTTATTTTTTATAACACTTTCGTTATAGCCTGGGCTGTGTGCCGCCACATTATGCGCGAGCGTGAGGCATTATTGCCGATGGAGACGCTGCGCAACCAGCGTGAACAGTGTGTTATCTACGAGTGATCCTAGCTGGAGCCTGGGAGCGATGGTTAATGACAGGTTTATGCTCTTGCGGTATGCTGTACACAGTAAGCGCGGCCCTGTGCGCAGAGGTGGGCCGCACTGATTGTTGTGAGCGAGGCAGCGTATGACCACAAGCTCTACCACTCCATTGCAGATCACATCACTTCAGAGCCGAGTGGCGCGCGTGCGCGAGGCGCTGGCAGGCTGCGGCGCCTTCTTCGCCGCTGCGCGTCGCCCCGACCCGCTGCCCACCCTGCGCGACCTCGCGGGCGACTGGCTGTGCGCCGAGGAGATCGAGATCCTTGTACCGGCGGGCACAGGCCCGCTGCGCTCGGACGAGCCAGGCAGGATCTACGGCACGGTGCAGATCGGCCGACGCGTAGTGGGCCGCATCGAGGCCCGGCGCAGGAAGCCGTTCGATGAGGACGACCGCGCACTGGTGGCGGCGCTCGGCCAGATCATCGGCGCGGCGCTGGAGCACGCCGCGCTCCAGGGCCAAATGGAGCAGTACGCGCTCCAGTCCCAGGCCAACGCCGGCACCCTGGAGCATCTGCTGCGCTACGGGCGCACGATCGTGAGCGCCGCCGCCGATCCGCACGCCGTGGCATTGCAGATCGCCACGCAGCTGCCGGAGATGGTGGGCGGCGAGCGCGCCTCGGTGCTGCTGCTCGCGCCCGACGCGCAGAGCCAGCCCTTGCTGCTGCTGAGCAATGGCCACCGCTCCACGCCGGAGCGCGCCCGCGAGGTGAGCGAGCACGGCCTGGCCGGTATGGTGCTGCGCGAACGCGCCCCCCTGATGATCGACGAGACCGACACCGACCGGCGCTGGCTTGGGCTGCGGCTCAGCCAGAACGATCTGCGCACGCGCTGCGCCATGGCCGTGCCGCTGCTCTGGGGCGAGCGCGCCATCGGCGCTCTCACCGTGACGACCACCCAGAGTCGGCACTTCAACCCCGCGCAGCTCGATCTGCTGGAGCTGGTGGCCTGCCACGTGGCGATGGCTGTCCACGCCGCCACCCTGGAGGCGCAGCTGGCGCAGCTGCCGGTGCGCCTTGCCGCCCTCGCCGACGAGCTGGATGCGGCGCTGCGCGCAGTGGCGGGCGGTGATCAGGCGGCGCTCCAGGGCGCGTGGGCCGTCGCAGCACGGCTGCGCGCCGAGCAGGCCGGGCTGCTTGTCCACAGATGACACCGATTTCCGGCCCTTGTACGGGCGCGCTATAGCGCGCCGCTACGCTCCTCGGCTATCGGCTATCGGCTATCGGCTATTTCAAATGAACCGCGCCGTGATGCTTCGCGCGCAGCGCTTCAATGCTTGTGGTGGCCCCTCAAACAAGACCTCGCCACCGGCACTGCCGCCTTCGGGGCCAAGGTCGATGATCCAATCGGCCTGTCGGATCACGTCCAGGTGATGCTCGATCAAAATAACCGTGTTCCCGGCATTCACGAGCCGGTCGATGATGCCCATCAGCAGGCCGATATCTGAGAGATGCAGCCCGGTGGTGGGCTCGTCCATCACGTAGACGCTGCCCTGTTTGTAGAGTTCACTGGCAAGCTTCAGGCGCTGCCCTTCGCCGCCCGACACAGTGCTGAGTGGCTGGCCCAGCCGAGGGCTGCCCAACCCGCGAGAAGAGCAGCCGCAGCAAGACGGCAATATCCGTGTAGGTGCCCGCTGTGGAGCGCGAGCCGCCGCCGACGCGCTTCTGATCGATGATGATCGGCGCATTCAGGTGCTCGATGCGGTCGATGTCTGGCTGGCCGTAGTGCGGCAGGAAGCCTTGCACAAAGGCGGTGAAGGTCTCGTTCAGCTGGCGCTGCGCTTCGGCGGCGATGGTATCGAAGACCAGGGAAGATTTACCGGAACCAGACACACCGGTGAAGACCGTAAGCTTCTGCTTCGGAATATTCAGCGAGATGTCTTTGAGATTGTTCTCGCGGGCGCCGCGCACCTCGATGAACTTACGATCAGTCATGGGTTCCTCTTGGGGTGCATAAGGGGAAGCTTGCGCAGGCGCTTGCTCTGATTGATGAGCGCCACGCCACGCTAGCCAGTATAAGCTGGCGTTGCCTTGAGGCGCTGGCTGCGCTGTATGCCTATATACGCGAGTTTTTGGAGAGTCCGAGGGAATGTAGCGCGGTGGCGGGCAGGGAGGGATTCGAACCCTCGACAGCATTGCTGCTGTACGGCATTTCCAGTGCCGCGCACTAGACCAGGCTATGCGACCTGCCCTCGCTACCGGGCGGATTTTACCACGAGGGGCGCGCCCACGCAACCGCAGCGCCGCCTATAATACGCACACTCGTATTGCGAACGAAAGAAACGCACATGGCTTCGCGCCGCCGCCTGATGGCCCTGCTCGCCTTTGCGCTCGTGGCCCTGCTGCCGCTTGTAGCTGGCCATGCCCTGGCCGCTGACCCGCCTGTGTACGCCCCGGTTGGCCCTGGCGACGTGTATCTTGCCCTCGGTGACTCGCTCGCCACCGGCTACGAAGTGGTGGATGACGGCAAGCCTGGCTACCCTGCCTATCTGCTCGACTACCTGCGGCAGGTGCAGCCAGCGATCACGCTCACGAACCTGGGCAACAGCTCTGTGAGCTTTAATGGTGTCACATCGGGCGAAACGAGCAGCACCTTGCTCCAGCCCGGTGGGCAGCTGGAAGCGGCCACAGCCTTCATCGCCAGCGAGCGCGCCGCAGGTCGCCGGGTAAGCCCCGTTACGCTCAGCATCGGCGGGAACGATGCCGTCGGAGTGATCCTGCCGGGCAGCACCGCCACAGTGACAGCCGCCCTGACGCTCTACCGCACGAACCTGGAGCGCATCCTCGACACGCTTGTGGCCTCGCTCGCAGTGGGCGGGCAGCGCACCGGTGATCTGGTGCTGATGAGCTACTACAACCCGTACCCCGGCTTAAAAGCGGCCAGCCCTGTCCCGCTCAACGCTAACCCCGACCTGGATGTGCCACGCTTCAACCAGATCATTGTGGAGGAGGCGGCCGAGCGGGGCATCCCCATAGTGAACGCCTACAGCGCCTTTTTAGGCCGTGAGCCACAGCTTACGAACGTGCGCTTTCCGTACAACTTCATTGGACAACTGGATGTGAACTTCGACTTTCACCCGCGCGAGGCGGGCCATCGTGTGCTTGCCAGGGGCTTCGCCGAGGCCACCGGCTACACGCTCAAGCTGCCCCGGCTCTACCTGCCGCTGGCGCGCCAGTAGAGTAAGGCCAACAACAAACAGCGGGCCGGGCAAGGATTCTTGCTCGGCCCGCCGCTTTGCGCTCTACGCTCTGCGCTTTCCGTTTACTCGACCGTGTACTCGCCCTCCACCACACCGTCGTCCTTGCGGGCGCCGCTGTTCGGCTGGCCCTGGGCGGCGCTGTCGCTGTAGGCGCTCTGGGCAAGCTTTGCCATAGCCTCCTGCAGCTCGGTCGACAGGCTCTCCATGCGCTCCTTGCTCTCCTGGCCAACCGCCTCGCGCAGATCCTTGATCAGGCCCTCGACGCGCTCCTTCTCGATGCTGTCAAGCTTATCGCCGAGCTCGCCGAGCGTCTTCTCGCTCTGGTAGGCCAGGCTATCGGCCTGGTTCTTCAGCTCCACCAGCTCGCGGCGGGTCTTATCCTCGGCGGCGTGGCTCTCGGCCTCACGCACCATACGCTCCACCTCGTCTTTGTTCAGATTGGTGCTGGCGGTGATGGTGATGCGCTGCTCCTTGCCAGTGGCCTTGTCCTTGGCGCTCACGTTCAGGATGCCGTTGGCGTCGATGTCGAAGGTCACCTCCACCTGAGGCACGCCGCGCGGCGCGGGCGGCATGCCCTCAAGCCGGAAGCGGCCCAGGGTCATGTTGTCGCCGGCCATCTCGCGCTCGCCCTGAAGGATGTGGATGTCCACGGCGGTCTGGCCGTCGGCGGCGGTCGAGAAGATCTCGCTCTTCTGGGTGGGGATGGTCGTGTTGCGGTCGATTAGCTTCGTCATCACGCCGCCCAGGGTCTCCACGCCCAGCGAGAGCGGGCTCACATCCAGCAGCACCACGCCCTTCACATCGCCGCCGAGCACGCCGGCCTGAATGGCGGCGCCCACGGCAACAACCTCGTCGGGGTTAACCGACTTGTTGGGCTCCTTGCCGATCATCTTGCGCACCAGCTCCTGCACGATCGGCATGCGGGTGGAGCCACCAACCAGCACCACCTCGTCGATGTCGGAGGGCTTGAGG
>Ga0136636_10000197_pt1 | contig 27429 bp, 25 predicted proteins | sample AntDrymUQ8522106_2_FD_104653 | JGI IMG/M metagenome (GOLD analysis project Ga0136636, IMG submission 104653) | Polar desert sand microbial communities from Dry Valleys, Antarctica - metaG UQ852 (21.06) | ecosystem: Environmental > Terrestrial > Soil > Desert | place: Antarctica: Dry Valley... | reverse complement strand
GACATTTGCTGGAGCGTTTTATTTCTCTGTTAGATTTGGAGCCTACTGCCATTAAATCTCATCCCAACTTCCACAAGCTCTGCTCTTATGGCGTTATCGCTGCCTAAACTGTCCGAACTATTGTTAGACGGTTCATATTTATAACTGAGTTCGATCGCATTGCAAAAACTATTGAGGCTATTCAGCAAAGCATTATAGTAAGCATAAGCATCTTCTCGTTCATCTTGGAGACTGGCATATAAGGTTAGCTCTGGCTCTAGGGCTAAGTGGTTTTTAGGAATGTCTAAACCTGCCTCGGTTAAGCGCGTGGATGCGATCGCTACTAGCAACGCTCCAATTGTATTGGACTCTCCATTATGAAGATCCCTTAATCCTATCAAGATTATCTCGCCTGCTGGCAACTCATTGAGATTCACTACTGATTCTCCTCTGGTTTATCTTCAGAACGTCTAATGAATTTCTCGACTCTGCTTCTAAGCAGATCACGGTTAAGAGATGGAAATCGGATTAATTCGGGTTCAATCGCCTCAAAGCAATTCCGTAGCTGATGTAAAGAGAATAATTTTCGTTCGTACATGGCTTCAATATCTTTAAGGTCACGGTCAAATCCTCTAGATAGTTTAGCAAGAGCTTGGGCTGTAAAATCATAGTGATAGAATGAAATTTGACCTTGTTTGCCTATGAATACGCTCCTGTTGCTTTAATACGTTTTAGATAGGGATAATACCCTTTATAACCACAAAATCTAACTGCTTGCAGATCACCTGATATCGCCGTAAATTTTGCATCATAGCCATAAAATTGACAAATAGATCTTGCCTTATATAGCATTTCGTTATGTTTTTTCTTGTTGGGGTGGAGAGCAAGAGACCATGCGTAGATTTTGCTTAATGAAGAATTCATGTAAAGCCGATGTGTAATCATCAACAGATTCGATATCGACAACAGTAAGTAACTCACGCCCTGCACGCGACAACGCAACTCCAGTCAAATGAAAGTCTTGGTTTGCTGATCTTCCATTAATGGCATCAAGTCCCCAAAGCCTACCTTGATAATGAAAACCAAAAGGCACATGGTGGTTTTGATCTGCAATGACAACACTATAGTCAGACCATGAGTTGTAGTCTGGAATGATCAATCCGTATTCGTGCAATATATTTAACTGATCGAAACTCAAACCATAATTTTGAAGTGAATTATGTCCAGCATTTCCCCCAAGTGATGAAACACGGACATCTATGACAAGGTTGCTAACACGAATAACTATACTCATACTCAATGAGCAAACGCGCTTAAAGAGGATAGCTGCGCGAGAATCGAGAGCGCCTAATAATTTGATAGTTCGTATAGAAAAGGATGTCGGATGTTGAATTTCTCCTGCTAGAATGCGACCAAAGAGCAATTGCATTTCCTCCGTACTCTTTTGTGAAGCTTCTTTCTCAAACTGATTTAGCCAATCTTCATTGATCGGCTGAACATTATTTTCTGGCGTAGATGATTGTGCATATTTCTTTAATTCTTCGGCTGCTGCCTCAGAAACCATATCAAGATTGACTTGCTCACGAATAATCTTCTGACCGTATTTTTTCACTGCTGCTCTTGCGTAAGCGGGATCAACATTAACCTGAGCTGCAATTTGATCAGCACTTGCTTGAATTATCTTTACACGAGCTTCGCTTTCAGCCCGATTTTCTGATGCGATTCCTTCAAGCCATGAAACAGGTATATCAATAGCGGCTGTACAGAGCTGAGAGAATGCTTTAAACGCATTTTTTTTTATTGGGTCTGGGATAGAAGAGCCAGAGACTAAATCAGTAATTGCGGCAAACGATGTTGAGATTAAGCTTTCATCATTAGCATTAGCTGAAAGTACACTATCTTTGTCAGTCAATTTAGAACTCCCATAAGTGTCAAATCTTTATTTTAGTGGAATATTACTGCATATTTTCTTGCTATAGCGGTTTTCAAATGACCACTGTACAGAAAAAACAGAAAATGTAGGGGCAATTCATGAATTACCCCTACATTTTTGTCCCATACTCAACTGAAAACCGCTATAAGTAAATGTACTTTCTCAATAATCATGGTAAATCTTGTTGTATGCGATTCGCGATCGCTGTTTTATTGATGTGAAGTGCGATCGGGCTGTGGATGTGGGGAAATGCGATCAGCTATAAATTCTCTAAGCAAATGGCTTTCTATATCTATATCCATATCTTTATGCCGATATCAAGCTAATTTCTTCAGACGATATTAAAGCAATAGCGTATTTGAGCGCAGCACGAATGTCTTCAATCTGAAGATCTGGATAGTAGTTTTGGATTATTTCTCGAAAGGAAAGACCTTCATTAAGCAACTCAAGTACATTCTGCACAGTAATTCTTGTACCCGCTATACAGGGTTTACCAAAGTGTACTTGAGGATTGACCGAGATTCTGTCCATAAATATGATGCCAACAAATTTGCTCGATAGTACAATTGTAAGGCATAGTAGCCCAAGTGCATTTGACCTATGTTCTTACGACTTATTGTTTAGAATGCGATCGCTGTTTTGTTGATGCGAAGTGCGATCGGGCTGTGGATGTGGGGAAATGCGATCGCTGTTTGTTTGCTTTTTAAAGATGCGATCGCTAGTATGGAATATATGATCAATGACAAAACTATGCAAAAACTAACCTTAGATTTGCCTGACGTACTTTTTCAACAGTTGACTCGAATCGCTGAACTAACTGCCCAGCCACTAGAATCACTCGCATTGCAGAGTATTACAGGTAATTTGCCCCCTTCTGTCGAGAATTTACCAGTAGAAATGCAAGCTGAGTTATCTCAAATGCAATTATCAAACATCAGACAATTATTAGAAATAGCGCATAGTCAAGTTTCCGAAACACATAAAGAACGCCACGAAGTCTTGCTTGAGAAAAATCAACAATCAGAACTTTCTGAGAAAGAATATCAAGAACTTAGTGACCTAGCAAAGAATGTTGATCGCTTGATGTTGCGGAAGGCTCATGCTTGGGCTATCCTCCGTTGGCATGGCTACCCAATGCCAAACCTAGATGAATTACCGATAGCAGCATAATGTCATCTATTCCAAAAGCTGTGCGCCAGCAAGTTCTTTCTGAAGCCGAACATCGCTGTGAATACTGTCTTACTTCCAGTAGACTAATTGGGATGCCGCTAGTTATTGACCATATCACCCCGAAATCATTAGGTGGTGAGGATGAGCGTAAAAATTTGGCAGCATCTTGCTATCGCTGTAATGAGTTTAAAGGTGCAAAAACTCAAGGTATCGATAATGTAACAGGCGAGTTGACGACGTTATTTAATCCCCGCACTCAAGTATGGATAGAAAATTTTAAGTGGATTAATGGAGCCTCTGAGGTTGTCGGGATCACACCTACAGGCAGAGTGACTGTTTCTACTTTGCGCCTTAATAACGAATACATCATGGCAACCAGAGGCATTTGGGCTGCTCGAGGTTGGCATCCACCTTATTAGTTGAATTTTATTATTTTTTAAGAGGCGATCGCAATTTTGTTGATGTGAAATGCGATCGCTTCAACCAAGTCTAAAGATCATCTGGATTAATTCCAATAGATTTTAGGTAAGACATTAATTTTTCATTTTTTTGTTTTTCTTGAATAGCGATCGCTTCGGCACGTTGTTTAGCAAGATCTGATTGAGCAGCGATCGCCTCAGCCATAGCCGCACGTTCATAAGCAGTAGGATATCTCTTGCCAAAGCGATCGTACCAATAGACCCACTCACGCTGCCAATCACCGTGATCGCCTTGTTCGCATCCAATTCCCAATCCAATTTCTGGTATCCATACCATCTTTCCAGCCTCGCGCAACAGGCTAACCGATGGCATCAGGTGATACTTCCCATCAATCAATTTATATACTTCTAAAGATTGATGATTCTTATAGAGCTTACGACCAGTAGTGGAGTTATAAATCACACAGTAAAGAATCCCCAACTCTTCATACTTGGCTAATTTACTGTCATATTCGCCATTATATTTTTTAGAAACAACTTCAAATACGAGGATCGGTTTCTCCTTTTCTTCCCACAATACATAGCTTAACCGTCCGCCTTCACCTACATTCTTAGGCACACCTAGGGCAAGAAAACCATCAGGAACTATGCATTTTGATTTTGCTGGTTCCTCTCGGTTTGCTTCATAATAGATACCCATGTCCACACCCCAAAACCAATCAGAGCGGCGGGACGCATCTTCGGAGGAACTGCCCCAAATCTCGCGCAACAAGTCCAATAACATATTGGGGATGTCATTCTGGAGTTCATTATCCACAGGAGTTTCATCGGAGTCAGGTAAATCTTCCGCAGTCGGTAAAGGATGAAGGTATTGAGAAGGTACAGTAACCATATTTTTTTGGTACTTTACATTGTCTTTATCTTGACACAAATTTTTGTTTTTGAGATTTTACAGTAAATAGGTAAGCATAATTAAACCCAAAACCCAAGAAGCTGTAGCGCACGCGCAGCGTGCGCTACAGCTTCTTGGGTTTTAAGGTTTCTAAGGTTATTCGGCTAAAAACTTTACTAAACATTGGCTTTATTTATTTTAAAATCAAATCAATGTAGTCTTGAGGTAGAGGTGGTTTCAGAGCTTTTTTTCCATAGGGTGGAACCAGTGTGAATTAGTATTAGATTCTTGTTTATCATGCCGAGGTACTTATTTATGTCTCAACAGGTTATCTATCGCATCCTTGATGCCAATCTTGATCGCGCCCGTGAAGCATTGCGAACTATTGAGGAATGGGGGCGATTTGGTTTGGAAGATGTTGATCTCTGTAACCAATGCAAAGAACTTCGTCAAACCCTTGCTCAGTGGCATAAAGAAGATTTTCGCCGCGCCCGCAATACTCCTGACGATCCAGCGACATCTCTTAGTCATGTAAATGAAGTTAATCGCTCTGATATACGGTCTGTGCTCAGAGCCAATATGGGAAGACTGCAAGAGGCGCTGAGGGTTTTAGAGGAATATGGGAAAATCGTTGATACAAATATGGGGCAAGCCATGAAGCAAATGCGCTATCTGGTTTATACCCTAGAAAGTCAATTACTAGCCCATGAAGTTAGCAGCATTGGCGAAACTCGCCGCGCTAAGTTGCAAGTTGCTAGCCTATATCTAGTGACGATGCCTGTGGATAATATTGTGTCTGTAGTTGAAAAAGCTTTGCAAGGCGGGGTGCAGATTGTCCAATATCGGCAAAAGGAAGGAGAAGATGCAAGTCGCTATGCGATCGCCCAGAAGCTTTGTAATATTTGTCATCAATATGATGCTTTATTTTTGGTAAATGATCGAGTTGATATCGCGATCGCTGTAGGGGCAGATGGTGTTCATGTGGGGCAAACCGACTTACCTGTTGCTGCGGTGCGTCAGATCCTCAGTGCAAATGGTGGTGATGCTTCGCAATATATCATCGGGCAATCGACAACAAATCCTCAGGAGCTAGAAATTGCTTTAAATAATCAGGTTGATTATGTCGGTGTAGGGCCAGTTCATGCCACCCCAACCAAGCCTGACAAAGCCGCTTCAGGTCACGAATATGTAAAGTACGCATCTAAAAATTTGCAGATACCTTGGTTTGCGATCGGCGGGCTTGATGAAAATAACTTAGAAGCGGCGATCGCCGCAGGCGCAAGTCGAGTTGCCGTAGTTCGCGCCTTAATGAAAGCAGATCGCCCTGATCTAGTCGCCCAAAAAATGCGAGCAATTCTCTAATCCATTGATAGAAAATGGGGCTTTGACTTCGCTTAGCCAACGATATTAGATAGCTTTAGCTCAAGCGCAGCGTGAGCTAGAGCTTTTTTGATGCTTATTTATTTAGAAACCAAGAGACTCAAAATCGTCTAAAAAACCCTCCAAAGTTACAACGCTCGAAGTCGCCATAGTTTCTTTTTTATCAATTTTTAATGTATCCATCTTTCCCAAGACTTGCTCGATTGTCGTTGTACCTTTATCCAAACTATCTTCCGATTCATAATTAGTTAAAACTTGAGAATCATTCTGTTCTCCATCATTAACCAAGGCTAATAATCGATCTAAATCCTGTTTAGGAATTTTTGACTTAATCGCATCAATCTCACTTTTAATAGTTTCAACGCTCTGATCATTAGTGGATTGATCCTCAAAATTAAAATTATCAAACAGGTCATCTTCTGACCTTGAAACAACGGCATCCTCAGTTTGAGAAATCTCAGTAAATATCGAAGCGTTTAGGGGAACGACTTCCCCCAAACCCTGAGGTGAGTCAATTATAAAGTCATCAAATAATGAATCCTCAAACTCTGTATTTTGAGTGTGATCACTGATAATTTGTGGACTTGTTTCAGCGTAGGAAAAATCTTCAAATAACGCCTCTGTGGTATCCCTAGATTCACTTATTTCTTGATTACTAATACTTCTATCTTGATTGTCAATATTAGTTACTTCATTTATTTTCTGCGGACTGGTTGAACTTGGCTCAGCAAAATCATCAAATAACGAATCAGCTGTAATTGAGTCTGAGTTTACGGTTAGCTCTTTAGGTTCATTTTTAGTCAAAGTTGAAGCTGGTTTTTTATTGATTTCTTCAATATTGCGATTTGTTGTGCGTTTTTTTGACTGATCTGATCCTACTTCCAAGATAGGTATACTTGTTGACTTAGAAATAGTCGCTTCCGCAATACTAGCTTGTGCAGTTACATTAGAGTCATGGACTGGTTCAGCTAGATCTAACGTAATTCCTTGATGGTTTTGCTCTTGTTCTTCTTGGTCTAGATTCGGTTCTAAAAATATTTTAGTGACCAAACGAATTTTTGCTTTCTGCCACTGTTGTCCTGGTTGCAATATGGACAAGTTTGTGATTACTTGATCGCCATGTTCATCTGTTTGACTGGATTCGGCGATCGTGTCTAATAAACTACGCAGATTTGGATTAGCAGCAACTGCGGCAAATAGAAAACTAGGCTTACTAATGACTTGGATTAATTCTGTGAGCGTAGTCAAGCATCGGACAGTACCAATCTGCTCGTCTGTAAATCGCACAATAATATCTTGATATTCTTGTGAGTTTTGCTGGATTTGAGAAAACTTTTGCACTAAGATTACGCCCTTAGAATTCCTTGCCAGATTTACATTTTGAGACTGCTCTATGTTTAATCGCTCATTAAGGTCTAGATCATCTGACTGGGCGGATTTTTGATAGTCACCAAGATTAAACTCATGTTGCCAAGCTAGATAATTGTTGTCTGAGCGGTGAGTCAAAATTTTTACACGCTTAACTTGCTCTACCTGCAAGATCATCATCCCCCGATGAATAATGGTCACAACTGCCTTTTGATTGGGGATTTGGGCTGCTCGCAAAGAAATATTTAAACATTCCGCTTCAATTGCTGCTGTGGCGTGAATACCTTTAGATGCTAGTGACCGATTGATTAAAGTCGCGATCGCTTGGGGATCACCACTTTTTGCCAATTCCATAACGCTTTGCTCTGTCATACCCTATTCCCAGTTGGCTAAAAATTTCCCAGTGGCTAGATCAAAGACTAAATAAGTCTTGAGATATACTGCATTTTCATAATTTTCCCATTTAAAGTCGTGATATTTCCTCAGCATTAATCCTTAATAAGTAGCTAGGCGAAATAAAACTCAGAACCCCAAAAGCTACGACGCACGCTGCGCGTGCGCCGCAGCTTTTGGGGTTCTGAGTTTTATCTTGCCTACTCCTTCCAGTGAGAGATTAGCGTTGCGGCGCGGAGCGCCGCAACGCTAATCTCTCACTGGGAAGGGAGTAGCCACTTGCCAAGTTAAAAAATGGTAATGTCATTTTCTGATTTGGTATAAAGCCTGTGGCAACAGCTATAAATGTATCCGAATATATCTCAAATTTACGGATTTAGAGACAAATTTTAAAGAGAAAACCCAAGAGGCTCAAATTTTGAGCCTCTTGGGTTTTCTCTTTAAAGCCAAGTTTGATAAAACAATAGGCTGAATGGTTCTTCTCTTTGATTGCAAGAGTATCTAAGCCAATAGTCAAGCCAGTGATAAATAGAAGTTTAGTCTTCGTAAAGACGGCATTCCGCAGCTTCAGGATTGTCGTCGCAATACACCTCTAAGGAGTTTTTCTGCTTTTCTTCCTTTGGATTTGTTGCTTCAGCTTCTAGTTCTTCTAGATGATCCCAAGCTTCAACACATTCCTTAGATCCATCACCGCTAATCTCGCAGGTTACTCTAGCTTGCTTTAGTTCTTCTTGGATTTTTTCTTTGATGTTACTCATGTATTTTTTCACTATCTGTAATTTAGATACTAGCAGACTGAGTGGGCTTAGCCATCGTGCATCAGAAGTAGGACAATATCATAATTATTTTATGAAAAATTAATGAACGATAGTCATGCACAACTAGCCAAGTCCAAGTATTGACGGCAGCATTCCCATCAACACAATGAAGCCAATCCAAACATTTTGACTAAATGTCTGTTGATATAGCTTGTCAGGAATTTCAACTTGAGTCAGCTTATTACATTGCCAGATCCATATTAACGCAGCCACTGAACAAGCTATGTAATAAGCATAACCAAGTTGAAGCTCCCAACCCAATAGAACCAGACATCCGCAGGCGATCACAAAAAATATTGCGATCGCAAATGTCACATACTTTCCAAAAAATAAAGCACTTGAGTTAACGCCAACTTTTCGATCATCCTCGCGATCGCTCATCGCATATACCGTATCAAAACCCATCGTCCAAGCAACTACGGCAACCCATAGCTCCCAAACATAGCGATCAAGCCCGCCTGTAACCGCGCTCCAAGGGATTAGTACCGCAAATCCCCAAGCGATCGATAAGACTAACTGCGGAACTGGGAAAAAACGTTTGCAACTCGGATAGATCACAATTACAGGAACAGCCGCAAAGCAAAGACCAAAACTATGGGGCTTGTGATAGGTCGAGAGCAAAAATGCACATAGTCTTGACAATCATAAAATGCCAAATCAGCATTGAATCGACAGAGATAGCTCAGCCAAGGGGCGACTTTTGGTACGTTCTACCAGTGGATCAATATCTCGATCCCAGAGATCGTTAATCACACAACCTGCGGCGCTAGTTGCCAAGCTGCCAAGAATTACCACGACTAATAGATCTAGGGGCGGAAGTTGTTGTTGTGTTTTAGCGGCGGCGACGGTAGACCATAGGGCAGGCAGCATGAGGATTAAGCGTCCTGCGGGTTTATGCCAGCGCAGTAATCGAATGACTTTCCAGAAGGTCGATTCTTCTTGATTTAAGGGGCTTGAGGTCATAGTGAAGGCTGATCTACTGGTCTAGTTTTAATAATGAAAATGGCTAGTCGTTCAGTTCATTTAAGTACCTTGGCTTAATAAAAGCCAAAATCCAAAGAAGCTGATTTGTCCGCGAAGCGGGCAAATCAGCTTCTTTGGGTTTTACATTTAATTGCGCCTGCTTACTTATAGCTTGGTACTTTTTACTATTTTAAGCAAAGTAGCCGATTGCAAAAGTTTTCAGCATTGTTACGCTACATCCACAGTCATTTTTTGGGCGTACAGGTTGCGATCTAAAAAGTATGAGGTTTTGCGATGAGATTAATTAAGTCCACCATTCATAATGTTTTAACTGTAGGAATGCTAAGCGCATTTCTAGCATTACCTATTAATGCACAAGGAATGCTCAGGAGTTTGGTTACAGGCTTGACAGATGAGTTAGTTGGCGATGAGACTTGTCAAAATACTGGGGGGGTTTTGGCATATGCCGAGACTAAAGATTACGCGCTCTACATTTGTGCTGATCTAAAAGACAACTCACGTCCTCGTTATTACCGTAGCGTTAACAAGAATGGTACTCCTGGAGTCTCCCTCACGGCGAGAACTTACAACCCCGATCAAGGCAACTATTTTGAGTTTTACAATGGCGACTATGTGTATCTTCTACAAATTCCATCTAAAACTATCCAAAATCCTGTCTTAGTGGTTGAATTTCCTGATGGCTCTGGATATGAACAAAAGATTAGCCGTTTTTTGATGGCTAATTCTTTATTACAGCGTGAATCTAATTCGCCCATGTCCACAATCAATGACAATAAGTAATTAGCTGACCTAAAACCCAAAAGAGAGAGGCGGCGCTCTGCGCCGCCTCTCTCTTTTGGGTTTTGATTTGTCCTAATACAAGCGGCATCAGATATATCACTTCAACCATTTCAGTCAACGGACTCATTCACCAGAGCCGATTTCCTTCCTTACTGACAACTCTAAAAGACTTGGTATTCTGAAGGCTAAACGACCTAGACATCGACAGCGAGATTCACTCTCTGAGGCTATCTGAGGCATTCCTCAGCCCTTAAGTTGACACCAATGGCGCTCTCTTTTCGGTTTTAACAAGACTGGCGACAGCTATATAACTCGGCTCATACCTTGTATGAGCTGTTTTTCACACATATCTAAACTTGTCGCAGGTTCCAGACAAGCATTACCTTGACAGACTAGCGCGATCGCATTGGGAGCGAAGTGTTGATCAAAATGTGGATCGATGCGTAACATCGCCACTGGATAATAATGGCGATAAAAATAATCGTATTGGCTAGCGCTAGTCTGCAATAGCGTATGGTTGCGAAACCAGTCAAAGGCAGCTAGCAGACTAGGGCAAGCCACAGGATTATTACTAATCACATGACCAAAGCGTTTTAGTGCTAGCTCGGCATGGTCGAGGTATTCCTTTTTGTCAGTTAGGGTGGCGAGGCGAACTAAATTGGCGATCGCGATGCCATTAGGTGATGGGGTGGCATTGTCTTGATAGTTGCGTTCGCGTACTAGCAAATGCTGACTAGACTCGCTAGTGGTATTAAAGTAGCCGCCAGACATGACATCCCAAAAATCACGATCAAACTCAGCTTGAATAGCGATCGCTTGAGCTAAATAGAAATCTGCTTGTTCTGGAATTGCTTGATGTAAGTCTAAAAGAGCCTTAATCAACAAAGCATAGTCTTCAGATTGAGCAACGACAGAAGCTTGCCCTTCATAATTAATGCGTTGAAGCTTTCCTTCAATCCATTGATGATCGAGAATAAATTGAGCCGCCGTAGTTGCCATCTGCTTGTAAATGGGATTTTGAAAGGCTCGATAGGCAGTAGCAAGTCCCGAAATCATCAGCGCATTCCAAGCTGTAATTGCCTTTGTATCAGTTATGGGCGGTACACGACCTTCCCAATCTATTTCTTTAACATCTGCTTGGCTTCGAGCCACAGGAAATGCGTCGGATGGGCGGGAATATTCACCATAGCGGCGACGAAATAGCTTTGTTAGGCAAGCTTCTATCTCTGGCGATAATGCCCCAAGTTTTTTGCGCTGTAATACATTTGTTTCTTCAAAATTGCCACTCTCTGAAATCGTGAATTCTTGAACTAATATTTCTAATTCTGTATTACTAAAAATCTTCTTTAATTCCGCATAGCTCCACACCCAAAATTTACCTTCTCGCCCCTCGCTATCGGCATCTTGAGATGCATAAAAACAACCCTCTTGAGCTAACATTTCTCGCTGAAGCCATGTTGCTGTTAACTCACAAGCACGGGCGATCGCAGGTTCTTCTAGTCCAGACAACCAGAGATTAGCCAGATATTCCATGATTAAGCCATTGTCATAGAGCATCTTCTCAAAGTGCGGCACTGTCCACGTATGGTCTACGGTGTAGCGATGCCAGCCTCCCGCCACATGATCAAAAATGCCACCAAAAGCTAGGTCTAATCCTCTCTGTTGCACTTTATGTTTAAGATGATTATCTCCCTTCTCAAACCTGCTAGCCGCCAGCAAAAAGTTGGCATAGGGAATCATCGGGAAACAAGTTCCATAATCACGATTAGTGACGACTTCTGCACATTTATTAATTCCGTTGGCTAGCACTTCATCACTGATGATTGGCACAGGAATTAGCTTGTTGATTTGATGAAGATTACGAACAATTTGCTCTTTGTATTCTTGAATGTCCCGATTGCGATCGTGATAAATTTCATTGATTGACTGTAAAACCTTCAAGAAACCTGGTCTTCCATGGCGTGGCTCAATGGGAAAGTATGTACCACCATAAAAGGGAACTAAGTCATCGGGAGCTAAAAACAAGTTCAATGGCCAGCCGCCACTTTCACCCATGATCTGCACTGCCTGCATATAGATGCTATCTAGGTCTGGGCGTTCCTCTCGATCAACCTTGATCGCTATAAAGCGATCATTCATATAGTCAGCAATTACCGTGTCCGAAAAAGCTTCATGCTCCATCACCGTACACCAGTGACAACTAGAGTAACCAATTGACAGAAAAATTGGTTTGCTTTCAGTTCTTGCCTTTTCTAAGGCTTCATTGCTCCAAGGATACCAATCAATTGGATTGTCCGCGTGTTTGCGTAGATAGAGACTTTGCGATTGCGCGAGACGATTGGACATAAGGCAGTTCTGGGGCTATCTTTAGCTACGCTGTAATTTTAATGCATTAATACAGCGCTTTGCGCTGTTATAAAAACCAGAGAAATTTTTGAAAATGCCGCTTCGCGGCATTTTCAAAAATTTCTCTGTACCCTTTAAAGCCTCAATAGGCTGTAGAGCTATTTTCTAATGACAAATTAAAACCCAAGAAAGGAGTTGCGGCGCTTTGCGCCGCAACTCCTTTCTTGGGTTATGACTAATGATCTGTGCGGCATTTGATCATTAAAGCAATTCGCCAGTTTCTTGAAGAGAGTGCAAACGATGGTAGATACCACCTTGAGCGAGTAGCTGCTGATGGGAACCAATTTCTACAATTTCCCCCTTGTCTAGCACCACAATTTTATCGGCATCGCGGACTGTACTGAGACGGTGGGCGATGATGATCGTTGTTCGTGTTCCTTGAATCCTTTGCATCGCTAGTTGAATTGATCGCTCTGATTCGTAGTCAAGGCTAGAAGTTGCCTCATCAAAAACTAGAATATCAGGATTAACTAGCAAAGCTCTGGCAATACCTAGCCTCTGGCGCTGACCGCCAGACAGCCGTACTCCCCTTTCACCGACGATTGTATTAAAGCCTTTGGGTAGTAAGTGCAGAAATTCATCAACACTGGCGATCGCACAGGCTTCTTTGACTTGGGCAAAGGTTGCGGTCGGATTACCATAGACGAGATTGTCGATTAAGGTTCCATTAAATATATCGACTTCCTGATGCACGATCGCCAAGCGCTTACGGTAGCCAGTAATGTCAAGTTCAGTAATATTGCGATCATCGATCAAGATACTGCCACCTGACGGCTCAAAGTAACGAAATAGTAACTTGATCAAGGTGGACTTGCCAGACCCCGATCGCCCCACTAGAGCCACTGTCTCGCAAGGCTCAATCGTAAATTGAATTTGTTTAAGTACGGGCTGCGCTTGATCGTAGCCAAAAGCGATATTACGAAATTCCACTTTGCCATTAAAGCCATATTGAGGATACTGGGCTTGCTGATCAATAGCGATCGCTGCATCTTGCCCGTCATCCTGCTTCATAAACTCATGAAAGCGCATCATCGAAGAATAGCGGCGGGCAAATACTTCAGCCAGCAAACAAATCGGTCTTATCTCCGAATAAGCCATACTTGCCAGAGTGGAGATAGTGATGAAGTGACCAATAGACAATTTGCCACCAAAAGTCGCAAATAGTGCCGCCCCAAACACCACAAATTGACAGGATTCTAAAACCGTATCCCGCACCATGCCTAGCCTGACATATCCATTGTGAATACCCCATAAAGAAACCTTAGCCTCGCGCTCAAGGCGATCGCGTTGGCGCTGATATTCCTTAGCTTCGTTGCCAAATGCCTTGACAGTCTTAATATTAGTGATTATTTCAGATGTACGGCTTTCCGTATTTTCTTGGTATACCTCAAGGTCTTCTTCGATCTTGGTAAGCTGCTTAAGCTTCTGCAAGCTGACAAGCAGTACCACAATAAAAGAGACTAAGAAGAAAGCCGAAATCCACCAAGCGATCGCGCAAATAATTACAAAAATGCCGATAATTCGGAATAGCTTAGGAATCAACTGCCCCGCAATTTCGGGATATGACCACATATGATTGGCTAGCCCTCGCGCCACCCGTCCTGCAATCCGCCCAGGATTATTCTCGTCATAAAACTCAATTGGCAAAGTTAAGATCTTGGCGATCGCCTTTTGAGTCTGGTCGCGCCGAGCTTTTAGAGCAATTTGCCAATGAAAGTTATTGGCAATTAAGACCTGTACAGGCGCACGGATGACTGTCACCACAAAAATCAGGCCTGTTAAAATTACCAAGCTAACTTCTGTGGTCACAGGTTGTCTAACAAAGGCCGCAATTGCATCAATAAAAATCGTAACTTCGCGATCTGGCGATCGACCAGACAATATATTTAAAATCTGTCCCACGGCGTAGGGAACAGTTAAATCAATGATTTCAAATAAACTAGAGCCTACAATGCTCCAGATCGCCGTGACTCGATATCGCTTAAAATAAGAGGCGATGTCCCAAAAACTTGCTGTCATAGTTGTCAAAACTCCTACATCAAGTTTACTCTGTGAAATAATCGCCAGCACCAACTAAAATGCTACAGATAACTAAGTACAGTTCTATATCACTCGATGAAATTGTGATCACAGCGATCCGATCGCAGGGTGCTGGCGGTCAAAACGTAAACAAAGTCTCGACGGCTATACATTTACGGTTTGATATAAACAGCTCGTCCCTATCGCCAATTTATAAAGAACGTCTACTCAATCTTAGCGATCGGCGCATCACCAAAGATGGCGTGATCGTTATCAAAGCACAGCAACATCGCACCCAAGAGCAAAATAAAGAAGAGGCATTAAAAAGGCTACAACAACTAATTAAATCGATAGCGATCGAACCTATCAAACGAAAGCCTACTAAGCCATCATTAGGCGCTCAAAATCGACGAATATTAGCCAAAACCAAACGCAGTCAAATCAAATCCCTCCGCGCAAACGTAATCGATGAGTAGTTTATGTTTACACTTTGACGATAGAATTTGATGTTATTAAGCAATATCAATCTGACGACAAAAATTAAGCAGTAAGTTTTTAAATTCAACGGTCCAAAACCTCAGGAGAATCTAAATACTGCGGCTTTATCAATGTATGAGATTATAAATTCCTATAAAGGCTATATCAAAATTAAAATGTCACATATTGAGATAGAGGGTAGAGATAATTATTTCAATACAGGTTCAGACAAAAAATCTGTAACTTACCTTCTATGGGGATTTTGCGGCTTAGTGGCTGTATTAGGTCTGACAACTCCTAACCCCTTTGAGACTTTTATCGGATGTCTAATTTGGCCAATTCTTTTCTGGGCTCTTTGGAAGCCAGGTGAGCCACCTGTCCTGCTCTTTATATCTTTTTTCCAAGCTGTTCAGGTATTTACGCCTGTAGTCGTGGCAAATTTTGCAGGAGAAACTCTAGACCAGAGTACTAAGTATCAGTTAGACATGAGTACAGCCTTCTACTTTGCTGCCTTATCTATAGTTGTATTAGCGATTGGTATGAAGATTGGTTCAGGAAGTGCTTCTTCTCAATATTTACAGTCTGTAGACAAGAATAGTCAAGAACTAAATGCATCTAAGCTAGCTGTAGTTTATGCAATATTCTTAGTAATCTCAACGTTCTTAGAATCTATAGCTTTTGCCTATCCCGCATTGACTCAGCTTTTACTGGGGATTGCGTCTTTTCGAGGATTTACTGTATTTTTAATTGCTTGGGCTGGATTTAGGTATCCACGTTTTTATTTTCTCGCCATATGCACGATTGCATTGGAAATAGTAATTGGATTTACTGGATTTTTTGGTGAATTTAGGTTTGTTCTGTTCTTAGTGTTAGTCGTATACGGGGCAACCAATGTAAGGGTTAGCAAATTAATAAAGCCTCAAGCTCTCATATTGGTGTCATTACTTTTAGCTTTAACAGTCTACTGGCAAGGTGTAAAATCAGACTATCGTAGCTTTGTAAATCAAGGCACTAGCACTCAAACTGTCCAAGTCTCTCTGGAGGATAGATTGTCTTTTTACGCTGACTCTTTTGGTGAATTTGGGACAGAAGATGTTGAAAAGGGATTTGAGTCAGGATTAGACCGATTGGGGTATATTACATTCTTCGCAGGTAGTATTAAGACTGTTCCAAGCATTATCCCGTACCAAGATGGAAGGTTATGGTCAGAAGCTTTTGCTAATCTAGTGCCGAGGTTTCTTTTTCCTGATAAACCAGTTATTGAAGACTCTAGGCGTACTAATATTTTTTCTGGATTTAGAGTTTCTGGTGCGGCGCAGGGAACTTCAATTAGCATCGGTTACGTTGGCGAAAGTTACATTGATTTTGGTTTTCCATTAATGTATGCGCCAATCCTTGCCCTTGGCTTTTTCTGGGGATGGATCTATCGACTCTTATCTAATACAGGTTCTGTACAGTTATTAGGTCAAGCTGCAGCTACTGTTCTCATAATCAATATTGCTTCTCAATTTGAATCATCTAACCTTAAGTTACTTGCGGGTACTGTTATTTCACTGCTGATATATTTAGTCTTTTTGCGTTTTTTCGGTAAGTTTGTTTGGAAATGGCTTACCAGTAAATACTAAAGGTTAAACTAAAATTACTTTGCAGATTTGAGTAATTTATTTTGAACAATCCCTAAATGTCTAATAAAGTTAAATCGGTCAAATTAGCAGTTGTTGCTTCCCATCCGATTCAATATTATGCTCCGCTTTTTCGGCTCATGGCTCAAGATAATTACTTGAGTATTAAAGTGTTTTATTTATGGGATTTTGGGATTACAGATCAAGTTGATAAAGGATTCAAACAGTCTTTGAAGTGGGATATTCCTCTTTTAGATGGCTATAACTTTGAGTTTGTGCCTAATGTTAGTAAAAATCGTGGTACACATCATTTATTTGGTTTACAAAATCCTAGTTTGTTTAAACAATTACTAGCGTTTAAACCAGATCTAATTTTAATGACTGTTTCGTATAACTACGCAAGTATTTACAAGTTGCTTTGGCAAATGCGAAATGTAAATATTCCAATTATTTTTCGTGGTGATTCTCATCGAATCTTCAAAGAAAATAGCTTTAAGTCTAAATTTAAACTCTGGGTGATATCGACAATATTCAAAAGCTTTGATGCTTGTTTATATGTCGGCAAAGCAAACTATGAATATTTTCGATGTCATGGCATCAAGCCTAAGCAACTATTTTTCGCTCCCCATGCGATTGATAATGCTCGATTTGTTGCCACTGAGACAATAGCTTGTCAAGCAAAAGACTGGAGGCAGGAGCTAGGGATTCCGTTGGGGTATAAGATAATCCTGTTTGCAGGAAAATTTGAAGATAAGAAGCGACCTTTGGATTTAATCAGGGCTTTCATTGATGCAAATTTAGAGTCTGTCGCTTTATTGATGGTTGGGGCAGGGAATCTAGAAGCAGAATTAAGGCAGTATGTTGAGAAAAATCATATTTTTGGCGATCGCATTTTCTTTGCCCCATTTCAAAATCAGTCACTAATGCCAAGGACTTATGCGGCTGGTGACCTGTTTGTATTGCCTAGCTACGGTAGTGGTGAGACTTGGGGACTGGCGATTAACGAAGCAATGTGTATGGGTTGTCCTGTAATTGTCAGTAGCCATGTTGGCTGTGGTGCTGACCTAGTTAAGCCATTTGAGAATGGGCTGATTTTTGAAGCGGGCGATGTTGCTGGTTTATCAGCTAGTTTGCGTGAAGCAATGGGCGATCGCGACCGCCTGAAGCAATGGGGAGAAACAAGTAAAAAAATTATTGCTAATTACTCATACGAGAATGTAATTGTCGGCTTAAAGCAAGCTTTGGCGGCAATTTTGGAAACCAAATAATAAAGGCGGCACTTCGTGCCGCCTTTATTATTTGAGGTTTTGATCGCGAGGATTTTTTATTAGGGATCGACCCAGCGATCGTCGGACTTGATTAGGGCAATTAATTGTTCTACACCTTCAGATTCAGGGACACGTTTGATTTCTTCCTTGCCGCGATAGAGCGAGATAGTGCCAGGGGTTTTGCCAACGTAGCCATAGTCAGCATCCGCCATTTCCCCCGGACCATTGACGATGCAACCCATAACGGCAATATCTAGACCAACTAAATGATTCGTAGCTTCACGGACTTTATGCAGAACCTCTTCGAGATTAAACAGAGTGCGTCCGCAGGATGGACAAGCGACATATTCCACCATCGTTTTGCGAAGTCCTAGGGACTGCAAAATGCTGTAGCAAACTGGAATTTCCTTTTCAGGAGCTTCGGTGAGGGAGACGCGAATCGTGTCGCCGATGCCTTGAGCCAGCAAAGTGGCAATACCTGCGGTGGACTTAATTCTGCCGTATTCGCCATCACCTGCTTCGGTGACACCTAAGTGCAGAGGGTAGTCCATACCTAATTGATCCATGCGTTTAGCCATCAGTTGATAGGCGGCGATCATCACAGGAACGCGGGAAGCCTTCATGGAAATGACAATATTTCTAAAATCAAGATCTTCACAGATGCGGATAAACTCGATCGCAGATTCGACCATCCCTTGAGGTGTATCACCATAGGTAAACAGCATTCGCTCGGCAAGAGATCCGTGATTTACACCGATTCGCATCGCTTTGTCCTGTTCTTTAAGAGAGAGAACTAAGGGTTTGAGGGTATCGCGTACTTTTTCGGCGATTTCATCAAATTCTGACTGAGTGTACTCGGTACGGTTTGCTTTTGGCTTCTCAAAAACATAAAGTCCTGGGTTGATGCGGACTTTATGGATGTGCTTGGCAACTTCAATGGCAATCTTCATGCCGTTGTGGTGGACATCGGCGACTAAAGGTACATCTAGGTAAGTGCGCTTTAGCTTTTGGCGAATTTCTGAAAGGGCTGCTGCGTGCGCCATGCTGGGAACGGTGACGCGGACGATTTCACAGCCAATCTCATGGAGGCGGCGAATTCCTGCAACGGAGCCATCAATGTCGAGGGTATCTTCATTGATCATCGACTGAACTACTACAGGAGAGCTACTACCGATAGTGATATTACCAACTTGAACCGAACGGGTTTTGCGTCTCACAATCAAGCTGAGATTTTCGCTGCTACTTGATTGATCACTAGCTTCAATTTTGCCGTTTTGCGTAGCTTTTGTATTCTCAGAAACAGTCGCCATAAAACTTTTAGTTACTTTCTGTTATCAGTTTATCTGAAGTAGGACATCATGTTGAGAATGGTTTTGAGATTTTCAGCGCCAAAAGCACTGAAAATCTCAAAAGTTAACTTTATTGGCAGGAATTGTTAGATTTCTAAGTTGGCGGCGATCGCCTTGGCTAATCTCTCTGAGCCGCCTTTCTCCCCAATTCGTTCTAAGCCATTGACTTTGCACTTTTCTAGATATTCGCGATCGCCTAAAGTTATCTGCACATATTTAGCCGCTTCTAGCAAAATCTCAGGTGTAGCAGTTTCCTTACCAATAGTTTGCACTGACAAGCCTAATAATCTTTGTTGAGCTTCAGCAAAGCGATAGGAAAATTGGGGACCATTGCCGATAATTTGGACTATGGGTTTGCCTAGTCCAACGGCCTGCTCCACGGCTGTTCCTGCCATGCCGATCGCCAAATCGCAGCCATGTAAAATGTCGGCAAATGCGTCACTAAAACAGAGAATTATTACTTGCCCATGATAAAGTTTCCCGTCGTCATATTGCCAACCTGCCTGAGCCGCGATTTCTGGCAACAGTGCCATCATGCTTGGTACGAGAGCTGCTCGAAACTGCACTGATTGCGGGGCAAATTCCTTGCTAATTGCTTCGCATAAGCGCATTTGTAAAGCTAAGTTTTCAGCAGCTTCTGGTAGACGGCTACCTGCTAGTAAGGCGATCGCAGGCACATCTGAACTTAGATACAAATCTTTGCCCGTTAGCTCTAGTACATCCATAATTGGATAGCCAACGAATTTGGCGTTTTGATAGCCCCTTTGCCTGATAAGTTCAGCACTATAAGCATCACGGGTGAGAATTTGCCGACAACGTGACGATTTCATCATCATGGCTTGCTCCCAACGCGGGATATAGCGATTTTCATAAAATGCTGATGACGAAACTAGAAACATGGCATAGGGCAATCCTGTCAGGTAAGCAAAGATGGCGGGAAGCACATCACCTGTGGCGAATACAAAATCACAGGTTTTACCGCATTTTCTCGCCGCTTTGATTTGCTGCCAAGTTAAGGCAATTAATCCTGATTGAAAGTCCTCAATCTGCTTTGAGAGACTCATATAGGCGAAACCGCCCGATGGTAAGGCTTTGGTGGGAGCCACGATCTCTACACCTGCGCGGCGATAGGCATTACCATCCCCAACTAGAGGCAATGCGACTGTTTCAACATCAGCATAGTTATCCCGTAAAGCTTTCAATACTTCACAGGCATTGAGATCTTCGCCATTGCCATTACTGATAAATAAAACTCGTTTTCTCTTATTCACAGAATTATTTATAGCGCCTTGCGCTCAATTAAAATCCATAATTTTAAAGCGCGGCGAAGCCGCGCTTTAAAAAAAATATCTGTACTATTTTAAGACTCAACAGGTGATAGTTTCTTGCTCGTGAAGAATTAGACGTTGCGACGCTTTGCGCCGCAACGTCTAATCCTTCACGGGGAGAGAATTAATTAAGCATAATTTTTAAAGTGTTGCTTCACAACACTTTAAAAATTATGGGTTTGAGTACAAAACGCTATAAGACTCCCAGAATGGTGAATCTAGCAGTAGATCCAAATCAACGGGGAAGGGGTTATCCTTGGGGAAAGTTTCATTGGGATAGGACATTCTCACTTTAACCAAAGCCTTTGTGTAAGCTTCAGCAATAGAGTCTGAGCAAAATCTCTTAAGACTGGGAGACTGTTCTAGCGTTTCACTAAGCTGGCATTGAAATGCTTCTATTTCGCTAATCCAGTGGTTATAAGTGTTAGGGCTGTTTACACAACATAGTTTGAGAGCATGGATGAATATTAATTTTAAAAAGCTCTTAATCTCACGGTGATCGCGTCCTGCCAAACCTTCAATCTCCTCAACTAAAGCATCAATATCTAATCTCTGTAAATCACCCGATCGCAAGCAATCTAAGGTTTCTTCAAACCAAAGATTGAGGTCTTGCTGATAAAGTTTCGATTGGGTTAATGCTGTAGTCATTTTAGTAAAAGGAACTTTGCATAAATATGCTATCGCAATTTTAAATGGCTAAAAAGAGGCTTCGACTCCTCTCAGCCAATGTATATTTGCGAAGTCCAAAAGCAATTTAATAATTTTCAGCGCCGCAGGCGCTGAAAATTATTAAATGTGAGCAGCCTTCTTGTAAGCTTCATCCAAGACTTCGCTTAGGGTTGGATGAGCATGGACAATAGTGGCTAGTTTCTGCACAGTTTGGCGATCGCGAATTGCCGCCGAAGCCTCATGGATCAAGTCCGCAGCATGAATACCAATAATATGCACGCCCAATAACTCGCCCGTATCTTCGCGGTAAATGATTTTAGCAAGTCCTTCCGTTTCCCCTTCAGCGATCGCCTTAGAATTGCCTTTAAAGTAAGACTTGGCATTAGCCACCTTAAAGCCTTCGGCGGCTCCCTTTTCCTTAGCCTGTGGCTCGGTCAAGCCCACAAAGCTAATTTCAGGGTGAGTGAAAGCCGCCGCAGGAATGCTTTGATAATCAACGGTGGCGTGGCGATCGCAGATATTTTCTACGGCGACAATCCCTTGTGCTGAAGCCGCGTGCGCCAACATCATTTTGCCTGTGGCATCACCGATCGCCCAGAGATGCGGTACGGAGGTTGCCATGCGATCGTCTACTTCAATAAAGCCGCGCTGGTTGGGCGCAAGACCCACACTCTCTAATCCCAGATCCTTGGTCAACGGAATCCGACCTGTAGCAACTAAGCAAGCATCAACTTCTAGAACTTCAATTACTTTTTTGGTTTTAGCATCGGTCAGTTCGATCTTCACAGGCGCACCTGCGGTGATCTTGGTGGCGAATACACCTGTGCGGGTTTCGATGTCGCGAGGCTTTAGCAAAACCCGTTCCGCGATCTTGGCTATGTCAGGATCAAACCCTGGCATTAGTACATCCAAAGCTTCGATCATGGTTACTTCGGAGCCAAGCGCCGTATAGACATCGGCAAATTCTAAGCCAATGTAACCGCTACCGATGATCGCCACCCATTGCGGCAAGGTTTCCAGACGCACCGCCTGATCGCTGGTAAATACAGATTTGCCATCAAGTTCTACACCGCGTGGTACAAATGGCTCGGAACCCGTAGCGAGAATAATGTCCTTAGCCGTATAAATTTTGTCGCCAACGCTAACCTTTTGCTGACCTGCAATCCGCCCCCGCCCTTCGAGAATATCTACGCCTAGCCGTTTGAGGCTATTGGTTAAGTCGCCGCGTAATTTTACAACCAGATTATCGGCATGACTAGCGATCGCACCGCGATCAAAATTGACTTCGCCGACCTCAATACCGAGCGCTTTGAGGTGATGCTTGGCTTTCATTTCGCGCACCCGTCCCGATGCTGCCAGCAATGCCTTGGAAGGGATGCAGCCACGATTAACACAGGTTCCACCCATGACACTATCTTCGATGATCGCAGTTTTGAGTCCACAGGCGATCGCATGGAGTGCCGCGCCATGTCCACCAACGCCTGCGCCAACAATGATCAAGTCGTAATCAAATTTGTCCGACACCAATTTTTCTCCAGTAGAATCGATCTCCTATTTTGGCATCGTTTTGCCCCAGTTGTGGATATTACAGCGCTTTGTGCTTAATCCTAAACCAAAGAATAATTCATAAAAGCATTGCCTTGCAACGCTTTTATGAATTAAGAACCAAACCCAAAATAGAGAGGCGGCGCTCCGCGCCGCCTCTCTATTTTGGTTCGCAAGACTTGCGATAGTTAAGCGAAAAAACCTTAAAACCCAAAAAGCTATGGCGCACGCTGCGCGTGCGCCATAGCTTTTTGGGTTCTGGGTTTTATTTGCTTAGCTACTTACACAATTTGTTCACTTATCTCGACTAGACGGAAGTTGGCGGGGAACTTTCCATCTATTTTGATTTGTTTAATGTATTCAGAGGGAATGCGCCATAGCAATTTGACATCTAGCGCCCTAACAATGTCACCGCGATCAATTATCCCAGCTACAGAACCAACAGGCGATCGCACAATTACATAGCGTAGTTGCTTCTGTTCTATTAAGTTAATGATTTCGTAGATTTTAGTTTTTGAATCTACCGTATCAACCTCATCAAAGGGCTTGATTAGTGACTGAATCGTTCTTGATTGCCACATCTCACTATCGATATTCCGAATTGAATTTGCAGAAATAAGTCCGCGATCGCGCCCATTGGAAGAAGCAATATAAATAGGATTAGCATCCTTTTCTTCCATCAGCAGAAATTTATCCGCAAAGTCTCGTAACGACATATCTGTATCTACTAGGCGGAAGTCTCTGGTCATGGACATCTCCGCATCAATATCCATCAGAGCCTCTCGCAAGTTGTTGAGATAAAGATAACCACCCGCGCTACCAAACAGGAACCATCCTAAAAACAGGAGAAAGATACCAGAAAAATTTGAGAGCAGCACCAGTCCACCCCAAATCATGATCAAAACTCCAAACACTTGTCCCGATCGCGAAGCCCATCGGATACCAGCAAAGCGATCGTCTGTGATTTTCCAAATGGCTGCTTTTAAAATATAACCACCTTCAAAAGGTAGGGCAGGAATCAGGCTGAACACAGTAAAAATAATATTAATTCGCGCAATATTTAAAGAGATGATTGTCCAAATCGTGCGAGAGTTGCCAATACTGGCAGGAAGTGTTTCGAGGATTTTAGGATCAGTCGAAAATACGGCATCACCAGCTAGTAGCCATGCGACTGTAAAGCCAGCCACACCAAAAAATAGGCTGACAAGTGGTGCAGCGATCGCAATACTAAACACAGAGAAGGGATCTTTGGGTTCTGGCTCAAAGGTAGTCGTCCCGCCCATAAATTTAATATTGATCGCACTAGTTTTTACCCCTTGTACTTGACTCATTAGTCCATGGGCGATCTTGCTCGCGGCGATCGATAGGAAAAACAAAACTGCGGTGATTGCTCCGTAGCCCAATGAGAATGATGGCGATAGCTTTGTATAGGCAGCACTCAACCAAACGGCAAGAAAGCCGATTACCAAAAACCAAGATGCATCGATGTATATGGGAATGCCAAGAATGCTGCCGATGCGGATACCGCCTCTCATGATGTACTTTTCCTAATTGATCTATGGACGAAGTGAGCAGATAGGTTTTTTGCTAGCAAAAAACCTATCCATGACATTTTAGCTTTTATCTTTGTCGTAACTCGCGTTGCCGCGCAAAGCACCAAACCTAAAGAGATTTTTAAAAGTGCCGCTTTGCGGCACTTTTAAAAATCTCTTTTTAGGTATAGTTAGTGTAATCAAAAAACCAAGAAACGAGTTGCGGCGCTTTGCGCCGCAGCTCGTTTCTGGTTTTTATTGTTTGAAATGGCGGTTTAAATAGACGATCGCACTTTCGCGATCGCTTATTACCCCATCAAGTTGTGCTGAGCGCAAATTTTGCAATATTTCGCCCATCTGTTTACCTGACGGGTATCCCAGATTTTTAAGATCTGATCCTGTTAAGGGAGATTTAATCATTTGCCACTGAGTGAGATAGTTCCAAATGCTGCGCCGCTCAGTCATATCAAGCTTCATTGCGGCAATGATCAAGGTTTGAGTGTCAAATTTTTGGAAATATTGGCTTATTTCTGAGACTTTAGAAAGATCTTTTAAAAGTTTGGGGGCGTTCTCAACTAGCTCACTCAGTTTCGTGAATCTGTTTTTTTGCTCAGGTGTTAGTCCTAAATCTATTTGAATGGCGATCGCAGGGCTGACATAGGACAGTAATAGTTCTAGCCCTAGTGTTAACGATGAAATCGCTTCGTAGCTCTCTTGATGCTGTCGTTTGAGGCAGTTTAGCCAATATTGCGATCGCCGCCATTGATGTTTAAAGGAATTAGCTAGATTTTGAGGCAACCTCAAAGTTGGATCTATACATCGCAAAATATCTAGTTCTTGTAAAACTGCAAACATTTGTGCTGACTTAGGCTCTGCAAGCGTATAAAGCAATTCAGAACGCAATCTTGCCCCACCGATCGCGTCATGGATGCCACTTGATGTTGTAGCGATGATATCGGCGGATGTTTCAATGGCGATCGCCAGATCTAGGCGAATGGCAAATCTGACCACCCGAAAGAGGCGACGCGGATCTTCGACAAAGCTGCCTTGGCGAATGGCGCGTACTTGTCGGTACGCGAGATCGCCTAAGCCATCAAATTGATCGATGACTTCACCCTTAGTTCCTTGCTCTCGATCTAGCTGTACCGCAAGGGCATTAATTGTAAAGTCACGCCGATATAGGTCTTGATCAATCGTGGTCGCTTCTACCTGTGGATTCGCGCCAGCATAGGCATACACCTCACGCCGCGCCGTCGCTAGGTCGATCGCAAATTCATGGTGATTTGCTGAGGCTTGCCAATGGATTTCCGCAGTTTGAAATTTTTCGTGAACTTGTAATTTTGTCTCTGGGAAAAGTTGATGCAAAGCGATCGCTACTTTTATTCCTGCCCCAGTAATTCCTGACTCAAACGCCCCATCAAATACTAAGTCTAGATCCTTGGGAAAAGGATGCTGTCGATCTTGCTCTTTTTGTTGGTTCAGGATCGCATCACGGACTATTCCCCCCACCGCAAAGGCTCGCAAGTTTAAATCCCGCGCAATATCTGTAATTGCTAAAATTACTTGCCATTGCAGAGGACTAAAAAAGCTTTCAAAGTTGATTAAATACATTGCAACTCGCTTTTAACCTTACGATAATGACTAGAAATTGCTTGGATTTAGAAATTATATGAACTATTTGGTCAGTGTTTGGGGCGATCGCATAAAAGCCGAGGAGGTTTACACACTCCTAGAATCACAGAAATTTCCGATGGAATCTATTTCTATTCTCGGAAAAGGCTACAAAAGCGCTGAGGAATTTGGCTTCATCGATCCGATTGTCCAAGGGCGTAAACAAGCTTTTTTGATGTCATATTGGCTAGTTCCCTTTGGCTTTCTATCGGGAGTTGGGTTTAGTCTGGTGACTGATCTGCATACCTTTAGCTGGGCAGGCGCGATCGGCAACCATGTGATTGGTGGTTTGTTAGGAGCTGTTGGCGGCGCGATGGGTAGTGTTTTTGTGGGCGGCGGTGTCGGTGTGGCAACTAGCAGTGACTCTGTGCCAATGCGTAATCGCCTTGATGAAGGCAAATATTTGATCGTTGTTCAAGGTACTGATCAGCAAGTAGTTCGCGCTAATCAAATTATGCGTCCATTGCGCCCTGAAAATATTCAAGGATACATTGCCCCCTAGTCATTAACCCAAAAAGCTGAGGCGCACGCGCAGCGTGCGCCTCAGCTTTTTGGGTTAATGACAGCGCTTTGCGCTGTCATAAAATCCAAAAAATTCTTTGAAAGTGTTGCTTTGCAACACTTTCAAAGAATTTTTTGGATTACTTAAAGCCTCAACAGGCTGTAATTCAACAAAAAATAAAAAAGAATGGCAGTGCTTTGCACTGCCATTCTTTTTCTGTATTAGGAAACCAGATGATGAGTGACGGCGCTTCGCGCCGTCACTCATCATCTGGCAAAAGTTTAGATAAATACAAAGCTAGAAGATGTCAAGCTAGCCGTATTAACACCTGTAAAGGTCGCAATTACAGAACCACTAATTGCAATGTTATTGCCACTGCGAACTAAGTCCGCAAAACCAAAACTTGCGCCTTGGAAACCAATTACATCAGTACCAATCTGGAAGTCAACAATCGTGTTTGCGGATTGAACAATGTCGCCAGTAAAGATCCAGAACTGATCAGCCCCAGCACCGCCAGACAACAAGTTGCCGCCGCCTTCGCTAGCGAAGAACTTGTCAACACCATCACCACCAAGAGCGCGATCGCCAAATCCGAGGAAGAAGGTATCGTCGCCAGCACCACCAGACATACGGTTGCCGCCTTTGCCTTCAGTCGCTTCAAAGATATCGTTGCCATCACCGCCAAATACGCGATCGTTCTTGCTGACAAAAATAGTGTCATTGCCACTGCCTAAGTCGATGCGATTATCGCCAGCGTCAGCAAATGCAGACACAAAACCAAGGTCAACTCGATCGTTACCTGCACCTGTAAACAGGATGTCTTTGCGACCATCAAAGGTTTGATTAGGAAGCGCAATTAGATCGTCATTACCAGTAGTTCCACCAGTGGTCAACGTGGGCGCAGTCGATGCGAACTTAATTGTGG
>Ga0136636_10000196_pt1 | contig 27462 bp, 26 predicted proteins | sample AntDrymUQ8522106_2_FD_104653 | JGI IMG/M metagenome (GOLD analysis project Ga0136636, IMG submission 104653) | Polar desert sand microbial communities from Dry Valleys, Antarctica - metaG UQ852 (21.06) | ecosystem: Environmental > Terrestrial > Soil > Desert | place: Antarctica: Dry Valley... | reverse complement strand
GGTATCGGGAAGCTTACTACTGGCTACCAGCCACATCGCGAACTGGCGGCTGCGCTGATGTAGTTGCAGTCTCTAAATTTCAACCATTCCTCAATTTGCAAAAATGAGGAAGCTTTGTTGCAATCCGATAATGTATGGAGGCCCGAGCCGGAATCGAACCGGCGTGCGAGGATTTGCAGTCCTCTGCGTCACCACTCCGCCATCGGGCCCCTGAACAATAACTTGCCTGAACAGCAATGCCATTATGTGGTGAAGGCGGGCGTTTAGCGACTTGATGCATTCAATGCAACTGGCAATCTGAGGCCTTGCGCCCTGTCCGCCACAAGTGTTGGAAAAAGTTGCTATTTGCATCCCGAAATAGGCCGTTCGTCTGAATCCCGCTTGGCGGGAGGGATAAGGCTAGCTAGAACCGGGTTCAACGACTGTATTGTGTTTACAATACAGTTATGCCACATGGCCAACAGGTTAATGGAATTATTCCGATGGAATCAGTGAATTTTGAAGAAATGCGGCGGTCAATGGTGGACAGCCAGCTGCGTACAAGCGGCGTAACCGACGCATGGGTGGTTGCCGCTATGGGCAGCATCGCGCGCGAGGATTTCGTGCCTGTGACACACCGCGCTATTGCTTATATGGATCGTTCCATTGCGCTGGGCGACGGAGCGGTGCTCAACCCGCCCGTATCGACGGCGTTGCTGTTGCAGGCTGCTGAAGCACGCGCGGATGACAATGCTCTGCTGGTCGGTGAAACCGATGGTTATGTTGCGGATATTTTGCGTGCACGGGTAGGTGCGCTGACAGTCTCTGCGGCCGATAATATTTCTGCGGCACAATCGACTGCGCCTTTTTCACTGATCATCGTTGATGGGGCAGCAGAAGAATTGCCCGCCATGCTGCTAAGCTTCGCAGCCGATGGCGCGCGATTGGTGACCGGCGTCATTGAAGGCGCAGTAACGCGCCTGGCTAAAGGATATGTTCACAACGGGAAGATTGCCTTGAAATCCTTTGAAGATAGCGAGATTGCCCCATTAGAGGCCTTCGCTCGCAAGCCGGAGTTCGTATTTTGATCGCTCGGCGTCTGGTCATTGCTGCTTTGCTCGCGTCCACTGGATTGGCCGCGCCTGCGGCTGCGGACACCCTGCGTGATGCACTGGTTTCGGCCTATGAAACCAACCCTAACCTTACAGCAGCACGTGAGGGGCAGCGCGCAACCAATGAAGGCGTGCCTTTGGCAAAGGCCAATGGCCGCCCTGATGTGACGGTACAGCCGACTTACGTCGAAAACGTCCTTCAGGACAGCGGCGGATCGGTCGTTCAGGCCCGCGGCGTCAGCATCAATGGTACGATTTCAGCACCAATATATGCGGGCGGCGGTATCAGAAATGCCGTGCTGGCGGCGGAAAACCGCGTTGAGGCCGGATTTGCCAATTTGCGCGGCGCTGAAAGCGCGATATTCTCTGCAGTGGTTGGTGCCTATATGGATGTCATCCGCGACGAATCGATCGTTGACCTCAACCGGGCGCAAGTTGGCGTACTTTCTGTTAATCTTGATGCCACACGCGACCGCTTTGAAATCGGTGACCTGACCCGTACCGACGTTGCCCAATCCGAAGCGCGGCTTGCGTTGGCGACCAGCAATCTGGAAACCGCGCGCGCCAATCTCATTCGTTCAAAAGAAATATACATCCAATTGGTCGGACGCGAGCCCGGACAACTGGAAGCGCCGCCACCATTGCCCAACTTGCCATCGACACCCGACAGCGCTGTGACTGTAGCGCTGGAGAGTAATCCAGATTTGATAGCAGCCCGCGAGACACGAGAGGCTGCGCGCTTTGATCGCCGCGCTGCCAACGCGTCGCGCCTGCCGACGGTGAGCGTTTTTACTTCGCCATCCTACAGCAATGCGCTGGGTTCGATTTCGTCTAATATTCCCGGTTTTCAAGCCGACAACAGCTCGTTGAATGCGCAAGCAGGCGTACGTGCGACTTTGCCCTTGTACCAAGGCGGCCAACCCGCCGCGCAGATTCGTCAGGCGCAAGCCCGACTTGGCCAGGCGCAGGAATTGGAAATTGCAGCCGAGCGCGAAGCGATTGCGCAAACGCGAGCATCTTACGCTAGCTGGCGCGCGGCGCTTGATGTGATTGCAGCATCCGAACGTGCCGTATCTGCAAATGAACTGTCGCTTGAAGGCACGCGCGCCGAAAATGGCGTCGGCAACCGCACCATATTGGACATTTTGAACGCCGAGCAGGAATTGCTCAACAGCAAGGTTCAACTCGTTGCTGCGCGTCGCAATGCCTATGTCGCTGGTTTCACTTTGTTGGCTGCTATGGGCAAGGCCGAAGCGCGCGACTTGGGCCTGGAGGGTGGGACATTATATGATCCCGTGGCCGATTACGAAAAGGTCGAAGGCGCTTGGAGCGATTGGTCGTCACGGCCTGACCCTGTTGCCAAGTCAACCCGAACCGTTGACACAGCGGCTCAAAAGGCAGAAATAGAGCCGATTGTTACCGGCGGTAGAACGCGGTAATTTACGCAGGGGCTTAAAATATGGCTGACGGCAGGAACGAACCTTCGATGGATGAAATTTTGTCTTCCATCAAACGCATCATCGCCGACGACGACCGAAACCGTCCGGCCACGAAGCGTGGAACCAAGGCCGCCATACCCGACAACGCGCAAGAAGAAGTTCTTGAGCTCACAGAAGCCGACGAAAATTTGGGCAGTGACGAAATCTTGCTTGATGACAACAAGGCGCAAAGCCTGCGGCATAGCTTTTCTGCGCTGCAGACCTTGTCCGAGCCCGGTGTTGCCCCACAAATCGTCCGGTCTGGGGAAACTTCGCTTGAAGGCATGACGCGCGATCTGCTTCGACCGATGCTCAAAGATTGGCTCGACACGCATTTGCCGCCTATCGTCGAAGCGATGGTCGAGCGTGAAATTATGCGCATTACCAAAAAAGGGTGATGAAACACGCCGGCATTGGATGTGTTGCCCGTCCAATTCTTAAATCATTGGCTGTGGCCTTATTACTCACGCCAGCATCCCTTCTCGCAACGAATATCTATGTCGAAGCTGGCAGGCTCGTTGACGTTCAAGCAGGCACCGTGCTCACCGGGCAATGCATCAGTATCTTTGACGACAAAATTACGTCCGTGGCCCCATGTGGCCCAACACCAACCGGGGCAGAACGGCTCAATTGGTCCGCCTTCACCGTTCTTCCCGGCATGATTGACCTGCATACCCATTTGGCCGATGCGGGCCAAAGCGCAGACCTCGCATTACCCATCAAGACATCACCTGCCGCGACAGCGTTAATTGGCGCGCATAACGCCCGGCTTACATTGAACGCCGGTTTTACGACGGTGCGCGACGTCGGTACGTATCGCGGACTGACCGATGTCGCCTTGCGTACCGCGATCAACGCAGGTCATGTGTCCGGTCCACGCATGTTCGTCGCAGGTGCTTACATCACGGTCCCCAAGGGTGGCGGCGAGTTGAACGGCGTTGTGCCCAATGACGAACTTCCCGCTGATATGCGGCTGGGCATTGCCGGCACGCCGGAGGAAGCTGCCGCAAAAACAGCGTTCCTTATCGAACAGGGCGCTGACTTTATCAAAACCATCGCCACTGGCGCAGTGCTTGCCATCGGAACCGAGCCTGGCGAGCCGGAGCTTACCGAAGCGCAAATGCGCGCCGTTGTTGAAACCGCAAAAGCAAAGGGCAAATTTGTGACCGCGCATGCACATGGTGCGGCCGGGATAAAGAACGCCATCCGCGCTGGCGTCCGGTCTATCGAACATGCCAGCCTGATTGATGATGAAGCGCTGACGATGGCCAAGGCCAGCGGCACATGGCTGGTGATGGATATCTATAATGGTGATTATATCAATGAAGTCGGAACGCGCGAAAAATGGCCTGAGGAATATCTGCGCAAAAATCGCGAGACCACGGATGTTCAGCGGGCAGGCTTCGCGAAGGCGGTGAAGATGGGTGTGAAGCTTGCTTATGGCACCGACAGTGGCGTCTATCCACACGGACGCAATGCCAAGCAATTCGCTTATATGGTCCGCTATGGCATGACGCCAATGCAAGCCATTCAAAGCGCAACTATCCGGACGGCGGAGTTATTAGGCAGGGACCGCGAACTCGGCAGCATCGCGCCGGGACGCTTTGCCGACCTTGTCGCCGTAGCACGCGATCCGCTAGCCGATATCACTGCACTGGAAAATGTTGAGCATGTTATGAAGGACGGTAGAATCGTCCGTTAAGGCTAGCGCCTCTCGCCGCCAAACAAAAGGGCGAGGAAATCCCCGCCCATTCGTGTTGTTCGCTGTTATCAAATCACGTAAGTGTGACTGAGAAAAGCAGGCTGCTCAGCGCGATAGCGCCGATAAAGCTGGCCAGTTTCTGCATGTTTCATTCCTTCACCTTGCCGCACAGCCAACAGGCCGGGTCGTCCCGTGAAAGCATCCTTTATGTTTTCGTTGGTGCCGACGAGATAAGCACAATGGCGCAAAACTCAATTTTTTTAGTAGACAATAGAGTTGCAAGAAACGCAACTGGATCAATTTAGCGCCTGTAATTAGCCCTGCAATTTTCTTGCTTGCAGGCGTTCCGCTAACTAGCGTGCGGCACATGAAAAAGACCTTCCTGCTCGCCGCCCTGCTGGGCACGTCTGCCATCTCGCTTGGCGCCCTTTCCACTGAAGCCATGGCGCGCCCCATGACCGAAACCGATCTCGCGATGATGAAGCGCCTGTCGGCGGTGGCGGCATCGCCCGATGGAGCGATGATCGCCTATCAACTGCGCGAAACCGACCTTGAGGCGAACAAGGGGAAGACTGATCTGTATATGCTGAAGCTCGGCACCGCTGGTGCGCAGCCGGTGATGTTTGCATCAAAGCCAGACAAGAACGAGCATGATCCCGCCTTTGCGCCCGATGGCAAAAGCATATTCTACATCAGCAATGAAAGCGGATCAGAGCAAATCTGGCGCTATAACATTGCATCGGCAACCACCACGCAAGCGAGCAATTTCAAGGCCGATGTCAGCGGCTTCAAAATCTCCCCCGATGGCCAGAAATTTGCCATCTGGGGAGATATTGCCCGCGACTGTATGGAATTCGGCTGCGACAAAGACGGTGATACATCGAGGCCCGGCCCCGGCACTGGGCGTGAATATGACCAGTTGTTGGTCCGCCACTGGGACCAGTGGGAAACGCCGGGCAATTACAGCCGCGTCTTCACCGTTGTATTGGGTGCCGATGGCAAGCTGGGTACGCTGGGCGAAGCTATGGACGGCAACCTTGTCGGCGACGCGCCTTCAAAACCCTTTGGTGGCGGTGAGGAAATCAGCTGGAGCGCAGACAGTGGCGCGGTGCTGTTCACCTTGCGTAATTCCGACGCCAATGAAGCCAAATCGACCAATCTTGATATCTACCGGTCAGCACTGCGCGCGGCTAACCCAGTCAACCTGACGACTGAAAACGCAGGAATGGATACAACGCCGGCGGCTTCCCCCGACGGCAAATGGCTCGCATGGACCTCGATGGCGCGCGCGACCTATGAGGCAGACCGGCTTGTTATTAAGCTGATGGATTTGAAAAGCGGCAAGGTCACTGCGCTCACCGACAAATGGGACCGTTCGGTAGGGTCCCTTGCATGGGCTGCGGACAGCAAAAGCCTTCTCGTCACTGCGCAAGATGTCTTGGAAACCCCGCTGTACGGCGTTGACCTAAAGGGCAAGGTCACGCGCCTGACCGATCGCGGCAGCATCGCTGAAGCCGTGCCGCTCAAAAATGGTGGCGTGGTATATGCGATCAACAGCATCGCTGGGCCGTCCGACCTTGTCCATATGGACGCCAAGGGCACAACGATCCGGCTTACGAATGTCAACGCAGACGCGCTCGCCACGCTTGATCCTGTCAATTACCAGAAGTTCAATTTTGCCGGGGCCAATGGCGACCAAGTCTATGGCCAAATCATCAAGCCGCAGGGCGCAACGGGCAAGCTGCCAGTGCTGTTGCTTGTCCATGGCGGGCCGCAAGGGACGTTTAACAATAGCTGGTCTTATCGCTGGAACCCGGCCGTCATGGCATCACAAGGCTATGCCGTCGTCAGCATCGATTTTCACGGGAGCACGGGTTACGGACAGAAATTCACTGACAGCATTAACAAAAATTGGGGCGGCTGGCCGCTTGAAGATTTGCAAAAGGGCATGGAGGCCGTCGGCAAGATCGACACGCAGCTCGACACCGCCAATGCCTGTGCGCTCGGTGGGTCTTATGGCGGCTATATGATGAACTGGATTTCGGGCAACTGGCCCGACCGTTTCAAATGCCTTGTCAACCATGCCGGTATTTTCGACCTGCGTGCCATGGCCTATGAAACCGAAGAATTGTGGTTCGACCAATGGGACAATGGCGGACCATGGACCACGCGCAGCGACGCGGAGAAATGGAACCCGGTCAACCATGTCGCGAAATGGAAGACGCCAACTTTGGTTATCCATGGCGAAAAAGATTATCGCATTCCGTATTCGCAGTCGCTGGCTGCCTTCACCGCATTGCAACAGCAGGGTGTTGCATCCAAGCTGCTCGTGTTTCCGGATGAGAACCACTGGGTGCTCAAGCCCAAAAATTCGGTTCAGTGGCATCGGACCGTGTTCAATTGGGTCGAAAAACATCTGAAGGGCAAGTGAGCCAACGACCATAACGCGTCGTCCCAGCGCAGGCTGGGACCCATGACGCCTTTCGGTTTAACACGATAAAGAGATAGGCATCAGCCTGCGCTGGTGCGACGATTAGGGCAGGGGAAAAACGGGCATGACGGACATTGCACATAATGTCGCAACTGAAATCAGTGGCGGCGCTGAACTGTCGCGCAGTTTGAAGTCGCGCCATGTCTCCATGATCGCCATCGGCGGCATCATTGGTGCCGGGCTGTTCGTAGGCTCTTCGACCACGATCAGCCAGGCTGGTCCAGCTGCCGTTTTCTCCTTTGCCATTGCCGGGTTCATCATCCTGTTGGTCATGCGGATGCTCTCCGAAATGGCGATTGCGGTTGATGGCGTGCAAACCTTCCCAGACTTCGCCCGTGCTGGCCTTGGCCATATGGCGGGGTTCATGTCGGGCTGGTTGTATTGGTATTTCTGGGTCGTCGTTGTCGCGATTGAAGCCATAGCGGGCGCGCAGATTTTACACAGTTGGTTCCCCGCCGTGCCAGAGCTTGGCATCGGCATTGCCCTGATGGCGATTTTGACTGCCGTAAACCTCATGTCTGCACGCGCTTATGGCGAGTTTGAATTTTGGTTCTCGTCGATCAAGGTCGCGGCGATTATCGTCTTCATTCTGGTCTGCGCGGCATGGGCGTTTGGTTTTACGTCAGGCGGCGGCGCGACTTTCGGCAATCTGACCGCGCACGATGGCTTTGTTCCGAATGGCTGGGGCGTCGTGCTGGCAGCCGCGACGTCGACAATCTTCAGTCTCGTTGGCGCAGAAATTGCAACAATCGCTGCCGCTGAATCCGAAGAGCCGTCAAAGGTTATCGGCCGCATGACGGTCTCGGTAACGGTACGCATCCTCATCTTCTATGTGCTCTCCATCTTCCTCATCGTGTCGGTGGTGCCCTGGACCGAGATTGTGCCGAAGGTATCGCCCTTCGCCACGACGCTTGCGTATATGGGCTTGCCTGCGGGTAAATTGATCATGGAGGCCGTGGTGCTTGTAGCAGTGCTGTCGTGCCTCAATTCCGGCCTGTATGTCACCTCGCGCGCCTTGTTCGGTCTGGCGAAGCATAAGGACGCACCGCAGTGGTTGGTTCAGGTCAACAACCGCAAAGTACCAGCTCGCGCGATCCTGATCGCCAGCCTGTTCAGCTATTTCGCGCTCGCCGCCGACGCGGTATCACGCGATGTGGTGTTCAGCTTCCTGCTCAACAGCTGCGGCGTGACCATGCTTCTCCTCTACCTCATGACTTCTGCCGCGCAGCTTAAGTTGCGCCGCAAATATGAGGCGGAGGACCCGGCGCGCTTGCAGATCAAAATGTGGTTGCATCCTTATGGCACCTATATCGCGATGGCAGCGATGTTGGTGATCTTGGTTGCCAAGGGCCTCGACCCTTCGGCGTCGAAAGAACTGTGGTTGAGCCTTGTTGTAGCTGGCGGGTTCGCGGCGGCATTTTTCATGTTCCGGCGACGCGCGACGTAACGCCGTAGGAAAAATATTATCACGCCCCCAGAATAAGCCAACGATGCCCTGCGAAAACCTTGCCCAATCGCGCATGCGCTGGCAAAGCCACTCCCATGACTATCGACAAGACTTTCGACCCCGCCGCGATTGAGGCGAAATGGTATGCACATTGGGAATCCAGTGGCGCATTTCGCCCTGATCGGCCCAATGCAGAGCCTTACACAATCGTGAACCCGCCGCCCAATGTGACGGGCAGCTTGCACATCGGCCATGCGCTCGACAACACTTTGCAGGATATCCTCATTCGCCATGCGCGTTTGCAGGGCAAGGACGCGTTATGGGTGGTCGGTATGGACCATGCGGGTATTGCGACGCAGATGGTCGTCGAACGGCAACTCAATGCCCGCCAGCAAAAACGCACCGATTTCGCCCGCGACGAATTTGTTGCCAAGGTGTGGGAATGGAAAGCCGAAAGCGGCGGCGAAATCACTGGCCAATTGCGTCGGCTCGGCTGCTCAATGGATTGGGAGAATGAGCGCTTTACCATGGATGAGGGCTTTTCAAAGGCCGTCATCAAGGTGTTCGTCGAGCTTTACAACCAAGGTCTGCTGTACCGCGACAAGCGCCTCGTTAACTGGGACCCAGGTCTAAAAACCGCGATATCCGACCTTGAAGTCGAAACGCGCGAGATCAACGGTAAATTCTGGCATTTCAAATATCCATTGGAAAATGGCAGCGGCTTCATCAGCGTTGCTACCACGCGCCCTGAAACGATGCTCGCCGATATGGCGGTCGCGGTAAATCCTTCGGATGAACGCTATGCGCATCTCGTTGGCAAAAATGTCCGCCTGCCCATTACGGGTCGTTTGATCCCGATTGTAACGGACGAACATGCTGACCCCGAATTGGGTTCAGGCGCAGTGAAAATCACGCCGGGGCATGATTTCAATGACTTTGAAGTCGGCAAACGCGCCGGGTTCAAGGCAAGCGACATGTTCAACATGCTCGATGGCGAAGGCCGCGTCGTGCAGACAGCCGATGGCTTAATTCCAGCGGAATATATCGGGCTCTACCGTTTTGGCATCGAAGGCGAACCTACCAACGCACGCAAGGTGGTGGTTGAGGCGATAGACGCTTTGGGCTTGCTCGAAAAAGTGGAAGACCGCGTCATCCAGACACCATTTGGAGACCGTTCGGGCCAAGTCATTGAGCCATGGTTGACTGACCAGTGGTATGTCGATGCAGAAACGCTCGCCAAGCCAGCCATTGAGGCCGCACGCAAAGGCAAAGCCAATGGCGGTTTCGACATTGTACCCAAAAGTTGGGAGAAAACCTTCTTCAACTGGATGGAAAATATCCAGCCATGGTGCGTCAGCCGCCAATTATGGTGGGGCCACCAGATCCCGGCATGGTTCGACGCCGATGGCAAATGCTATGTCGCAGAGACACAGGAATCTGCGCAGGCATTGGCAGGAGAAGGCGCTGTCCTGACTCGCGACCCGGACGTCCTTGACACGTGGTTCTCGTCTGCCCTTTGGCCATTTGGCACATTGGGTTGGCCTCACCAGACTGCCGATCTAGACCGCCATTACCCAAATGACGTGCTCATTTCCGGTTTCGACATCTTGTTCTTCTGGGATGCCCGGATGGCGATGCAGGGCATTCATTTCATGAAAGAGGTGCCGTGGAAGACGCTGTATCTCCACGGCCTCGTCCGCGCCACAGATGGCAGCAAAATGTCCAAGTCAAAAGGCAACACGGTCGACCCGCTTGGCCTGATTGACCAATATGGTGCGGACGCACTGCGTTTCTTCATGGCAGCCATGGAAAGCCAGGGTCGCGATATCAAAATGGACGAAAGCCGCGTTGCCGGTTACCGCAATTTTGCAACCAAGCTGTGGAACGCCGCCCGCTTTGCGCAATCAAACGGCATCGGCGGATCACATAGCATCAGCGCGCCTAAAGCTGACCTTGCCGTGAACCGCTGGATCATCGGTGAAGTTGTCAGCACTGTTGAAAAGCTCAACAAGGCGTTCGCGGAGTTCCGTTTCGACGGCATGGCCGATGTGATTTATCACATGGTTTTCGACCAGTTTTGCGACTGGTATCTCGAACTGATCAAGCCAGCCTTCGTAGACGGCGATAAGGGCGAAATGGACGACGAGTCCAAAATTGTCGCTGGCTGGGTGCTTGATCAAATCCTGGTAATGCTCCATCCGTTCATGCCGTTCATTACCGAAGAATTATGGCATGCCTTGTCCGACCCGGCGGCACCGCGCGCCTATGACATCATTCACGCCAAATGGCCTGAACCAAACGCCACTGTAGATGCAGAGGCAATTGCCGAAATCAACTGGGTCGTCGACACAATCAGCAAAACGCGTTCGTTCAAGGCCGAATTGAACATTCCGCCGGGAACCCGATTGACTGCCAACATCGCCGAACCACAGACATCCACGGCTACCATTATCGGGCGGCAGGGAAATGCCCTATCAAGGCTTGGGCGCATTGACGCATTCTTCTATGCGCCGGTGGATACCAATAATGTCGCGCAAATTGTAGTGGGCGACGATACCGTCATTTTCGCGCTGGATGGCGTTATTGATCTCGACGCAGAACGCAGCCGGATCACCAAGGCAATTGAAGCTGCAGCGAAGGAGCGCGATGCGCTTGCGGGTCGTTTGTCCAATGTCGCCTTTGTCGAAAAGGCCAAGCCCGAAGCCGTTGAAAAAGCCCGGGCGGACCATGCTGAGAAGGCTGCGGAAGCCGAACGCCTGACGGCGGCGTTAGCGCGGCTTGGGTGAGTAAGGGGCAAACCCTAGCTTGGGCGTTTCATCAATCGGGCGCAATGCCCTTGCCATGAAAACACCAGCCCATCAGCACGACCTGACAATTGGTCCAGTGGCCAAGACCTTGTTCGTGTTTGCGCTTCCGTCGCTTGGGGTAAACATCCTCCAGTCGCTGAACCACTCGGTCAATTCGGTGTGGATCGGCAAATTTTTGGGCGAAGAGGCGCTCGCTGCGTCGGCCAATGCGGGACTCATCATGTTTTTGATGTTCTCCACCTTGTTCGGTTTTACCATGGCAACGACAATCTTGATCGGCCAGAATATGGGCCGCCGCGATGTGGAATCTGTTCGCCGCATCATGGGCACAGCGTTCGGCATATTTTTTGTAGCTGGCCTTGTCTTTGCCGCAGCTGGCTGGATTTTTGCGCCCGATATGCTTCGCCTGATGGCAACGCCGGAGACGGTCTATCCGCTCGCGCTCGCATATTTGCGCGTTATCTTTCTATCGATGCCTGCATCATTCCTCATGGTGCTGGTTTCATCGTCACTGCGCGGCGTTGGCGATTCCGTCACTCCGTTTTGGAACACGGTATTGAACGTTGTCCTCGACATCATTTTGAATCCTGTTTTCATATTGGGCTTGGGGCCCGTTCCAGCCATGGGCATCGCCGGTTCCGCACTTGCGACGATCGTTGCCGGAGTCATCAGTCTCGGGTTGCTCCTCCGCAAGGTATATGCACGTGACCTCACCATTCGCTTGCGCGGGCAGGAGCTTAAATGGCTGCGGCCCGATGCGCGGTTCTTGAGACCCATCGCCCGGATGGGCCTGCCCATGGGGTTGTCGATGATCATCATGTCGGGCTCTGCCGTGGTAATGATTGGCCTCGTCAATCTTGAGGGCGTAAATACCACCGCAGCCTTCGGGGTCATGAACCAGCTTTGGAGCTATGTGCAGATGCCAGCGGTAGCCGTAGGCAGCGCCGTCAGCGCGATGGTCGCCCAGAATATCGGCGCAAACAAATGGGACCGCGTTGGCCGCATCGTGTGGTCGGGGATTGGCATAAACTTGCTGCTATCAGGTGTGCTGATCCTGATGATGACCTTGTTTGCAAAGCCGTTGCTTGGCCTGTTCCTGCCTTTTGGCAGCTCAGCCATCGATATTGCTATTCACATCAACCACATCGTCGGATGGACATTTGTCCTGATGGGCGTGTCGGTGGTCGTGACTTTCGCTGTGCGCTCCAATGGCGCTGTGCTTGCGCCGCTCCTCATCCTGATATTCAGCGCTGTGCTGGTGCGTTTCAGCGTCGGCTTCGGGCTTTATGACCGTTTCGGCGCGGATGCCATTTGGGGCTCGTTCGTTGCGACGGCGATTGCATCCTGCATATTGTCGATTGCGTATTACCTACATGGCGGGTGGAAGAAGGCAAAGGTAATGCCCTCTATGGGCGCGGGCCCCCTGCGAGTTGCACCCGAATAATCCGCTGTCCTACAGATGCTGCATTGTGCCATTGAGATTCGCATGAACCGCGACGCCGCCCTGTCCCCGAAATCTCGTGCGCCCAAGTTGATGGCAGCGCGTGTTTGCCAGTTCCTGCTAGCTTTGTTCGTGGCAGCTGGCATCGCCCATGCGCAGATTCCCGCGCCTTCAACGCCTCAGCAATATGTCAGCGCGTCGATGGATGCCGAGACACGTCGCCCAGCGCCCGGCGATATCGTGACGGTCGCGGTCGTCATGGACCCGAAGCCCGGTTGGCATGATTATTGGGTGAACCCCGGTGATGCTGGAACGCCGCTTGAGCTGGAATGGCAAATGCCCGCTGGTGTAACTGCTGGTCCCATCCGTGCGCCAGTGCCCGAGACATTGATCGTCAGCGGGTTCATGAACCATATTTACAAGGCGAAACATGCCTTTCTGGTTGATTTGAAGATCCCTCAAAGCGCTGTTGTCGGACAGACCATGGATATGAAAGTCAACGCACGTTGGTCGGCTTGTTCCGATTTGGTGTGCGTCCCGGAAAGTGCGACATTGTCCGTGCCTATGACCGTTGGTGCAGGGACTATCAGCAGGTCCGACCGCGCGCGCTTTGATATCTGGCGCAGCGCCTTGCCCGTGCCGCTCGACCGGGCAGCACTATATGCGATTAACGGTAACCGGATCGACATCGCCATCCCTTATCCACGCAGCGCAGATGCAAGCCGGATCTGGTTCTTCGCCCAAAGCGAGAATGTTTTGCGATACGCTGCCCCACAAAGTGCGCGGCGTACAGGGGATTGGCTGATCGTCAGCGGCGAAGTGAAAGAGCCATTTTCCAGCGAGATTGACGGTCTTCTGCGTTTCAACGATGCGCAAGGCCTTGAGGTGCGCGCCAAACCGGGCATCGTTCCAGCAGGCGGCAACACGGTTTCGGTATTGGGCGAAGGCGCGTCTGCCAAGGGACAAGCACCAGCACTTGGCTTTGGTTGGATACTTTCATTTTCAGTGCTTGGCGGGTTGCTTTTGAATCTCATGCCCTGCGTGTTCCCGATATTGGGGCTGAAGGCGCTTAGCCTTGCGAAGATGGGCGGCGATGAGGGTGAAGCTCGTCGCGACGCGGTTGCTTATACCGTCGGCATCATTCTGAGTTGCCTTATCCTTGGCGGCGTGATGCTTGCCTTGCGCGCAGCGGGTGAAGAAGTGGGCTGGGCGTTCCAGTTGCAAGACCCAGCGATTGTCCTGTTGCTCCTGGTGCTCATGGTCGCAGTCACCGCAAATCTGGCTGGTCTGTTTGAAATCGGCGGTATTGGTGCAGGTGAAAAACTGACGCGCAAGGGCGGAATATCGGGATCATTCTGGACTGGCGTACTTGCGGCGGTTGTCGCGACGCCCTGCACGGGGCCGTTTATGGCGGCTGCTATGGGCGCGGCTCTGCTTTTGCCGGCGGGTCTGGCATTACTGATATTCGCTGGGCTTGGCTTTGGCCTCGCCCTGCCGTTTCTCGCCATTGCCTTCATCCCCGCGCTGCGCAATCGCATGCCGCGGCCGGGTCCGTGGATGGTGCGTTTTCGTCAATGGATGGCAGTTCCCATGGCACTCACAACGTTGGCGTTGCTGTGGCTACTGTATCAGCTTGCTGGCTTCAGCGGTTTGTTGATTGGTGGCGCTGCCGCGTTGATCATTTTGTCACGTTTGTTCGAACTTGGACGGAAGCAAAAAAGCGGCGCATCGCGCAAATTTGTTGTGGCGGTGATATTGGGCATCACCGCGGCCGCCTTGCTGATCATGGACAGTGCGCCGGTTACGCCCCCTACCTCTCAATCGCTAAAAAATGGTAGCATAGCCTTTAATGAAGGACGGCTGACGTCTTTGCGCGCCGAGGGTAAGCCGGTGTTTCTGTACTTCACGGCAGACTGGTGTGTGACGTGTAAGGTGAACGAAAATGCCGCCATCGACCGCGCGGAAACAAGCGCGGCTTTTGCCAAGGCTGGCATTGTCATTATGGTGGGTGACTACACGCGCCGGGATCCCGACATCACGCGGTTTTTGGCAAAACATGGCCGGTCAGGTGTGCCATTATATCTATATTATCCGCCGGACGCCGACGCACGCGTTTTACCGCAGATCTTGACTGTGGACGATCTGACTGCACTCGGAGATTAAACGGCGCGACTAAATGTCAGCAGGACTTTCCGCAATCTCGATCCGTTGGAGGCGATTTGCGCCGACCACAGTAATCCCGCGCAAACCAGTAACGCCGATCAAGGGGATGGCACATTCGAACACTGCCTTGCGGTCAACATCTGCGCCAGTAGCAGGTGTTGTAGGCCGGATGGCTGCAACTTCGACCGCCCAATAATCGGGGCGCTCATTATAATAGCGTGGCGCGAGCCGGACGTCCAAACCCGGACCGGGATGTACGCCGCTCACCCAGAGATAGAGACTATCCTGAAATGGAACTGTCCGGATTTCTGCGGTTTCGAAGTCAATAATCCGCCCGTTAGGCATGCTCGACAAAGAGCCACTTGAAGTGGTAATCATAATTCGACCTAATATTATTTCGTTGAAACAGGATAAAAAAATCCAAGTATGCAACTTTATTGCGCCCGATAGTTGGCTCTAATATGAATGAGCAAGTAAAATCGCGAGGCGACTTGAGAGGTTGTTGAATCTGTTAGGATAAAATTTTTGGCATGATCGACTTATCTGCATCGTTGGAGAGAATCTCGCAAAAGCGTTGGAATTGCCATCCCAAAATGACGATCTTGCCTAACAAAGGCAGCGTGCGCTCTGCTAAAGGCCTTTATTTGTAGACGGTTTGGCTGTATTGGCGCAACGGAACAACAAAAGGAGTATCGACTATCGCCACCCCGCCTACCCGGCGCGCCATGACCCCACCTGTTAAAAGTGGACCGCGCTACAATAATTTGATCACCGTTGAAAAAGTGCGGGTCATTGACGATGACGGCGAGAATCTGGGTGTCATGTTCACCCGCGAGGCGATAGCGCAGGCTGCGGAAGTTGGACTCGATCTGGTGGAAGTTTCCCCGAACGCTGATCCCCCCGTGTGCAAATTCCTGGACATCGGCAAGTTCAAATATGAGGCCCAGAAAAAGGCCAATTTGGCGCGTAAGAGCCAGAAAACGCAGGAAATCAAAGAAATAAAGATGCGTCCAAACATCGATGACCATGACTATATGGTCAAGATGAAGAAGGTTGCCGAGTTCATTGAAGAAGGCGACAAGGTCAAGATCACGCTGCGTTTCCGTGGCCGTGAATTGGCGCACCAACAATTGGGTATGCAACTGCTTCAGCGGGTCCAGGCCGATACGACTGAGACCGCAAAAATCGAAGCGCATCCCCGGATGGAAGGTCGCCAGATGCTGATGGTGCTGTCGCCCAGATAGGGCGCAGTCACCAGATGGCCTGCCGAATCAGTTCGGCACCAATGATGACCATCAGAAGATTGATGATGACGTTGAATCGCTCGGGCGAAACGCGTTTGACCAGCCTCACGCCCGCTAATGTGCTTAAAATGGCGAGTGGCAGGAATATCGCTGTCAGCGTCATATTCTGCGCGTTGAACTGACCGAGCGCCGCATACGCTGGAACCTTGAACCAGTTGATGACCGCAAAGAATATCGAAGAGGTGCCCACAAAAACCAAATGGGGAAAGTTGCGTGACAGAGCCCATATCTGAAATGGCGGCCCGCCGGCATGCGCAATCTGACTGGTAAATCCGGCAACAGCGCCCATGACTGTTCCAACCCATTCCGGCGCAGGCCCGGAGAGCTTCACTGGACGACCCAAAAGGGGAAGCAGTCGATATGTGCCAAACGCCAGCGCAATGATGCCCACAAAGCCGCGCACGGCGTCTGCGGGGATGACCGACGCGAGATACCAGCCCAAGAAAATGCCGACGACAGCGCCCGGCACAGTCAGTATTAAGGTGCGGGCATCATAGCTGCGCCGGAAGGCCCATACACTGACGATATCTTGAACCATAAGGATGGGAAGCAGCATCCCCGCCCCGGCCACTGGGTCCATCACAAGCGCGAGCATCGGCATCGCTGCAGCGCCAAGGCCCGCAAAGCCGCCCTTGGCAAGCCCAACCAAAATGACGGCGGCGCCTGCAACGATGTAAAACAGGATATCCGTCGGCAGGCTCAAGGTGCTTTGGCGCGCTTCCGGACGGCCAAGACATAAATGATTGTCGCAGCAGCGGCAAATATGAACCACTGGATCGCATATAGCAGGTGGTTGTTCGGGATCTGGCTTGGCGACGGCTCGGCCAATATCTCAAGTCCATCTACCGCATCGGTTGAAACGAGCTTTATCAGTTGACCGCCATCTGGCGCAATAATTCCGCGCACAGGTCCACCATTCCATTTTGGAGATTGCGGCCGTTCTGACCAGCCAAAGGCAACTTTGGTACCCGGGCCTTCCGCGCCGCCGGTCTGGCATGAAGCCACATGGGCAAAGCCAGCCTTGCCGGACGCATTTGAGCCCGACACGGTTTCAACCTTGATAACGCGCACACACATGAGGCTGGATCGGCGGAAAAGCGGTAAGGCCGATGGATCCGGAACCACGGGCCAAGCGACTGCTGGTAATCCCACCGCTGCTTCATAACGCGATAGCAGCGCGTCTTTCTCTGCCTTGCGTTGCAATTGCCAAACGCCAAGGCCAATCATCGTTGCGACAGCAAGGGTGACTAATATTGTCGGAATGATAGGCAAACGGTTCATTGCAAGTCACTCTTTCCAGCTTCCCGGGCGCGGTTGCGATGCTCCGCCGCCAGCAGCGCAGCCTTCGCCATACGCAACGTGATTATCGTAAGGGCCCCAGTAAACGGGACCCAGATGATGACATGGACCCAAAACGGCGGACGAAATGCTGAATCCAAGATCAGCGCAAACACGATAATCAGTGCGCCAATCACCATCGTCAGCAAAGCTGCGGGACCGTCGCCGACATTAAAGCTGCTGAAATCCAGCCCACACGCAGAACATTTATCGGCAAATTGGCCGAGCCCTGCGAATAAAGTTTTGTTGCCACACTGCGGGCAGAGACCAAAAAGGGCAGCCCTAGCGATGCTAGGCTGCCCTTCTGTGGATTGTTCTGGTGTCATTTACGCGTGAACTGGTGCGCCCCAGCCACCCCAGATGTAAATGGTGATAAAGAGGAAGAGCCATACGACATCGACGAAGTGCCAATACCAAGCGGCGGCTTCGAACCCGAAATGCTGCTGTGGCGTGAAATGCCCCTTGTAGGTGCGCGCGAGGCAGACCGCCAGGAAGATCGTACCAACGATCACGTGAAAGCCATGGAAACCAGTCGCCATGTAAAACGCCGTGCCGTAATTCAATCCACCGAAGGGGAAAGGCGCGACAGCATATTCATATGCCTGAATCGCGCTGAACAGCAGGCCAAGTAATATGGTCAGCCAAAGACCCTTTTTCAGACCTTCACGATCGCCGTGGATCAGGGAATGGTGCGCCCAGGTTACCGTGGTGCCTGAGCACAACAGAATTAGAGTGTTGAGCAAAGGAAGCTTCATCGAGTCGAGAACTTCCAAACCCTTTGGCGGCCACTGCATCAACGCTGCGGCGCCTTCTTGGCCAATGAGGTTGGTGACGGTGAACGCATGCGTTTCTGCATCTTTCACAATTTCCAACGGCACAGGGAACAAGGAAAAGTCAAACCATGCCCAGAACCAGCCAACGAAGAACATGACTTCGGAAGCAATGAACATGATCATGCCATAACGAAGGTGAAGCTGAACCACCGGCGTGTGGTCGCCTGACTGCGCTTCATGGACAACGTCGGACCACCAGGCGTAAAAGGTGTACACTACACCAATCAAGCCGAGGCCGAAGATCAGGCTGCCATAGCTGAACTGCTCGGGATGCATCCACATCACCAAGCCGAAGAACATTGTCAGGGCCGAAAACGAGCCCAGCAACGGCGTAATGCTTGGTGGCAAAATATGATAATCGTGATTCTTGGCACCCGCCATGGTCAATTCCCTGTAGTCTTACCGATTAAAAATTGCCTTAGCCACCGTTCGCCGCCTGGTCCACCGTGTTTGGCTCCTCAACGGGGTAGAAGGTGTAGCTAAGTGTGATTTCTTCAATATCCTTAGTTTCCGGGTCGGTCATAATCTTAGGATCGACGTAGAACAGGACTGGCATCCGGACCTGTTCACCAGGCTTGAGTGTCTGCTCGGTAAAGCAGAAGCATTGGATCTTGTTGAAATATTGACCGGCCAGCGCTGGCGTCACGTTGAACGTCGCGGTACCAGTTACGGCTTCGTTCGACAGGTTCTTCGCAAGGAAGATTGACATGTCCTTTGCGCCAATGCTGACGGTTTCAGTCGGGCGCTCGGGCTTGAATTCCCACGGTAGGCCGCCGCGTTGATTGGCGTCAAAACGCACGACGATGGTTTTGCTTGAGACAGCAACTGTTGCGGCCTGCGCTGCATCAACGCGCATTGTCGTACCGCCGAAGCCAGTCACCTGACAGAATAAACGATACAAGGGTACAGCGGCGAAGCCCACACCAACCATCGACACGGCGAGCGCCGCAGCCAAAAATCCGGTTTTTGCGTTCGATACGGCCATCAGCCCCAGACCCCCACTTTCACAACAGTGATCAAAAAGAACAAGATGCACAGTCCGACCAATGCAACGCCCATCACGCGCGAACGCGCAGCCTGACGTTTGCGGATGATAGCGGTTTCTTCGACGGTGTAGGCTGACGGCTCATTCGGGGTCATAAGATTACCATCCGATCAAAGGCGAAAATTGCGAATAGGAGAAACAGGTAAAGGATAGAGAAAGCAAAAAGTTGCTTTTCAGGCTTCATCGCAGCTGCGTCGGTGGCCTCGTTCTTCCAGACCCGATACGCCAGCACCAAAAATACCGCGTTCAGTACAATAGCAGCTACGCCATAAACCCAGCCTGTTTCTGCCAAAACAAACGGCAGGACCGCGGTCGCAGCCATGGGGAAGGTGTAACCAAATATCTGGTTACGTGTGACCCGCTGCCCCTTCACATTAGGCAGCATGGGAATACCGGCAGCGCCGTAATCGGTCTTCATGAACAAAGCGAGCGCCCAGAAGTGCGGCGGCGTCCACGGGAAAATGATTGCGAAAAGCAGGATGGGCAAAAGCGTAATATCGCCAGTTACAGCGGCCCAACCAATGACTGGAGGAAACGCGCCGGCAGCTCCGCCAATGACGATGTTCTGCGGCGTGTTTGGCTTCAACCAGATGGTGTAGACAATCGAATAGAAGAATATCGAAAAGGCAAGCAGTCCAGCGGACAACCAGTTTACCGCAACCCCCATGATGCCAACCGAAAAAGCCGCAAGGCCGATGCCGAAATTCAGCGCAGCCGCCCGGTCCATGCGGCCTGCTGGCAGGGGACGACGTGCGGTGCGCGCCATTTTGGCGTCAATGTCGGCTTCGAAATACTGGTTTAGAGCACCGCAAGCACCCGCACCCAAGGCGAGGCACAGGATGGCGGTAAAACCGATCACCGGATGAATGTTTCCAGGAGCAGCCAACAATCCGCAAAGCGCCGTGAACACGACAAGCGACATCACCCGGGGTTTGGTCAAAGCCCAGAAATCGCGCCACTCAGCTGGCAAAATGATGTCACGCGTTGCGGTTGTCATGCCTGTTCCTAAACGATCAAGACGTTCAAAGGGGCGAACCGCCGCCGGTTACTTGATAACCGGCAGCGTTTCGAACTGGTGATATGGAGGAGGGCTTGTCAGCGTCCACTCAAGCGTGGTCGCACCTTCACCCCAATAATTGTCTTCTGCGCGGCGGCCAGCGACCAACGACCAGATGACGTTGACGAAGAAAATCAACACGCCAACTGCCATGATCGCATAACCAAAGGACGCGACGCCGTTCCAGTATGCAAAGGCCTCTGGATAATCAGGGTAACGACGCGGCATGCCAGAGTTTCCGAGGAAGTGCATCGGGAAGAACAATACGTTCACGCCAACGAAGAACACCCAGAAGTGCAAATGACCAAGGAATTCGTTCAAGTGACGACCCGACATCTTGCCGAACCAGTAATAGAAGCCGGCAAAGAGCGAGAATACCGCGCCCAGCGACAACACATAATGGAAGTGGGCAACGACATAATATGTGTCATGCAAGTTATCGTCGAGACCGCCATTGGCAAGCACAACACCGGTCACGCCACCAACGGTGAACATGAAGATGAAGCCCATTGCCCAAACCATGGGAGTCTTGAAGCTAACCGAACCGCCCCACATCGTTGCAATCCAGCTGAAGATCTTAATGCCGGTTGGCACCGCGATCACCATAGTTGCAGCCGTGAAGTACATTTTCATGTCAACGCTCATGCCCGTGGTGAACATGTGGTGTGCCCAGACCACGAAACCAACGACACCAATCGCAACCATGGCGTAGGCCATGCCGAGATAGCCGAACACTGGCTTGCGGCTGAAGGTAGCGACGATCTGGCTGATGATGCCGAAACCTGGCAAGATCATGATGTACACTTCGGGATGGCCAAAGAACCAGAACAGATGCTGATACAGCACAGGGTCACCGCCAGCCGACGCATCGAAGAACGCGCCGCCAAAGTTACGGTCAACCAGAAGCATGGTGATTGCTGCGGCCAAAACTGGCAAAGCGAGCAACAGCAAGAATGCGGTTACCAGCACCGACCAGACGAACAACGGCATTTTGTGCAGGGTCATGCCTGGCGCACGCATGTTGAAGATGGTGGTGATGAAGTTGATGGCACCCAAGATTGATGCCGCACCTGCAAGGTGAAGCGAGAAAATGGCCATGTCAACGGCTGGCCCAACCGAGCCCGAGGTCGAAAGCGGCGCATAGACCGTCCAGCCTGTTCCTGCCCCCAGCCCTGTACCACCCGGCACAAAGCTTGAGCCGAGCAACATAATAAAGGCGACGAAGGTCAACCAGAAGCTGATGTTGTTCATGCGTGGGAACGCCATGTCAGGCGCGCCGATCATCAACGGGACAAACCAGTTACCAAATCCGCCGATAATGGCAGGCATGACCATGAAGAACACCATGATTAGGCCGTGGGCCGTGATAAGCACGTTCCACATATGGTAAGCTTCATCGAGTGACGCTTCCTTACCGGCCATCATTGATGCCCAGCCTTGAAGATACTGAATGCCAGGAGCGGCAAGCTCCATACGCATCAGGCCTGAAATCGCGCCACCGACGATCCCTGCAAAAATTGCAAAGATCAGATAGAGCGTTCCGATGTCCTTATGGTTGGTTGACATGAACCAGCGCGCGAAGAAGCTCGGCTTGTGGTCCGCGTCGTGATGGTCATGCGCGTGGAGGTCGGTACCTGTGGCAGCAATGGTTGTCATCCGTCTGGCCTTCTTAATTGGTCGGAGCTGCTGCGGGTGCAGCAACTGTTTCAGTGGAATTCGCGGTTCCGGCAGGAGCCACAGGAACGGCTACGGTTTCGCCAGCTGGGGCAACAGCCGCTGGTGCAGGCTTGTCAGCGCCGGGCATTGTCCCGCCCTGGGCTTTGACCCAAGCCGCAAATTGCGCAGGCGGAAGTGCCTCTACAACCAGCGGCATAAACGCATGGCGCGCACCGCATAGTTCGGAACACTGCCCGAAATAGACGCCCGGCTTTGTGATCGTCACCGACTTTTCATTCAAACGCCCCGGCACGGCATCAAGCTTGAACCATAAAGAAGGGATCGCAAATGCGTGTATCACGTCAGCTGCGGTCGTTTGAATACGCAGAGGCACGCCCGCCGGCACAACCATGCGGTTGTCGACGGCCAAAAGCTTCGGCCCATCATTATCAGTTCGGAAACGCTCGCCCTTACCAACGTCGCCTTCTTCTTTAAGCATATTCGATACAACTTCGAACCCGCCATGGTCGGGATATGTGTAGCCCCAATACCACTGATAGCCGGTTGCTTTAATGGTCACGGCATTTGCTGGCGCTGGCTTAAATTGCTTAGCCAGCAAATCGAGCGAAGGATAAGCGATGCCCAAGAGAATGAGGACGGGGACCAAGGTCCACACGACTTCGATGAAAGTGTTGTGCGTTGTCTTCGAGGGCACTGGGTTGGCGCGACGATTGAAGCGCACGACCACCCAAAGCAGAAGCCCAAGGACGAACAACGAAATGATCGTGATAATTGGCAAAAGGATCGCGTTGTTGATCCATTTGGCATATTGACCGTTTTCGGTGAATTGTTCCTGAAAATCGACTTCCTTCGCCTTTGGCATGCCAACGCTGTCCTCATAATTGGGACGCATAGGCGTGTAGCCGGGCAATGAACCATCCATTGATTTGGGCGCTGCATCGGTTGGTGCAGCCGCGCCCGCGGCAGGTGCAGCGGTCGTTGCAGCGGCAGGCGTTGCCACAACAGGTGCAGCAACTTCCTTCGTCAATGGTGCAGGTGCAGGATTCGCTGGCTGCGCCATTGCCAATGACGGCAAAGTCATTGCGGCGAAGACAACCAGTAATTTCTTCAACATATTCATCTACTTGGCCCCGTATTCTTGGTGCGGCGCAGGAACTTTGCGCTTGTCTGACCGGCCCGGAGACTGCCAGACTGGCGCGACCTATAGTCGTGCTAATCTGAACCCTCAAGCGGTCGATTCATTATTTTTAGCATTTAAATGCTCCACTTTTCTACCTATTTGCGTTGCAATCCGCTAAACGGGACATGCAAAAGACGACATTGGTAAACAAGGAAAATTCTCCCCATCATGACCGAAGATGAAATACTGTCTGAATTCCGTAGCGTCGATGCGTTGCTTGAAGGACATTTCCTGCTGTCGTCCGGACGGCACAGTGCGCATTATCTGCAATGTGCCCGGCTGTTAATGAACCCAGAGCGCGCCGGGCGGATCGCGCTTGCGATCACGCAAAAAATGCCGCGCGAACTGCGAAGCGAGGTTCAGGCAGTCATTTCGCCTGCGATGGGTGGCATCATTATCGGCCACGAAATGGGCCGGGCGCTTGGCGTTGATGCGATGTTTGTCGAACGGCCCGATGGTGTATTCGGATTGCGCCGTGGTTTTACGCTCGCGCCGGGTACCAAAGTTCTCATGGTCGAGGATGTGGTTACGACTGGTCTATCGTCCCGCGAAGCCATTACTGCGATTGAAGCTGCGGGCGGCAGTGTCATTGCCGCCGCCGCCGTGGTTGACCGTTCAGCAGGCACTGTCGAACTTGGCGTGCCATTTTACCCGCTAATCCAGTTGAATTTCCCGACCTATGCGCCGGACGAGCTGCCGCCAGAACTCGCGGCGACCGAAGCCGTGAAGCCGGGCAGCCGGAAGTGACGACAGAATTGCCGAAGCCGCCCCGCCTGCGCTTGGGCGTTAATATTGACCATGTGGCAACCATCCGTAATGCGCGCGGCGGGGACCACCCGGATCCCGTTCGCGCAGCGCAAATTGTGGCGGCGGTCGGCGGCGATGGCATCACGGCGCATTTACGTGAGGATCGGCGCCACATTCGCGATGCCGACATCGAGCGCATCATGGCGGCGACAACTTTGCCGCTGAACCTTGAAATGGCGGCAACTGAGGAGATGCTTGAGATTGCATTGCGGCATAAACCACATGCCGCGTGCATTGTCCCTGAACGCAGGGAGGAGCGCACGACCGAGGGGGGCTTGGACGCTGCAGGACAGCACAATCATCTCGCACCCATCGTCACGCAGCTTACAGATGCAGGAATAAGGGTCAGCCTGTTCATAGAACCCGACGCCCGCCAGATCGAGGCCGCCATCCGCTTGCGCGCGCCGATTGTGGAGTTCCACACGGGCAAATATGCGCATTCCCAAGACGAGGAGCGCGAAATTGAGCTGCGCCGGATTGCAGACGCAGCGGCTCTTGCAGCGAAGAATGGAATTGAGCCGCATGCGGGTCATGGGCTGACTTTTGAAAATGTTCAGCCAATTGCTGCCATTCCGCAATTTGCCGAACTGAACATCGGGCACTATCTGATCGGTGAAGCGATCTTTATTGGCTTGGAAGAAAGCGTGCGCAAAATGCGGACGTTGATGGATCTCGCCCGGTGATCATCGGGCTTGGTTCCGACCTTTGTAATATTGAACGTATCGCCAAATCGATTGAACGCTTTGGCGAGCGATTTGAAAATCGTGTTTTCACCGATATAGAACGCGCCAAGGCCGCCCGCCGTCCATTCACCAAGGCGGGCACGTATGCGAAACGTTTTGCCGCCAAAGAGGCCTTTTCTAAGGCTGTTGGAACCGGTTTCAAACATGGCGTGTTTATGAAGGACATCGGCGTCGTCAACGCACCCTCAGGTGCGCCGACGCTGTCACTCACGGGTGGCGCAAAAGCGCGGCTCGACGCAATGATTCCTTCCGGCTATGAAGCCCATATTCATCTGACGCTGACTGATGACCATCCTTGGGCTCAGGCATTTGTCATTATCGAGGCGTTGAGATCGTAAGAGGCATGACCATTTTGACTACCGACAATAGCAATCCCGCAACGCCGCCTGCTCCTACGCCTGAAAAACGTGGATGGGCTTCAGCCGCATGGGCAGAAATAAAGGGCATGTTCTGGCTGTTGCTCGCTGTGCTTGCATTCCACAGCTTCATTGCAAAGCCATTCTACATTCCGTCGATTTCGATGATGCCGACACTGCTCGTGGGCGACCGTCTGTTCGTCAGCAAATATCCTTATGGGTGGAGCCACGTGTCACCCACCATTCCCAATCCGGCGGCAATTTTCCGCTGGCTGGTCCTGCGCGAAGAAGTGGAGGCGCTGGCCGTCCCGCTGCCTGAAAGCAAGACCCGCGTTTGGGGCAAAATGCCCGAACGCGGCGACATTGTTATCTTGACACCAAAGGGCAAATATCAGGATTGGATCAAGCGAGTCATCGGATTGCCCGGCGACACTATTGAATTGCGTGAGGGCCAAATCTTCCTCAATGGCAGGCCCGTCAAGCAGGACACGCAGCCAAATCTCATCTTGCCAGTCGACGCCAATAACCCGTGCAATGATTATGACTTTCCAGGCGCACTCACACGCAGCGATGATGGCGTCCTGACATGCCATTTGCCTATCATTCGCGAAACGCTACCCAATGGTGCGCAATATGACACGATTGACGCGCGGCGACGCGATACCGATGATATGGCACCGGTAAAGATCCCTGCAGGGCATGTTTTCCTGATGGGAGATAATCGCGATAACAGCTCCGACAGCCGCGTCGCGGCCGAACTTGGCGGCCTTGGCGGTCCGGTGTCGTGGGATCGTATCGGTGGCCGCGCCGAAATCATCACATTTTCTGTAGATGGTAGCACTGGCCTTAATCCTGCAACGTGGATCAGTTCGCTTCGGGGTGACCGCGCGGGCACGAGCTTGCGACCTAAGCAGGTCCGCCAAGGTGAATGATGTCGCCACTTCTACGCAACGCAAGCCACGCCGTCCGCGGAGAAAACCTGAGATGCAGGTGGACGATAGCTTTCGCGAAGAAGTAGGCCCGACCGAGCTTTACGACCCGCTCGTTCGATCAGAGATTAAGCGCGCCGCCGTATGGATTGGCATGGCTACGTTGGTTGTGGCGTTCATCTGGCTTGCGCAACCCATTCTTCTGATCATTGGCGGGATCGTTCTTGCCGCCATGTTCGACGGCGGCGCCCGCCTTTTGGGCCGAGTGTTGCCTATTCCGCGCGGCTTCCGCCTGACAATTGTCGTGCTGGCCGTGTTTGGTTTTATGTATTGGACCTTTGTCTTCACAGGCTCCGAACTCGCCGCACAGGCCGCCAGCCTTCAAGCGATTGTCGAGACGCAAATCGAAACCATTGGCAACCGTATTGAGGCGGCAGGTTTCAATATCTCCGCTCAGGATGTGAAGGGGATTGGGTCGCAAATTCTGAATTCAGTAGGTCGCGTAACAGCAGCAGTATCGTCGGTATTGGGCACCGTTACAAACCTCGCGATGATGCTTGTTCTCGGCATTTTTATCGCGGCTGAACCCCGTTTGTACGAACGCGGTGTTGCGTGGATGTTGCCATTGGCCGAACGCGAGCATTTTTATGTGACCGCCGCAAAAATGGGCAGCGTATTGCGCCGCCTGATGGCGGGCCGCTTGCTTGGCATGGCAGTTGAAGGCGTTGGCACATGGGTATTGCTGAGCCTTGGCGGCGTGCCGATGGCAGCTTTGCTCGGTATTTTGACTGGCCTGCTTGCATTCTTGCCAAATATCGGCGCGATCGTGTCGGGTGCGCTGATCATTCTCGTCGGTTTCTCTGCTGGGGTGGATGTCGGCTTCTATGCCATTTTCGTCTATTTCGTTGTCCAGATGGTCGATGGCTATCTGATCGTGCCCATGGTTGCAAAACGCGCAGTTGATTTAGCGCCGGCATTAGTGCTCGGCGCGCAAATCCTCTTTGGCGCATTGTTCGGCCTGTTGGGACTTGCGCTGGCCGACCCAATTATCGCCATGATCAAGGTTGCGCTTGAGCGGCAATCAGCCCGCAATGAAGCCCGCGGTATCCGCGAAGGGCCGTGAACCGGACAACATGCTCCTAATCGTCTGCTTTTTGTTGGGTATCGCCAATTTTGCGATGCACAAGGCGGTGGCGGAATCCGGCCATCCTTTTGTCGAGGACACTAAACGCTATTTTAGCACGTATTTTGGCCCTTATGGCAGTTATGCGATTGAACTGGCGCTGCTGATCGGCGCGATGTGGTTGGCCAACGGAGGATCATTGGCGGTATCGCTGATGTACGCAGCGTACACGGCCATAAACGGCTTCGCTACATGGCTGTTGCTGTCGAACAAGGCGTGATGGGCCTTTGTGCTTTGCGTTAATATAACTATATGGCGCCTGTGCCGCCGCTAGCTCCTTCGTCCGATACCAAGCCAGATTTCGCCGTTATGCGGCGTTTTCTGCCCTATTTGTGGCCGAAGAATGAAGCTGGCTTGCGTGTTCGCATTGTCTTTGCCTTGCTGCTCGTG
>Ga0136636_10000194_pt1 | contig 27521 bp, 28 predicted proteins | sample AntDrymUQ8522106_2_FD_104653 | JGI IMG/M metagenome (GOLD analysis project Ga0136636, IMG submission 104653) | Polar desert sand microbial communities from Dry Valleys, Antarctica - metaG UQ852 (21.06) | ecosystem: Environmental > Terrestrial > Soil > Desert | place: Antarctica: Dry Valley... | reverse complement strand
GATACCGCGTTCAACCGCGTCGCCAAGGAACTGGGCCGCGGCTATCCCGAGTTGGGTGATGAATTTGCCCTTACTGCCATCGAACTTGGATTTTTAACCGAGCGCCGGGCAGCTTTCGAAAATTTGGCCTATCGCGTTAATCTCGACTCGGTGCGCGGCGTGGTCACCACCATGATCCAGACCGAGAAATACGGAACGCCGCTGGCATCGGCTTTGCGCGTATTGTCCGCAGAATTCCGTAATGACCGCATGATGCGTGCCGAAGAAAAGGCCGCGCGTTTGCCGGCCATTATGACCGTACCGCTTATCCTGTTCATTCTGCCAACGTTGTTCATCGTTATTCTTGGGCCTGCTGCCTGCTCGATCAGCGACGCCTTTTCGAAACAATAAGGCAGATGATGAAGGGGTGGCCTCAGGGCTGCCCCTTCAACTTTTTCGGACGGTTTGTTCGATAGCGCCAAAAATGCTGTGCCCTGCATCGTCGAACACTTCGATCCGCACCACATCACCGTCCTTCAGGAACGGTGTCGCCATCTCTCCGGACTGTATTTTCTCGACCATGCGCACTTCGGCCAGACAGCTATAACCCAGGCCACCTGCGGCAACGGGTTTGCCAGGGCCACCGTCTGCATCGCGGTTGGATACTGTGCCTGAACCGATAATCGTCCCTGCCCCCAAATTGCGGGTTTTGGCGAGATGCGCGATCAAGGTTCCGAAATCGAACGTGCAATCATCCGAAGCTACGGCCCGGCCAAAAGATGCGCCATTAAAGTCGACATTCAACGTGCGGTGCAGCTTTCCACCCTTCCAATAATCCCCAAGGCTGTCGGGCGTTACAAACACCGGTGAAAGGGCACTGGCGGGTTTGGACTGGACAAAGCCAAAGCCTTTTTCCAACTCGGCAGGGATCAGGTTGCGCAAAGATACGTCGTTCACAAGGCCAACCAGCCGGACATAGGACAAAGCGTCTGCGGCGGATGTTCCGCGGGGCACATCGCCTATTACCACGACAATCTCCGCCTCAAGATCGCAGCCCCAGGCTTCGTCCGCCAGCGGAATATCATCGCGAGCGCCCATAAATTCATCCGAACCGCCTTGATACATTAACGGGTCATGCCAGAAGCTTTCGGGCAACACAGCGCCCCGCGCCTTGCGGACCAATTCAACATGATTGACATAGGCCGAACCATCCGCCCACTGATAGGCGCGCGGCAAAGGCGCGGCTGCGTCATGTTCATGGAAACGCTCGCGCGGGATGACTGCATGTTCCAGATCGGTCGCAAGTGCCGCAAGGCGGGGCGCAAATTCATCCCAGTCATCAAGCGCGGCCTGCAACGTCGGGACAATATGCGCCGCATCGGCATACCAAGCGAGGTTGTCGGACACGACAACCAAATGTCCGTCACGGCCCGACTTCAAGGATGCAAGTTTCATAATGTTTCTCCAGCTTTTGTCCTTCATGCAACGATATTGCAGTTGCGGCAACTGCAACTCTGCGTTTAGACTTGTCGATATGGCATATAAGAACGCCAAATTGCGGTTGGTTCAAGCAGGGGCATTGGCGCTTTCGTTGCTCGTCACTGGCTCTGCCTTCAGCCAGCAGCAGAACTTCAACACCCTCGAAGCTGCGAAAAACGGGTGGTTCGCTGAACAGAACCGATCGGCTACATGGTATCTATCGCAACATAAAAAGCTGGCCAACGCGATAACCGCGCTGCAACCGCAACGACCGGGCGTCGTGGACGCCTATGTTGTTTCCATTGGCCTTGATTCCGACCCAGTCTTCGCCCGCGAGTCTGAAGAAGCAGCCAAGATACTGGCACGGCGTTACGGAGCAACGGGCCGAACGCTTTACCTGGCCGCCGGTGCCGACGACAAGTCCATTGGCGCGCCGCAAGGATCGCCGTCGAACCTGGCCACTGCTTTGGCCGCCATTGCTGGCAAGATGGACGCGAAGGAGGATGTCCTCATCCTCTTTGCGACCACACATGGCGACCCGGTGTCGGGCCTTGCCTATCGCGACGGGGATTATGCCGCCGGTATGATCGCACCGCAGGGGCTGGCAGATTTGCTCGACGGTGTTGGCGTTAAGCGCCGCATGGTCCTTCTGTCTGCCTGCTATTCGGGGATATTCATTCCGCTGCTAACCAATGATCAGACGGTCATTGTGACTGCGGCTTCGTCGCAGCGCACGTCCTTTGGTTGCGCCCCGGGCAATGACTGGACCTTTTTCGGCGATGCTTTGATGAATATTGCATTTCGCAAGCCGCAAAAATTCGACGACGCCATTGCCGAAGCGACACAATTAATTTCGCAATGGGAAGGCGCGTTGGAACTTAAGCCGTCCCGGCCGCAAGTGTTTGTCGGTGACAATGCGCGTATTTGGCTGGATCCGCTGGAGGACAAGATGCCCAAGACCCAAAGAGCAAAGGTTGGGCGGCCCGCAATTACGTCAGGCTAACCCAGCTCAGCCACTCTTGCGCGCAGTTGCTTTAGCATCGCCTCAAGCATTTTGGCTTCGCCGCTGCCCAGGATTTTTTCAAGCTCAGCTTCTAACGCAAGCGCTTCAGGCACAATCTGTTCGTACAGATCGCGGCCCGCTGGCGTGAGCGCGAGATGATGTGAACGCCCGTCCGATGTGTTCGGCACGCGGCTAATCAAGGCGCGTTCCTCCAGCGCCTTGCACGCGCGGTTTACGGTTACCTTGTCCATTGCGGTCGCAGCAACCAATTGCCGCTGCGTGGCAACATCGCCTTCGCCCAGAAGCGCCATGACACGCCATTCTGGCACCTTCAGCGCGAATTTGCCGCGATAGGCGCGCGCGATCAGGTCGCTGACGGCGTTCGACGTAATGGACAATTGATACGGCAGAAACGCACTGAGCGTGAGTTTTCTGGCAGGCATCAGTCCGGCTTCACTTCGTCAGGATGCGCCGCAACAAAGGCGGGTAGCGCCGTCAGCGCAGCATCCATACGGACAAGCTTCGGAAACGCATCTAGCGGCGTATCGACGCGCCGGGCATTCGCCATTTGCGGCACAAGGCAGACATCAGCCAGATTGGGCTGATCACTGCCAAATAGGCCATCGTCCGGAGCCAGCGCCTCCAACGCGGTAAAACCTTCAAGTATCCAGTGCCGATACCATTGGTCGACAGCCTCTTGCGATTGGCCCATCTGGTCCTTTAGATATCGAAGCACGCGCAGATTATCGATTGGGTGGATGTCAGCAGCGATAATGAGCGCCTGCGCCAAGGTCTTCGCACGATCCGCAGGGTTGGATGACACCATTGCCGGATCAGGATAATTGGCGTCAAGATAATCGATGATCGCAAGACTCTGCGTTAGATCATGTCCGTCAATCGAGAGCATCGGCACAAACCCTTGGGGATTACGCGCAACATAATCGGCTGCCTTTTGTTCATTATCCAGCAGGCTGGTCGGCACGCGCGTGAAAGGCACCTTTTTGAGGTTCAGCACAATGCGTACGCGATAGCTTGCCGAGGAACGCCAGTAGTCGAACAGGATTATGTCTTTCATGGTGACCGCGATTAGCATGGCCCGCGCAAAAGGCAAAAGCATTGCAGCTTGCGCATCCCCCGTTTATGTTGTTTTTCAACGAAGAGGACCAGTAATGCACCACGCCAAAAAATGGATGATTGCCGCAGTTGTTTTGGCAACTATTCCCGCACAGGCCGCTGCACCGATTTCGGGCCGTTGGGTCACGCAAAGCAGGGACGGCGTCGTTGAAATTTACCAATGCGGCACAGCGTTATGCGGCAAGCTGGTCAAGTTCCTTGTCAATCCGCCCGCTGGCCCTGGCGCTAAAGATATTAATAATCCCGACAAAACGCTGCGCAGCAGAACAATATTGGGCATGAATGTCCTGACCGGTTTCAAATCGGACGGGAAAGAATTCAAAGGCCAGATTTACGATCCAAAGTCCGGAAAAACCTATCGTTCAGTGGTATATAGGGGCAAATCCGGGAACCTTGTGGTCAAGGGATGCATTGGCCCGTTTTGTCAGGCGCAGACATGGACGCCGGTGGGTTAAACATGATTGTCGCCGACGCGCGATAGAGCCGCATATAAGCTTGGAATTTGTCGGGATACTCACGCCAATGTCCCAGTTCATGCATCTCCACCAACGACAGTCTAAGCAGTTCACGGGCAGCGATAATCTGTACGCTATTGCCTTTCAGCAATAGGGTCTGAAGCTGCTCGCTCCGATGTTTCAACTTTGTCTGTGCCATTATCGTCATTGATTTCCCCTTTTAGGGATTTACGACAGGACGACAGCAAGATTAAGTCCCAAAACGGCGGTTAAGCCCGTAATTTCCATCCAGATCGGAGCATGACAAAGCAGATCAGCCCAAGTGCAACGTTGAGCCCCAACAGGAGCAGAGCACCAAAGACCACGGGGCTATCGGCGCTGCCGATAAAGCCATATCGGAACCCAGATATCGCGTAGAAAAACGGGTTGGCGTGGCTGATGGCTTGAAACGTAGGTGATAATTTATCGACCGAATAAAAAGTCCCGGACAAAAGCGCCGCCGGGGCAACGACAAAGTTACTTACGGCCGCAGCGTGATCAAATTTCTCTGCCCAGATTGAGGTCATAACACCGATCAGCGCCAGCATCATCGAACCCATAAGCCCGAACCACAAAACGGCCCAGAAATGCGTCGGCGTTACATTAACGCCCGGCCATATCGCCATCGCAAGCCAGATCGTCCCGCCGACAAGAAATGCCCGCGTCACGGCGGCTGCCGTCAGCGCAGCCAAAACCTCCGCATTTGAGAGCGGCGGCATGAGATAGTCGACGATCGTACCCTGAATTTTCCCCACCAAAAGTGAAAAGCTGGAATTGGCAAAGGCGTTCTGCATCATGCCCATGATAATAAGGCCCGGCGCGATAAAATCTGCGAAAGACACACCCAATACGGTTGGTTTGACTGTCCCCAATGCGACGGTGAAGATGATCAGGTACAATAAAGTCGTTATCGCGGGTGCCCACACGGTTTGCAGTTGTACCTTGAAAAAGCGGCGGACCTCTTTCATGTACAAGGTCTGCAGACCGACCCAGTTTACGTGGCGGATGTGGCGTTCACCGTCGGGCAGTTGCACAACGGGGTTTGCGTTCCTATCTTGGCCTACAGCGCTTTTATTGTGGATAGTCATCGCGCAATCGACTATCGGCTTGCAGCGATAACCGCAAGGCGCAAATGCGCCACTTACGCGGTATATAGAACTAGTCATTGGAATTGAATTTATGTCGTGGACCGACCAGCGGATTGATCAGTTAAAGGCGCTTTGGGAAAAAGGCCTTACAGCGAGCCAAATTGCAGACGAACTTGGTGGCGTCAGCCGCAATGCCGTCATTGGCAAGGCGCATCGCCTGGGTCTCAAATCGCGCCCTTCTCCGGTGAAGGCCAACGACGCAGACAAGAAAGCGGCTCCCAAGAAAGCTGCTGCTGCTCCAGCCAAGGCGCCCGTAGCGGTTGCACCATTACGTCCGCGTCCATCCACGCCTGTCGCCGAACCCATCGCGCCGGCCCGCGCCGACGATGACACCGCAGAAGCACCCGTGCCGCGCCCGTCGTCGATGCCGCGCATCGTGTCCATCGGACCCGGCGGCTTCATGCGTCAGGGCCCCGGCGATCAGCAAGCACCGATTCCCCCTGCCCCGCCACGCCGTCTTGTGCCCGCAAAGCCAAGCCCCGAAATGGCGGACAAAACGTCGTTGCTGGACTTGAATGAACGCATATGCCGTTGGCCACTTGGCCACCCTGGTGAAGCGGATTTCCATTTCTGCGGCGTGCCAGTGAACCCCGGCTTCCCCTATTGCGTCGAACATTGCGGCCGTGCCTATCAGGCACAGCTTCCCCGCGGTGTGCGCCGTCCTCCACCCCCCATGCCTTTCGGTGGACCACGCGTACGCTAAGGCGGAAACGAAATATCCACAGGCGATTGTCAAAGCTTTGCGCTCGTGCTTGCGCGGGTGACTCTCCCGCGCCTATAGCATCATCATGACCGATGACCTGTTTGGCGGGAGCGCGGCCGCAACTGCCGCATCCAATGATTATACCGCTTCTGCGATTGAAGTGCTGGAGGGACTTGAGCCGGTGCGCCGCCGCCCCGGAATGTACATTGGCGGCATTGACGAACGCGCGCTGCACCACCTTGCCTCCGAAGTGCTCGACAACTCAATGGATGAGGCAGTGGCCGGCCATGCCAGTCGTATCGAAGTACATCTGGGCGTTGGCAACCGGCTGACCATCACCGACAATGGTCGTGGCATCCCCGTCGACCCGCATCCGAAATTTCCTGACAAATCGGCGCTTGAAGTCATTTTGACGACGTTGCACTCGGGCGGCAAGTTTACCGACAAGGCCTACGCAACCTCGGGCGGCTTGCACGGCGTTGGTGTGTCGGTGGTCAATGCTCTTTCAAACGACACTTTGGTGGAAGTGGCGCGTAACAAGCAATTGTACCGCCAACGCTTTTCACAAGGTCTGCCGCTTGGCAAGTTGGAGGAGCTGGGGCCAACGCCCAATCGGCGCGGCACGACAATCGCGTTCACGCCCGATCCCGAGATTTTCGGCGCGGACGCGAAGTTCAAGCCCGCACGGCTGTTCCGCCTTGCGCGGTCGAAGGCCTATTTGTTTGCTGGCGTTGAAATCCGCTGGCGCTGCGATGCAGAGCTTGCCAGCGAAGATGTGCCAGCCGAAGCGGTGTTCCAATTCCCCGGCGGCCTGTCCGACCATTTGCGTGAGCAGCTTGGCACCCGCGCCTGCGCCACGACCGAGTTTTTCGCCGGGACGCAGGATTTTCCAGATGCGCAGGGCCGTGTCGAATGGGCAATTTCGTGGCCGCTTTACTCCGACGGTTCTTATAGCTGGTATTGCAACACCATCCCCACGCCCGATGGCGGCACGCATGAAGCTGGCGTCCGCGCTGCGCTGACCAAGGGATTGCGCGCGTTCGGCGAACTGATCGGCCAGAAAAAAGCCGCGCAAATTTCGGCGGAAGATATTTTCAACGAAGCCGAATTGATGCTGTCGGTATTCATCCGCAACCCGCAATTTCAAAGCCAGACCAAAGATCGGTTGACCTCACCGGAAGCCACGCGGCTTGTCGAAAACGCCGTCCGTGACCATTTCGACCATTATCTTGCGGACAATATGGAACGTGGCAAGGCGTTGATGGGCTTCATCCTCGAAAAGGTCGACGACCGCTTGCGCCGCAAGGCTGAGCGCGAAGTGAAGCGCAAAACCGCAACTTCGGGCCGCAAGGTCCGTTTGCCCGGAAAGCTCACCGATTGCGCTTCGGATGACCCGACCGGCACTGAGCTGTTCATCGTCGAAGGCGACAGCGCAGGCGGCAGCGCGAAGCAAGCGCGGAACCGCAAGACGCAGGCGATTTTGCCGATCCGCGGTAAAATCCTGAACGTCGCATCGGCCACCGCCGACAAGATCCGTGCGAATAATGAAATCGCCGACCTGCAACTGGCGCTTGGTTGCGGCATCCGCAAGGACTGCAACCCTGATAATCTGCGGTATGAACGCATCATCATCATGACCGATGCTGACGTCGATGGTGCGCATATCGCGACTTTGCTGATGACGTTTTTCTTTCAGGAAATGGCCGAAATCGTGAAGGCCGGGCATCTGTTTCTCGCGCGGCCACCGCTGTATCGCCTGACGCATGGAAGCCAGAGCGTCTACGCCGCCGATGACGCGCATCGTGCCGAATTAGAAGCAACCGTGTTCAAAGGTAAAAAGGTTGATGTCGGCCGGTTCAAAGGCTTGGGCGAAATGAACCCGAACCAGTTGAAAGAAACAACGATGGACCCGGCGACCCGCTCGCTGATCCGCATCACCCTGCCGCATGAATATGAACGCCGCGCAGTGGTTAATGACCTTGTTGACCGGCTGATGGGCAAAAATCCGGAGCACCGGTTTAATTTCATCCAGGAAAACGCCGCGCAATTGGATGAGGACACGATTGACGCTTGACCGCTGACGGCGACTTGTCATTCTGAGATGAGAGATTGTCCTCCGGAATCAGAATAAGGCGCTTTCATGAACCGCATCATCCTCGCAGTCTCCGTCGCCGCACTGGCAACTGTTACCGCGCCCGTTGGCGCTCAAACAGCAGCGCCTCAGCCTCCAGCCGCAAAAGCCAGCGGTCCGCTTGAGCTTCGCGTGGAGCAACTGCCCGCTGTACTTTCGGGCAAGACGGCGGCAGCGGATTTCTTTGCGCCTTCGTTTCTTGCCCTCGTATCGGAGAAGCAGCTTAAGACGCTGACCGAGCAATTCATCGCGCAATATGGCCAGCCGCTCAAGATCACCTCGGTTGCGCCAAATGGCTTGCATAGCGCCGTTGTAATGATCGAATTCGAACGGGCAATTGCCAACGCTGAAATCGCTGTCGAGGAGACCGCGCCGAATAAGGTGGTAGGCCTTCTCATTAAAGGCTTTGAGGTGAAAGGCGACTCGCTTGCAAAAATTGACGCTGAATTCGCTGCACTGACGGGCGCGTCAGGATATCTGATCGAGAAGGTGGCGGCCAATGGCATGCGCACGCAAATCGCGGGCCGAAATGTCACGCAGCAATTCGCCATTGGCTCAACCTTCAAACTCTATGTGTTGGCCGAACTCGCATCACAGGTCGACGCTGGTCGCCGCAAATGGTCAGATGTTGTGCCGCTGACAGCCATCAGCTATTCTTCCCCAGCCACCCAAAATTGGCCGCGCGACACGCCGGTGACGTTGCAAACATTGGCGACTTGGATGATGTCAGTCAGCGACAATGCCGCCACCGATGCGCTGATCGGGCTGTTGGGGCGTGAGTCGATTGAAAAGAAGCTGGCGCTGGTGGGGCATAGCAATCCGGACAAGGCCCTACCCCTGCTCAGTACAGTCGAGGCGTTTGCACTGAAAACCAATCCTGCGTTACGCAAGGCATTCGAGACGGCAACCGAGGCGCAGCAGCGCGCATTATTGGAGGAGAGGGCCGCAGACCTTACTTATGAGAAGGTCAATCTCGTGGCGCTCGGTTCGGGCCCAGCGGCTATCGACAGCATCGAATGGTTCGCCACCCCAGTTGATATGGCTGCCCTGCTGCACAATATGCGCGGTATGAATAATGAAACGATGTTGAACATCATGTCGGTGAACAAGGGCGTTTCGCCCGCGTCCGCGTCGAAATGGGCGTATTTGGGCTATAAAGGTGGTTCCGAACCGGGCGTGATATCGATGAGCTTTTTGGGCAAGTCAAAGGCAGGGGATTTTTATACCGTCACCGGAAGCTGGAACAACGCTACAGCCAATGTCGATAACGCGGCGTTTGCGAACATGATGGGGCGGTTGTTGGACAATGTTGCGGGGTAGCCCACCGCGACGATTTTAAGCCGTCAAAGCCTCAACCAAGGCCTTCACCTTCTTCTGACGCCATTGCGGCAAGGGGGCGAGTAACCAGTAGGCTTGGTCGCTTGCCTTGGCGTTGTCGATAGCGCGGACTTTGCGGCTGGCGATGTCGGCCTCGGCGAGGATCAGCGGGACGGTTGCGCGGCCTAGCCCGATAGCGGCGGCGTCGATGGCGAGGCCAGCGTCGGCAAGGCGCAAGGCTGCTACCCCGTCGGCTACTGGGCAGTTGGGCCAGCTGATCGGTGTTTCTGCGCCGCCCTCTGGCGCAGCAACGGTAACATATTCGCCTGCGGCAAGCCGGATGCCTTCATGCTCGCCGGGGCCAGTCGTCAGGCGAATGGCCAGGTCCAGATTGGCTTCGGTAAAGTCGACATCTTCGTCCGCCGCAACCAGTGTAAACCGCGTATCGGGGTTCGCCTTGCTGAAGGTCGCAAGCCGTGCCGCCAGCCATTTTGCGGTAAAGTCACGTGGCGCGGCGATGGTGAGCGAATTGGATGACTGCCCAGCCTGCATCGCACGGACTGATTCTTCGAACTGCAAAAAGCCTGCGCGCAGGGCCTCAAGGCCGTTGGCCGCTTCGTCGGTAAGCTCAAGCCCCTTGGGTGTGCGGCGGAACAGCACGACGCCCAACATGTCTTCTAGCGCGCGGATTTGCTGACCCACGGCAGCTGGCGTGACCGCGAGTTCGTCGGCAGCCTTAGTGAAGCTTAAATGGCGTGCGGAGGCGTCGAGAACGCGCAGGCCGTTGAGGGGGAGGTGTGTGCGTTTCATCGCGCGCGCCTCAACGTGCCGTGGCCGGTGCGACCAATTTGAAACGCGGTATCTCGGCGAGAAAGGTCGTGCCGTCTTCGCGTACAAAGCGGTATTGGCCTTCCATCATCCCGCTTGGTGTCGGTAAGGGGCAGCCGGAGACATAATCATGGCTTTCGCCGGCGCGAAGCAGCGGTTGTTCGCCGACCACACCGTCGCCATCGACATGGTTGATTGTGCCGCGGCCATCGGTGATCCGCCAATGTCGCGTCATCAACTGCACCGGTTCGTCGCCGACATTTTCGATGCGGATATGGTAGGACCAGAACCAGCGCCCCTGCGCCGGCATGGATTGTTCCACAAGGAAATTTGGCGACACGCGGACGGTGACGCCCTCGGTCGTCGCGCTGACTGCGAAAAAAGAATCGAGAATACTGCTCATAAGCCAGCCGCCCTTAATGCGTGATCCAGGTCTTCGATGAGGTCAGCGGGGTCTTCCAACCCGACATTGATGCGGATCATACCTTCGCCAACGCCCATGGCTTCGCGAGCTTCTGGGCCCATGCCGTGATGCGTGGATGACGCAGGATGGCACATAAGGCTGCGGGCATCGCCGATGTTGTTAGAGATATCGATCAACTGCAGCCCGTTGAGCAAGGCATGCGCTTGCTTACGGCCACCATCAACTGAAAACGCGAAGATTGGCCCGCACGCCTTCATCTGCTGCATTGCAAGCGTATGCTGCGGATGGCTTTCCAGACCGGGATGAATGATGTGCGGCACGCGACCCTCCAGAAACCTGCCCACCATCAGTGCGTTTTCCGACTGCCGCATAGCGCGAAGCTCAAGCGTCTCAAGCCCCTTGTGCACCACCCACGCGTTAAATGGCGACAAATTGGGACCAGTGTTGCGCTGGAATGGCAACAGCACCTCATCGATCCATTTTTGCGAGCCGCATACGGCTCCCGCCAGAACGCGGCCCTGCCCGTCCATCAATTTCGTTGCGCTGTACGCGACAACGTCAGCGCCATAGTCCATCGGTCGCTGAAGCACGCTTGTGGCAAACGCATTGTCGACCACAGACGTAATGCCATGTTCTTTCGCCAAGCCGCAGACATAGGCCATGTCGACAATGTCCATCGTCGGGTTGGCCGGCGTTTCGAAGAAGAACACTTTCGTATTCGGCTGAATGGCGGCCTTCCAAGCATCATTGTCGCGGCTGTCGATGGTCGTCGTGCTGATGCCCCATTTGGGCAGCAGATTGTCCGTCAGCCAGCGGCAAGACCCGAATGCTGCGCGCGCGGCAACTACGTGATCGCCCTGCTCCAGCTGACACAGCAATGCCGTCGTCATCGCCGCCATTCCGGTGGCCTGCGCGCGGCACGCTTCGGCGCCTTCCATCAGGGCAATGCGCTCTTCCAGCATCTGCACCGTCGGGTTCTGCAACCGCGAATAGGTCATCCCATCCTGCTCGCCCGCAAAGCGCGCAGCAACGGTTTCGGCGTCGTCATAGGTAAAGCCCGACGACAGGAACAATGCCTCTGATGTCTCGCCATGCTCGCTACGCCACGTGCCGCCACGCACCGCTTGGGTGGCGGGACGCCAATGCTTGGTAATGTCGCGATTCTGGCCTGTGGTTTTCTTCATGTTTTTGCTTTTCGGGGACTAGAGGGTTTGCGTCAATGGGGAGATGGTTAGGGAAATAGATCGTAGTCCTCACTGCCCTGCGAAATTTATAGCCACTGATCGTCATTCTGAACTTTTTTCAGGATGACAATCAACGCCTTTGGTCATCCTGAAACAAGTTCAGGATGACCAAAGGCGGAGACGCCCGACCACCTGCATCAGAGCGCAGCAAGCACCGCGTCGCCCATTTCGCGCGTGGAATGCATGCCGCCAAGATCGGACGAACGCGCGCCGCCAGCAAGTGCCTTCGCCACGGCAGTTTCGATACGGTCCGCATGCTCTGGCAACCCTAGCGAGTAGCGCAGCATCATCGCTGCGGACAATATGGTGGCCAGCGGGTTGGCTTTGCCCTGCCCGGCAATGTCTGGCGCGCTGCCGTGAATGGGTTCGTACAGGCCCTTCTGATTGCTATCGAGCGACGCACTGGGCAACATCCCGATGGAACCAGCGCACATGCTTGCCTGATCGGAAAGAATGTCACCGAACAGATTGCCCGTCACAATGACGTCGAACTGGCCGGGGTTACGCACCAGCTGCATCGCGCAATTGTCGACATACATATGACTCAAAACGACTTCGGGATATTCCGCATGGGTTTCGATGACCACATCGCGCCACAATTGCGAGGTCTCCAGCACATTGGCCTTATCTACCGAGCAAAGTTTCCGGTCCCGCGCCATGGCGGTTTCAAAACCGACGCGTGCAATGCGGCGCACCTCATCCTCGTTATAGGACATGATGTCATAGCCTTCACGCTTGCCATCGGCAGTTTTTCGCATGCCCTTTTCGCCGAAATATACGTCGCCGTTAAGTTCGCGGATGATGATCATATCGATTTGTGAAGCGACCTCGGGCCGAAGCGCGCTGGCGTCGGCCAGTTCGGGAAACAAGGTGGCTGGACGCAGGTTCGCGAATAAGGACAGTTCCTTGCGCAAGCCCAGGATTGCCTGTTCAGGGCGGAGGTGGCGCTCCAATGCATCACAATCCGGATCACCCACCGCACCGAACAAAATGGCGTCGGAACGCTTGGCAAGCGCTAGTGTCTCGGGCGGCAAAGGGTGGCCTGTGGCCTTGAACGCCGCGCCGCCAACCAACGCCTCTTCAAACGTCAACCCGTCAATCGCCAGCGCATCCAACACGCGGCGTGCTTCGGCGATGACTTCAGGACCAATTCCGTCTCCGGGCAACAGGGCAATGAGCATAGAATATCCAACCTAGAAATGGCGCGTCATCCCGAACGTGTTTCGGGATGACGAACTGCGGCGCGTTATGCTGAAACGAGTTCAGCATGACGATACTGAAATGTCACGGTTTCCCCTGCCAACAGCAGCGCGCTTATGCAACTGCCCTTTTCAGACGCTCAACCAAGCGTTCGCGGCCAGCCATGACGTCAGCGCGGCGGTCGCCCAAAACGTGCGCGACGAGCCGCTTGCGCGTTTGGGCCATCATGGCCACTGGCGCGCTGTCTGTGTCATACTCCTCGGCATAGCCAAGCTCGGCCAGCAACAGCGTTTCATATTGCGCCACCGCGCCTGCCCATACTCGCGCAGCAGGCGCAAGTTCGATTGCCGATAACAGCCCGTCCAGAGCGCTATGGACTCTGGGATATGGCGCGCCTTCCGCCATTGTGGCTGCTGTCAGTGTCGTGACCCAATCAATCGCCGCAATTGCCAGCGGTTCGCCCAACAAATGCGCGCGGCTGTGGAGTGGTTCAGGGGTCAGGCGAGCCAACTGCCCGGCGATCCGCGTGCGCCATTCGCCCATGACAACGTTTCCGGGGATCAGGACGGGCCGAAGCTGCCGCCCACGTGCACCGGCAACATAGCCAGCAAGCATGCCAAAGTCGGCCGTAAACGCGCGCACAATAGCACCCGTCTCGCCATGGTTGCGGACCGCGCAGATGATGGCCGAGGCGGAAATGTCCATGCGCCCTCATGCCAAGACTAAGGCGTGAGGGGAAGTTTTATCCTGCGGCCGCGTCCACCACGAATATGGTCGAACCCTGATATTTTTCAGCGGCAGGTTCGAACAAGGCATCAATTTCAAACGGCTGGTCGGTCAGCTTAACGTCATTCAGGCCAGCCAAATGGAATGCACCAAGCTTCTTGTCTCGTCGCGCTTCGCCATGTTTTTCAAGTATCACGGCGTCCATGAACAATGCACTGTGCTTGGAGTACAGAATATGAGGGGCCAGCTTCATCTGCACATTATTGTACACTGCGGTGACACATTTTTTGAGCGCGATAGCTTCAAGCAAGAGCGGGTTGTTCGTCATACTGTGTCTTTATCGAACCCGCCTTGCTACGCAATCAATTTATTGTGCGCTGCAGCATATAATTATCATGGCTTCGCGTGGCCCGCGATGAGGTTGACCATCCGTTCGACCTGTGATGGCGGCAAATCATGGCCCATCTCGTCGATGATTTCCAATCGTGCGCCGGGGACAAGCCGCGCAATGTCCTCGCTCCCTTCTTTAGGGACAAGCGGATCAGCGCCACCATGCACCACCAAGGTGGGCACCTTGATCGTCTTGAGCCGCTCAACGCGGCTGCCATCGGCGATAATTGCCAATAGTTGCCGCTTCATGCCGATGGGGTAATAGCCCCGGTCAAACGCGCGCGCCGCCATGTCTACAAAGGCGTCATGCGGCCGTTTCATATCGGCATAGGAAATCGCCTCGATGGACTCAGCGCCCAAACGCACTGCCTCTTCACGCGTGGGATTGGAGGGACGTGGCGCCATCAGCCGCTTTCTGATGTCCGCGCGCGGGCCGGGAAGCCCCTGCCTGCCACTGGAGGACATGATGGACGTCATTGTTGATATGCGCTCGGCATACTGCGCAGCCATCAATTGCACAATCATGCCGCCCATCGACGCGCCCACGACATGCGCATTTGCTATGCCAAGCACGTCGAGCAGAGCAATGCCGTCCTGCGCCAGGTCCGAAAGCGAATAGGCCGGCCTGATGGGCAGGCCAAAGCGCGCCTTGATCATTGTCCAAACGAGATTGGCTGCTGGCGCACCATCCATGCGTTGTGAAAGGCCGACATCGCGATTGTCATAATGAATAACCCGATAGCCTTGCGCCACCAGCCCCTCAATCAACTCGTCCGGCCACGCAATCATTTGCGTACCCAACCCCATGACGAGCAGGATCACTGGCCCGTCGGCGGGTCCGCTTTCCTCATAATAGATATCGATATCGTTTGCGCGGACGGTTGGCATATTCTCTCCCTCACCTGCTTTTGTAGGCAGGTGCGGGCCAACTGCAAGCGGAAGTCAGCCATTGGCGTGGAAGTAGTCATAGACCGTTTGCGCGACGGCAGCAGACACACCCGGGGCCTTTTGCAAGTCTTCAAGGCTGGCATTGCGCACCGCGCGGGCGGTGCCGAAATGCATCAACAACGCCTTTTTACGCGACGGGCCAATGCCAGGCACTTCATCAAGCGGGCTGACGGTTATCGCCTTACTGCGCTTGGCGCGGTGCGCGCCAATGGCAAATCGGTGGGCCTCATCGCGCAACCGTTGCAGGTAGAACATGACCGGCGCGTTGACTGGCAGCGTAAACTCGCGGCCATCGGGGAAATGGAAGGTTTCGCGGCCAGCATGGCGGTCGGGACCTTTGGACACGCCAATGAACGCAACATCCTCGACGCCCAGTTCGCGCACGACTTGCATCACGGAGCTCATTTGCCCCTTGCCGCCGTCGATTAGTACAAGATCGGGCCAGTTTTCATCGCGTTCCTGTTCGGCTTCCTCAGCCATCAACCTGCCAAAGCGGCGGGCCATGACTTCACGCATCATGGCAAAGTCGTCACCCGGCGCAGTGTCTGGGTTTTTGATGTTGAACTTGCGATATTGGCCTTTGATAAATCCCTCCGGCCCCGCCACGATCATCGCGCCAAGCGCATTGGTGCCTTGGATATGGCTGTTGTCGTAAACTTCAATGCGGCGTGGCGGTTCGGGAAGTTCGAACAGGTCAGCAACCTCCTGCAGCAATTTGCCCTGCGTCGTGCTTTCGGCCAGCCTGCGGTCGAGCGCTTCTTCGGCATTGCGCGTGGCCTGCTTTACCAACCGCACACGGTCGCCACGTTGCGGGACGCTAATTTCGATCTTGCGTTCGGCGCGTTCGGACAATGCCTCCGCCAACAAATCCGCCTCGGTCAAGTCGCGATCTAGAAAGATGCATTTGGCGGGTGGAACATCTTCGTAAAATTGCGCGAGGAAGCTGGTGAACACTTCATCCTCGCTCATTTCGGCGACATGAGAGGGAAAAAAGGACCGATGCCCCCAATTCTGTCCGCCACGGATAAAAAACGCCTGAATACCCATCACGCCATTGCGGTGCGCCAGCGCGAAGATGTCGGCATCGCCAACGCCTTGCGCGTTGATCGCCTGCGACCCTTGAATGAAGGTCAGCGCTTTCAGCCGATCGCGCACCATCGCGGCGCGTTCGAAATCGAGTGCCTCTGCTGCGGACTCCATCTCCTTGGCCAGCTTTGCCTGCACCGCGGACGATTTGCCATCGAGGAAGGATTTGGCATCTGCAACAAGGCTTTCATAAGACGCGTCGTCTATCCGTCCGACACACGGCGCCGAACAGCGCTTGATTTGATAGAGCAAGCAAGGCCGGTCGCGATTGTTGAAGAAGCTGTCCGAGCAGCTGCGCAACAGGAATAACTTTTCGAGTGCGTTCAGTGTTTGGTTGACCGAGCCTGCACTTGCGAATGGTCCGTAATATTGCCCCTTATGCCGCCGTGCGCCGCGATGCTTTTGAATGCGGGGGAATTTATGGTCCGCGCGCAGCAGGATGAACGGAAAGCTTTTGTCGTCACGCAGCAGCACATTATACGCGGGGCGGTATCGTTTGATCAGCTGCGCCTCGAGCAGTAGCGCCTCGGCCTCACTGTTGGTCGTCACGATGGTCATCGACCGCGTCAGCGCCACCATCCTGCGCAGCCGATTGGCCATTCGGTCGATCTGGACGTAATTGGCAACGCGGTTCTTTAACGCGCGCGCCTTGCCCACATAGAGCACATCACCGCGCGCGTCGTGCATGCGGTAGACGCCAGGCTTGAGCGGCAGGGTCTGCAAGACATTGCGGATTGCAGCAATGCCGGTGTCGAGATCGGGCGTGTCCGCCCCACGCACCGCATAGGTCGCCTTTTCTTCGCTAAAGCGAGAGGCTGCGTTCGGTTGGTCGGGGCGGTCAGCTTTGGACATGTTCAGGGTGATGTAGGCAACGTCTCTGAACTTCACAACGTCATTCCCACGAGGACGGAACGATAAGCATACGCACGTCAACCCCGCGCAGGCGGGGATCCAACTCCGGGGCTCTAAGGGAGCAACTACCGGTTCGGGACGATTAGATGGCGGGAGTTGGGTTCCCGCCTAAGCGGGAATGACGAAGCTTTGTTAGTTTAATTCAGCGACGAAGTGTTCAGAACTTAATTCAACGAAGCAATCGATTGGTCGATCAAGGCAGCGTCGGCCTTTGCATCATGATGCACCGCAATCAGTTGCGCCGCAGCAGCCGCAGCAGCCGAAGCGGCTTTCTTACGCACGTCGGCAATCGCGGCGCGTTCAGCGGCCGCAATTTTTTCTTCGGCGGCTTGGGCACGACGGCCAATCAATGCGGTCGCATCGGACTTGGCGCGCGATACGATCAACTTGGCTTCTTCTTCTGCCGCAGCCTTCATCGCCTCGGCGTCAATCGCCGCTAGCTTGGCCTTGGCTTCATACTCGGTCTTGATGGCTTCAGCTTCGGCGCGGAGCGCAGTGGCTTGGTCCAACTGCTGACGGATGCCTGCGATCTGGTTGTCCAGCGCGCCTGCGATCATCGCCGGTACCTTCTTCCAGATGGCCAGCACGATAACGGCAATCATCGCCAAAGCGACCAACATCGTGGCGTCAAAGCCGAGTGCGGAAGGCGAGACATGCTCTTCTTCGGTGCCTGCGACTTCGGTTGTGGCCTGGGTTTCAGCGACAGACACTGCGGTAACCCCAGCGTCGGTTGCAGATGCCGTTGCAGTCGCGGTCGCTTCGGTTGCTACTGTGGGATTAGCCATGTGACATTACCGCCTTCACTGCTGTTGCGGCTTGCGTGGGTGTGACCTTGGCACCCGAAACCTTAGCGACGATATCCGCCGCAGCTTCGGCAGCAACGGTTTCAATACCTGCCAATGCGTTAGCGGTTGCCTTGGCCAAGTCCACCTCGGCAGTCGCAATCTTTGCGCTGATTTCGGCGTCGGCCTTCGCCAATCGCGCATCGGCGTCCTTTGCAGCCTCTGCTTTGGCAGCGGTGGATTTAGCTTGCGCCTCAGTCCGCGCCGCCGTCAAGTCAGCAGCGCCGCTGTCGCCCAGATTGTCGGCCTCGGCCCGTGCACGCTCGGCAGCAGCAAGGTCGTCCGCGATCTTGCGATTACGGGCGTCCATCGTTGCTTCCACTTTTGGCAACATGCCCCGGCCGATCGTAAAATAGACCAAGCCAAAGACAATCAACAGCCAAAAGAGCTGCGATGCATAGGTATCTAGGATCTGACTAATCTGGGGCATATTACGCGTTCGTCCTTATGAAAGAATGCCCCGGCGCGGTGCCCGGGCGAACCGTCAGTTAGGCAACGAAGATCAGGATCATCGCGATAACGAACGCGAGCAGACCGAGAAGTTCGACAGCGGCAAAGCCGATGAACAGACGGCCCTGCTGGCTGTCGGCTGCCGCAGGGTTACGCAATGCGCCCTGAAGAAACGAACTAAAAACGTTACCAACACCGCCAGCGGCGATACCGGCACCAATTGCTGCCAGACCGGCACCGATCATTTGGGCTGCTTCTGCGTCCATGATAATAACTCCTGTTAAAAAATAAAACTTAGTGGTTGAAAACTTAGTGCAAATTGACGGCGTCGTTGATGTACAGCGACGTCAAAAGCGCGAAAACATAAGCCTGAATTGCGCAAACAAGCAGTTCAAGCAGGGTAATTCCAATCATCAAAATAAATGCCGGAAAGCTGACAATCAGTGGCACCCATGCGGCTTCTGCATTCAGGCCGTTAATCACAAATCCGGCGAGTACCTTCATCATGATGTGTCCAGCCGTCATTGCGACGAACAAACGGAGCGCGAGGCTGAAGGGACGGATCATGAAGGAGAACAGCTCAATCACCGGGATCAGCCAGAGCAGCCACCATGGTGTGCCGTGCGGCACAAAGAGGCTGAAAAAATGGAGGCCATGCTTCCAAAAGCCAACGACCAACACAGTGCCAAAGCTGAACAATGCCAGCACGGCGGTTACCGTCAGGTGACTTGTAATGGTGAAAGGATGAACCCCAGGGACGATACCAAAAGGCATCATGCCCATGAAGTTTGCCATCAGGATGAACATGAACAACGAGAACACCAAAGGCACATATTTCTTGCCTTCGGGACCGACATTCGCGGTCAGCATGTTGTTGATGAAGCCAGTCGCACCTTCGACAGCCATTTGCCAGCGACCGGGGACCATTTCCCGCTTCATTCCGCCGGCCATGAACAGCCACAATGCGCCAAGAACGAGCACCATGAATAACGAAGAGTTGGTGAAGGAGACGTCATAACCTGCAAGGTTAAGCTGCGCGAGCGGCTCAATCTTGAACTGGTACATCGGATCGATTTTGCCGCTTTCGCCTGCCACGTTCACTACCCTGTTAAATACACGTCAAGCGCCCGGATTAGTCCGGACGCTCTGCTGAAATCTTTATTATATTCCTGAAGGCGACTGCGATGCCCAAGAACATGCAGGTCAACAGGAGCGCAGGCGCGGTACCAAGCAAGCGGTCCAATAACCAGCCAACCAAAGCACCACCAGCTGGACCAGCGATTAGCTCGGTTAGAACCCTGTTCCCTTGCCGCATTCCTTTGGCCGGAACCTGATCCTTACCAGCGCGAACCGCTTCGGCTTTCCGCGCCGCCTTCAGCTGCAAATCTAACGAATCGAGCCGTGCGTCGCTTGTGCCGTCATTGTCCTGCCCGGAGTTATTCGAATTCATGTGATTCCTGCCTTTCTGATTAAGGGAAACCACCTCGAAATCGGACAAACCCCGCCTAGGCACCGGCGCTTTAGGAGAGGCCCACCGCCAAGTCAACAGCACGCCAGCAAGAATGTTGCGATGCAACAGAAAAGGCCGCGACATCTCTGCCACGGCCCGTCTAAACTGAGCTTGCCCCCTTTATTGTGGGCAGCGCGGGTCCAATTCTGGAGCACTGCCGTCGCGGGTCTTCCATTGGCCCGACGGTGTCTGGTATTTTTCACCAGCAACGGTGCGTTCACCGATCAAGCGACAGCCGCTGCGCAGCGCCATTTCCTCGACCGTCGCACCATTGGCGAGCGCTTCTTTCGAATAAGCCGCCTTACGCTTGATGTTGATATCCTCGACCAAGGCACGAATTGCAGGCGATGGTGAACTGGCAAAACCCAAATAACCATCTGACTTTTCACCCACCAAGCCGCTTGCACGCGCACTTTGATAGGCAGGATCACGTCCGGACTGGAAAGCAACTGCGCTTGTCGCAGTCGCGCCAAGCAGCAACGCCGCGATCATCATTTCAACTGAATTCTTCATCAAAATATCTCCGGATTCTCTTCAATCACTTTTTCAGACGCCGCAGCCAGCTTGTACAATATTTCCTGCCGGATCGCGATGTTGAGGTTGATAACGATCGGCCTATCGGGCGCCGTGACCTGCACGCATCCCGTTAAAACCGACGCCATCAACGGCGTGAACAAGAGTATCACTTTCCCCATGTTGCGGCGAATCGCATTATCCGTGCGGTTCGTCAATTGATGACGGTACTGCGCCATGTTCGCTTTCCCTTTGCTGAATGGTTCATTCATTTGGCGGTTCTTTTTTGATTTCAGTCGGTTGCGGGCTCGCGCCTTGTGTGCCCTGCTTCTTCTGTTCCTCAAGCAAATATTGCAGATCGCGGTCCGCGGCATAATTGGCATCATAAAGCCCGCGAATAGAACCGATAAGCTTGAGGAATTCCGCCGTCACGCTGACATTGAACTTGATCGGGATGCGCGCCAGTTGCCGCGTGATGAAATTACGCTTGGCCGTCGCGCCCTGCTGCAATCCGGTGAAACTGATGTCCGTGACAATTTCCCCGTCCAGGTCGCCGGCTATGCCTATGGTCAGCGTTGAATAACGGATGGAGCGCAGCGCGTTGAAGGCGTAATTGGCAAATACCCCCATATCTTCATAGGCGAGCTCACCCAGATAGCTAACTTCGCCGCCGCCGGGTCGCGATACCAATGCCCCGCCGACGATCCTGCCGCCGTCCTGATTGAACACCATGGGCAATGTACCATCGAAAACGCCCGTGACGCGCAAGTTTTGGAAATCATAACCCGCGAGCAATTTCTCTGCGTCTACCCCGATAACCCGGAACGTAAGACGCCGTTCGGACTCAACACCGAAATCCAGCACGGTGGGCTCAAGGATCAACTCTCCACCAGCGAACGGCCAACGTCCTGATTCAACCGCGACCTGCCGATTGGGCAGCAGTCGATAGCTGACCGTCCCTCCAAGTGCCGGGATACCAGGGTTGACCGAGGCAAGCGTTGCGATTTGGCCGGATGCAGTTTCGAGGCCTAGAAGGTCAGTAAACACGATCTCAGTGGTGAGACCCTCGACCGGGCCAAAGGCGGCGGCCAAGTTCATGTCGCGCGTGGACACACGGCCAGTGCTGCGAACCCCTGCCCCATCCCATTCAATACGGCCATCGCCCGACACGCTGCCGTCGACATTTGCGGCCACGCCCAAGACAAGCGACGTGAGCAAGTCGGGTTGAAAGCGATCATTGAAGCGAAGTCCGTCCACCGCAAGCAAAGCGCGCCCGCTGGTATTGCTGAGGTCATGGCGGATATCGACATCTGAAACGCGGGTGCCAGTGGTGGGTTCCACCAGATGGCCGATTGCGGTGATGACGTTGTTTTCCAGTGTTAGCAGCATGTCAGGCACCAGCATGGGCTTGAACCGGTCAACCTGCTCGGCATCCAGCACATTCAGCCGCGCGTTGAGGGTCAGTGTTTCGGCCAAATAGCGCCATTCACCCGATGCTTCGTCAATCAATAATGGCACATTGCCAATTCGCCCAGCGCCGCCGGTCAAAGTGCCAGAAGCGCCGCCCTGACCGAAGCCTCCATCAAAACTGGCGACGTTGAAGACCGTGCGAGCATCGGGTTGGCCCATTTCCACGACCACATCTTTCGCCGCAAATCCATCGGTCAGGCTAAACCGGACATTCGTACTGCGCGCCGCGACTGGTGTGCTGCCAAGCACGCCAAGCGCGTTGAAACCTGCGACGTTGGTGGCGAAGCGGACATTGCCGTCGCGCAGCGTCAGCATCGGGCGGCCCGCGTCGGGGCACAAGCGCAACGATTGGCCTCGCAGCGTAAGGCTCGACACCCGTAGCGCGTCAAAGCTGACATTCTGGCAGCCATCATACAAAGTGAAGGCTCCGGCGTCGTAGCGGCCAGATATGGGCACATTCAGCCTGGTCACGAACCCGCCCGGCAAAGGCCCGGACATTCGCGCCTGCCCGTCAAAACGCCAAGCGCCATTGGGGACACCATTGAACGCGAGGTTGGATACAGCGAGGCTCGACCCGCCCGACGCATAAGGCGCGATAACCAGAATGCCCGACCAATTTTGCCCGGACTGCGCGAGCGTCACCGTGGTGGCGGGCACATTGGGTCCGGACAACGTCAATTGCGCTGGCGCGTCTAGGCGCCAGCCTGTCGAGGTCCCCGTAACACCAAAGGAGCCGCTCTGCCGCAATCGGACGCCTGATGCGCTGGTGAAGGCGAGATCAGCGACGCTGGTGCCGCGACGGCCCTGGAAATCCTGATAAGCATCAAAGTCGAGGCTTGCCGCGAATTGATCGCCAGCGCGTTCCAGAACGGGCGCCATGCGGGCAACTATCGGGCCGACAGGTGTGTCCTTCGTTTGCGCGGCGAGATCGCGAAGTCCGGTAATTGTGCCGCGATCGAATGCGCCGCCGTTGATGGACATCCCCCCACGCGCCGACAAAGCCATGCGGCCATCGGCCAGACCGGCGGTACCCTTCGCATTCAAGACCAACTGGCGCACGGACAGCGGGGCCGAACGGAGTGACCCTTTATCCATCGCAAAGTCGAAGTTGGTGCGCGCCATCTTGCCATCGACCGACAGTTCGCCAGTGATGTCTTTTAATTGCGCCTGCGGAATGTTGAGCTTACCTGCCGAATAATCAAATTTACCATCCCAAGCATCAAAGCGCTCAGACAACTTCAGATTGGCATCCAGCCGCGGCGCGACAAGCACCATGCCCGCTTCGCTGCACTGTGCGATGGTTGACGTAATCGGCCCGACCAACCGCGGCTCACGCCATTCGAGCATCAGCTTTCCGTCAAACTTCATGTCCGCCGCCGTGCAACCCGCCGCCTTGATGCCCGGTGAGCGCAGCGATAGATTGCCCGCAAATTGGTTCCGCAATAGGCCGCTGCCATTGAAGCCGGCCCCAATGACGCCCCACGGCGTATCGATCCGCGCGCGGGCGTTTTTAATATCCATGGCAATGTCAGGCCATTCAAATGGCTCAGTGGATTTTGGGTCTCTGAATTTGTCGAGTTCGCCGAACGACAATTTGCCATCAACATAACGCCCGCGCAGCATGACGCCATCGGCGCGGACATCGCGCAAGTTCGCGCCGGAGAAGTTCAAGGCAACGTCGATTTCGACCAGCTTTGCCATCAGGTCCGGCGCTGCGGGATCGCCGATGACAAGGTCGCGGATGCGCTGGGTGCGGAACCCGATGGTGTCGATCTTATAACTTGCCTTTATGCCACGCTCAGCAAACGCGTTCTGCACAAAACGATCAGCGATGCTGTTCCGTTGCGTCCATGTAAAAACCAACAGGACGGCCAGCAAAATGCCAACGGCGCCGAAAATGCGCCGCTTCCACCGCACACCGCTATATGGTTGCACATCAACATCGTCGGTCGGTGTTTCGGTGGCAGTATCCTGCATGTGCCTCAAATGCGGGAAAGGCCGTCAGGTTGCAACGCCATTCGCCTTGTACTACTTGCGCCTAACAGAAAAATCACTGAAATGCATTATATCACAATAGGATAACATTGATGATTGATAGCGCGGATAAGACCGAATATCACGGCGCTGGCCACCGCGCCCGTTTACGCAAACGTTTGCTATAGAAAAATGGTAAAGCCTGCAGGACCATGAGTTGATCGAATATCTCCTCGCGCTCGCCATCCCGCGCCGCGATACAAAGCAGATCGCAAAGGATTTTGATCTACCGTTATGGCAGTCTAGCAGCTGTACTGACCGCAGACGCCGACAGCATCTTGCAGGAAAAATGGATGGGCGAAACCACCGTTGCGGCGTTGAAAGTCGTCCAAGTGGCAGCGCTTCGCCTGTTAAGCGAGCAGTACGCGCGCTCCCGATCTTGTCCTCATGGCAATCATTGTTGGATTATCTGCTCGCGGACATGGCGCATCTGACGATTGAACGCGTGCGCACGCTTTATCTCAACAGCAAAAACATGTTGATCCGTGACGAGGTGGCGAGCGAAGGATCCGTTGACCAAGCCGCCATCTATACACCCAAGGTTATCCGCCGGGCAATGGACCATGGCGCAGCCGCCATCATTCTTGTGCACAACCATCCCAGCGGCGATAGCGCACCCAGCCGACAGGATATTGCGATGACTCGCAACATTGCCGATGCTGGTAAAAAGTTTGGAATAGCGGTGCACGACCATATCATCATCGGCAAGAATGGATTCAGCAGCATGCGAAGCTCTGGGCTAATTTAACACATTAGTGGGTGGCAAAATGACCGCCGCTCCCGCATAGCCCCGATATGCCCTCCCAGAATCCAGCCAAAAAATCCATTGGTCCACGCGAACTGACCGTGATGATGGCGTCGTTAATGGCGCTGAATGCGCTTGCCATCGACGCGATGTTACCCGCCTTTCCGGCAATGGTGCGCGGCTTTGGTCTGACGGATCCAAACCAGATTCAATATGTCATCTCTACGTTTCTGGCGGGAACGGGGATCGGCGCTCTGATCTATGGTCCACTCTCCGACCGTTACGGCCGAAAGCCGATTTTGTTGATTGCAACTATCGGAGCGGCTGTCTTTTCATTGGCCTGCTCGATCGCACCTGATTTCGAGACCATGCTCATGATGCGTTTTGCGCATGGGTTACTCGCCGCCGCAATGGGCGTTCTGGTAGTCTCGGTCATCAGAGACCAGTTTGAAGGCGACGCAATGGCGCGGCGGATGTCTACCATTTTCCTGATATTCATGATCGTGCCGATTGTTGCACCCACCATCGGGCAGTTGGTTTTACTGTTTGCAGGCTGGCGCGTGATATTCGACCTAATGGCCTTCATGGCGGTCTCCGCCGCTATCTGGGTCTATATTCGTCTGCCGGAGACACTAGCGCCTGAAAATGTCATTCCAATCGAACCACACGCGCTGGCCAAGGCGTGGACGGTTGTCGTCCTTAACCGCAACGCTGCCGGTTATATGATCGGCGCTGGCGTGACTCAGGGCGCATTGTTCGGCTACCTCAACAGTTCCCAGCAGATGTTCGACAAGGTGTTCAACGCAGCCGATTTCTTTACGATTGGCTTTGCAATCATCGCCATCGGCATCGCAGTATCCAATTTCACCAATTCGCGCATTGTCGAACGCTTTGGCGCACGTCGTGTATCCCAAACGGCGCTTTTGACGTTTATTGCGCTCGGAGCATTGCAATTGCTTGCTGCAAAGTTTGCGCCCACATCACTGCCGATCTTTCTCGTCTTGCTGACTGGCAATATGGCAATGATCGGATTTATCGGGTCCAACTTTTCGTCTATTGCGATGACGCCCTTTGGCCACGTTGCTGGCGCCGCCTCGTCATTCCAGACCTTTGTTCGCACGGCTCTCGCTGCCTCGCTCGGCGCACTAATCGGGCAGCAGTTTGACGGGACCGTCTTTCCCGTTGCACTTGGCTTTCTTGGTTGCGGTTTGGTCGCGCTGTGTCTCGTCCTGTGGTGCGAAAAGGGAAAGCTGTTCACGCGGCCCGGCACCACACAGCCCCTGCCTTCCAGCCCGCGCGATTAAGGCAAAGAAAAGGGGCGCCGAAGCACCCCGTTCCTTTTGTTATTTGCGGTTGCCTCAGTCCACGACTGGTCCAGGGAATTCACCCATATCCGGCGCGTCGTCCATCATCTGGTCATGCTGCAAGTTTGAATTGCGCATGCCGTAAACGAAATACAGCACGATGGCTGCAACCAAGAAGTAGATGAAGAACACGAGCACGTTGTAAGGCACTGTCGTGATCAGATACAGGCATGAAAGGATGCCCAGGATCGGAACGACGGGATACAGTGGTACCGAAAAGCCCCGTGGCAGTTCAGGTGCCGCGCGACGCAGGTAGATAACCGACAGGCAGACAATGGCAAACGCCGCCAACGTGCCGACCGAGGTCATGTCACCCAGAACGTTGATGTCAAAGAAGCCCGCGGCAACTGCCGTGATCGTTCCGACCAAAAGCGTGTTGATGTAAGGTGTGTGGAAACGTGGGTGCACCTTGGAGAATATCTTCGGCAGCAGACCATCGCGGGCCATGGTGTAGAAGATACGTGTTTGTGCGTACATCAGCACCAGCACAACCGAAGTCAAACCAATGATCGCACCGACCTTGATAGTCTTTGCGAGCCACGACCATTGCGCGCCAAAGCTATCGACTACAACAGCTACAGGATCCGGCACATTCAATGTTCCGTATGGTACGAGCAAAGTCATGATCGCCGCAACCAGCATGTAGATGACAGTGCAGACAACCAGCGAACCAATGATACCAAATGGCATATCACGCTTAGGGTCTTTGGCTTCCTGACCAGCGGTCGAGACAGCTTCGAAACCGATATAGGCAAAGAACACGATCGATGCGGCACGCATGATGCCATCGACACCAAATTCGCCATCGCCTGTGTTTTCAGGGATGAACGGCGTCCAGTTGGTCGCCATCAATTCAGGCAAGTTGGTGAGAACAATGTATCCGCCAACCAGAATGAAGGCAGCCAGCACGCTGACCTTGATAGCCACAATGACGTTATTGACCTTGGCCGATTCAGACACCCCAACCATCAGCAACAAGGCGAGCGACATGCAGATTGCAAATGCCGGCAAGTTGAAGATTGCAGTGACAGCGGCGCCGTCAACGATCAATGGCGCACCGTCACGCATCACGGCATGTCCGGTAGGTCCCGTGAACTGCGGCGGGATGACGAGACCGAAATCCGCCAGAAGGCTGACGACATAGCCGCTCCAGCCCACAGCAACCACAGATGCTGCAAGCCCATATTCGAGCAGCAGCAACGCACCCATGATCCAGGCAACAAATTCGCCCAACGTGGTATAGCTGTAGGTATAAGCGGAACCCGACACAGGCAGTGTCGAGGAAAGTTCGGCGTAGCAAAGACCTGCAAAAGCACAGACGATTCCGGCAACAACGAACGAAAGCATAACAGCAGGACCTGCGTGCAGTGCGGCCGCGCTACCTGTACGGACAAAAATGCCCGCACCGATGATGCACCCAACGCCTAACAGCAGAAGGTTCCATTTG
>Ga0136636_10000192_pt1 | contig 27532 bp, 23 predicted proteins | sample AntDrymUQ8522106_2_FD_104653 | JGI IMG/M metagenome (GOLD analysis project Ga0136636, IMG submission 104653) | Polar desert sand microbial communities from Dry Valleys, Antarctica - metaG UQ852 (21.06) | ecosystem: Environmental > Terrestrial > Soil > Desert | place: Antarctica: Dry Valley... | reverse complement strand
CTGGTCGACGGCAAGGTGGTTAATCAGATCAAGGTGCCGGAACATGAGGCCGTCTTGGCCAAACTGGCGCTTGACCGCATGCTGGCGATTTCCTGACCACCCGGCACCGGGAAACAAAGTTACCGATTGCCGCGATTTTCGCCACCTATTTTCGGGGCGGCAAAAGGCCAGGATAACTCCCGGTCTTTTACATTGTGCAACGCATTAATTTGTTCGCCAAAATATTGAACCAGCCAGGTTTAAACCCTAAACTTGGAATGTTGCAACGCAGCATTCAATGGTAACAATTATTTTATCGGCCTGCTGGCCGAGCACAAGGAAAGACCACGCTCATGCCCCATACCCATACGCACTCCAAAGCCGAAGCAATTCACGAAGCACTGGATGAGTTTCAGGCATCCCACCACCACGCTCCGGACACGCACGAAAAAGCCCGCCTCGTTTCGGATACCGTCAAGGAATGGGAACGCGAAGAAGTATCGATCTCTCACACAGCGACAGCTGCCGCATAAGCAGCCGTAGCAGAGGCATCACGACAAGCTGGGGATTCCCCGGCTTTTTCTTTGCCCCGATTTTTTGCATGTTTCCGCGAAAAACTCCGCCCAAGGAAAAGCTAGCCCTCCTGATCTTCCTCATCAGTGGACTGCAGCCACCACAGCAAGTCATCCCCTTCCAGATGCGTCGGAATCATCTGATTTTGCTGCCACTTGAAGACCGGCCCAAAGGGAATATAGCGGGCCATAACCTCGCCCTTTGCAGTCACCCCGAAGAAGGGCAGGCCCAATTTGATTGAGTTTCGGATTTGCTGGTTAGTCATTTTTGCCTCCATTGAATGATCACGGTGTCGGCTACACTTTCTATACTATGACCCAGTCGGTCCGGATACCAGCGTCAAGAATAAGCCCTTGAGCAAGACTTTGCGTAACCAGCGAAAATTTACTCGAGCCAAACCGTGCCCACAAAACAATACAACCAGCCACCTCCTTTACACATCATACGGGGGGAGACTGCACGGTGATCCAAACGCCACTCCAGCAAGGCTTCAAGCTTGGCGCGGCTCCGGTCATCCGTTGTCCGCCAACTTTCACGAAATGGCTGAATAGCACCGACAATCAATCGATTAGCCAACCCATCCGTCTGTGCCACGAAACCAGTTGCCAGGCGAGCTATGTCATGGTGAAAGACAACCTGCACACTGAGATGATTGCGTCACTTCGCTTACGAGGCCGATACACTTAACTTTGTTGCAACATTATTTTGAAACGGCACTTTACACTTGCGAGCGTTTTACTGTTTAATTACGTATTATTGCAATAATAAAAAAAATAATGTATTTACGCTTTTTCACATTTCTCGCGATGATGACAATAGCGGCGCTAACCCAGGCTGCACCCGCAGTCGCCCTCCATTACGGCAAACAGATAGCGCTTAAAGAGTTACGCGCCTTCGATATCGTCGTCGTCGAACCCGATCACGGACATGACCCGAAGCGTTACGCCAAGGCTGACAGCCAGCTCTACGCTTATGTTTCCGTCGCCGAAGTCCAAGCTAGCCGGTCCTACTACCCGGCCATTCCTGCCAGCTGGAAAATGGCCCGCAATGGCGACTGGAACTCGGAAGTCATTGACCAGACTCCTGCCGAATGGCCCGAATTTTTTGCCGAAAAGGTCGTCGGCCCGCTTTGGGCCCGGGGTTATCGCGGCTTCTTTCTCGATACGCTGGACTCTTACCGACTCGCCAAAAATTTCAATGAAGCCGCGCAGCAAGCTGGTTTAGTTCGCGTCATCGAAACCCTGCACCGGCGTTTTCCCGGCATTCAGCTAATTCTCAACCGCGGCTTTGAAATCGTTCCACAGGTGCGTGACAAAATCCGCATGGTCGCCGCCGAATCACTATTTCAAGGCTGGAATGCGACAACTAAGCGTTATGTGCCGGTCCAGCTGGCTGACCGAGAATGGCTGCTCGGCCAACTGAACACCATCAAGCAACGAGATGGTATCGACATCCTCGCCATCGACTACGTTGCCCCGCATGACCGAAAACTGGCGCGCGCCACCGCCGAGAAAATCAAAAAGCTGGGCTTCATTCCCTGGGTTACCGACAGTCAGCTCGACAGCATCGGTATCGGCGCCATCGAAAACCAGCCTCGGCGCATTCTGATCCTTTACAACGGCCTCGAAGCCCCTGCCCTCAACTATACCAACGCGCATCGTTTCCTGCAGATGCCACTCAACCATCTCGGCTACATCGTTGACTATGCGGATGTTCGTCAACCCTTGCCCAGCGGCGTATGGGGCGACCGTTACGCCGGCATCGCCACTTGGTTTTCCGGGCAACTTCCGGAAAACCTTGGCCGCCCGGTGGCGCAATGGTTACTCAGCCGGGTTGATGAGGGCATGCGCCTCGCCGTGCTCGGTGATTTCGGTTATTCGCTCGATCGCACTACGGCCGGCAAGCTCGGTTTGCGCCTGCTGCCCGAGGCGGCTGCAACATCTTTAAACGTCAGCCGGCAGCACCCGATGCTCGGTTTTGAAGCGCCGCCCCGGCCCAATCGCAACAACCTGAGTCCGCTCCAACTCACTGACAGCAGCAGCCAGGCATTGATCGAGTTACGCGATAACCGCCAGCAAACCTACGTTGGCGGGGCCCTGACCAACTGGGGCGGCTTCATTCTCGACCCGTTCGCGCTCATCGAAATTCCCGGCACCGAGCAGGCACGCTGGGTAGTAGACCCCTTCGCCTTTCTCAATGCCAGCCTGCAACTCCCCCCCATGCCGGCCCCTGATGTAACAACTGAAAATGGCCGGCGGCTGTTTTTCTCGCACATTGATGGCGACGGGTTTCCCTCGCTCAGTGAGTCGCCCGGGAGCCCGCCCGCCGGCGAAGTCCTGCTCAAGGAAATTCTGGAAAAACACCGGGTGCCGACCACAATGTCGGTAATCGAAGCAGAAATCTCGCCGCAGGGGCTGTACCCGAAAATGAGTCGGCAACTCGAAGAGATTGCCCGGCGGATGTTCCGGCTATCGCACGTCGAAATTGCCAGCCATACCTACACGCACCCGTTTCGCTGGGACAACAGCGTACAGCACGGCGCTTTTCAGGATAAAGAGACAGTTTTCCACCTCGAAGTGCCCGGCTATCAATTTGACCTGACGCGGGAAATCGTTGGCACGATGGATTACATCCGGCAGCGCCTGGCGCCGCCCAACAAGGCGGTTAATTTGCTCCTATGGACCGGCGATACTGCGCCGGGTGCCGACGCCTTGGAAATCGCTGAAAAAGCGGGCTACCTGAACATGAATGGTGGCGACACCTCGATCACTCGCAGCAATCCGACGCTAACCGCCGTCGGGGCCAATGGTATTGAGAAAAACGGCTACCTGCAGGTTTACGCCCCGATCACTAACGAAAACATTTACACCAATCTGTGGCGTGGTCCTTTTTATGGCTTCGAGCGCGTTATCGAAACTTTTACCATGACCGAGAGTCCGCGCCGCCTGAAACCCGTGGATATTTATTTTCACTCCTATTCGGCAAGTAAACCGGCCGGGGTCAAAGCTGTGCACAAAGCGTTCGGCTGGGCCCAGACGCAAACCCTACACCCGGTTTTTGCCTCGGAATACATCCGTAAAGTGCAGGACTTTTACACGATGGCTATTGCCCGAGATGGAGACGGTTGGCGCATCCGGGGTGACGGCCGCTTGCGGACGCTGCGCCTGCCAGCCTCCCTGCGGCCCGTTTTAACATCCGCTCAAGGCATTGCCGGATTCAACGCCAACCAGGAAGGCTACTACCTGCACCTTGCCGATAATTCAGCCTGGTTTGCCGCTAGTTCAGTGACGCCAACCCAGCCTTATTTATTTGACGCCAATGGTCGGCTCAGCGATTGGCAGAGCAGTCTCAACCAAGGCAAGCTTACAGTCAGCTTTCGCCTGACGGCTCATCAGCCGCTCGATTTCCGACTGGCCAATCTGGCCGCTTGCCAACTCAGCATTAATGACCGCCCGGCCAGTGCTGGCCGGCGCGAAACTATAGACGCCACACCACTTACCCGCTTCCAGCTTACCGATGCTGCTGCAAAGATTACAGTTAGCTGCCCAGCGCGCTGAGCGGCCATACCTGGCCCCGTTCTGGCTACTGCTGCTGCTCAGCGGACTAGTCGCGTTCGCGCTGATCGCCATTTATCCGCAAAAAGATTTGATCAAGCGCCTCAGCGAATCGCCGGAAAGCGAACTCAGCCGCGACTATCTGATCAATTTATTACGCACCAACCCCGACAACCCGGAGTTGCGGCTGTTACTGGCCCGCCAAGAACTGGCTCAAGGCAAATTTGCCAATGTCCGCGCCACCCTGCAGCCGACACTAAACGCAACCGATCCGGACTTGCGCAAGGAGGCACTCTGGCTACTCTGGCAAACCGCCGCGAAGGAGTACAGCCTGCTCCCGACCAAAGATAAAACAGCTGAGTACCGCCACCAACTGGCCCAGCAACTTCGCGCTTTGATGAGCGAAACCTGGCCGGAAGAACGGCTGATTCAAATCGCCGGTATGGCTTTCGCCGTTGGCGAACCAGCCCTGGCCATTTCCCTACACCAGCAACTGGCGCAAAACAGCCCAAACTCAGTGGCTACGGCCGACCGCCTGATTAAAGTGGCTGCCGATACCCTGGCCTCCGGCAACTATCGAGAGAGCGCCGAATTACTCTTTCTGGCCCGGCGCAAAACCACCGACCCGGCCCAAGCCAAACGCTGCTTCCTGAATGCCTTACGCACCCTGCAATCGGGCAATCTGCTGAACGAAGCAATGGCCGCTGCCGAACGCGAAATCGAACCGCTGAGCAATGACAGCGAAACGCTTCTTTTCCTCACCCAGTTAGCCCGCTCCGCCGGGCGACCTGACCTGGCCGATCGCTATGTCCGGCAATTGCTCCGCCTCAGCCTGCTCCGCCAGCTGGAACAAATTCGTCTGGCTGCCGCGCATGGTGGTGCCTTGCCACAAAAAGCCGCTTGGTCGGCAGTCGACCGCAGCAATGGCCCGCAACTGGCTTTCGACGACAAAATTTACACCCTGGGTTATGAAGTTTTTCTCGAAAACGGCAAGCTGGACGATGCTTGGAAAGTTGCTGCCTCGGCCGTGCGCCAAGCTCCCGACGACATGGCCTGGCGCGAACGTCTGGCCAAGGTGGCGGAATGGACCCATCGCCCAGAGATGGCGCTCGACAACTGGCTGCTACTCGCTCGCCAGACGCAGCGCGACGAGGCCTGGCAGGCTGTATTGCGCCTCGCCCCTGGCCTGTTCAACGACAGCGCCCTGAGCGCCGCCTTGCAGTATGAACTGACGCGAAAACCGGGCAACCTGCAATTGCTGCGCGAACTAGTTGCGGCGTGGGAACGTCAAGGCGAACCCCGGCCGGCGATTGATTTTCTCATCCGGCAAAGCCACATCATCAAGCAACCGCTCGTACAAGCGCAAATCCTCGAAATGCTCGCCGACTTGGCCGAACGAGCCGGTGACACGCCACTGGCGCTGGAAAGCTGGCGCCAGTTGTTCGCCAAGCCTGGCGGTTTAACGCCGGCCCGCGCTGTACGCGCAACCGTGCTCGCCATAACTCATGGCAAAAATGAGCAGGGGTTGGCATGGCTGGAACAAGCGCGACAACAGGCCATTGGCAATAGCGAACCAAATTCCGAATTCTGGCGCCTACTCGGCCAACTGGCCCAGCTCGAACAACGTGAAGGTCTGGCCATTGAGGCGTATACCCAGCTCACCAATGGCCCACAAGCCGAAGAGAACGACCTGACCACACTGCAGCAGATGCTACTCAGCACCTATCCGCTGGAAGCCGCCAAAGTTGCCGTACGCAGCTGGGAACGCTTCGACCAACCGAAACACCTACTGCAAGCGCTAAACATTTACGCCGGCCAGCAACAATGGACGGCCATCGGTGCCTTGCTGAGCCGCCTCGACCCGGCGCCGGATGCGGCCAAATACTCGCTGCTGAAGCTACGTCGCTTGCCTGACTTCCTGCGTCTATCCGGCCTCTATTACCAGCACAACGGCCAACTCAAGCTGGCCCGCCGCGACCTCACCGCCGCCCTTACCCTCACGCCCAATGCCAGCGATATCCAGCAAAGCCTGCTCTGGTTGCTGATCGACAGTAACGATGGCGCCGCCCTACGACGCCTGCTCGGTAGCCAGGAATCCCGCTGGAGCAAGGATGCCGCGCTGCATGATGCACTGGGTTCGGCCTACCTCGCCTTGTCGCTGCCCAAAGTGGCACTCGACCGTTATCTGACGCCGCACCTGGCGGTGCACCAAAATGACTTCCTCTGGCTGATGAACTATGCCGACGCGCTCGACCAGAACCAGCAAGGCAACCGTGCCTGGCGGATGCGCCGGCATTTACTCAGTGCAGAATGGCAGACGGCGAGTGCTGCGGTCGACGGCAAAAAAGACCCGATTTCCCTGCGCCGCAACTGGCTGAGCGCCGGCAACATCGACGCTACCCGTCGCCTTGCCCGCAGCCGGCTGCTGATCACCCAGCGCAGCGGCGACACCGGCCTCGATGCATTGCGCGAGATGCTCCGCCTCGATCGGGATGCCAATCTACATTATTCCAATGCCGCCGTCGAAAGCATCATCGGCTGGCTGCAGGAAGCCGGCGAATACACAGCCGAACGCGGTTACCTCTGGCAGCAATACAGCCGCAGTCTGAGCCAGCAAAACAAGCGTCCGCTCTGGGCCGAAATCTCGGTCGCCCTGGCCCATCAGGACAAACCTGTGCTCGGCCAGTTGCTTGATGAAGCCGGCGAACGCCTGCCGCGTTACGACCGGATCAACGCTGCCCGCAACATCGGCGCGCTGCGCCTGGCGCAAAGCGATGCCTTCGACACTCAGGACACACAAAGCGACGATGACCCGCTGCACATGCAATTAGCTGAATCGCTGCTCGAATTCAGCGACCATGCCGGCGGCGCCATAGCTCGGCGCGATCTCGGTGCTATAAGCGAACAGTTGGCGGCCGCCGAATGGCATCTGGCAATTAATCCCAAACTGTCACTGGATTTTGAGCTAGGTCGCACCCTGCGCCAAAACAGGGATGAGTCGGTCATCCGCAATGTACCGAATGAGCAATTCGCCAGCCTGCGCCTCAACTGGCGCGAGGCCGACAGCCAGACGACGCTGCTCAGCGAAAAGCGCAGCAGCCTGACCGACTACGCCCCGCTGCAGATCGAACGCGAACAACGCATTGATGATCGCCTGTCGCTGCGTCTCAGCCTCGGCCAGCACTTGCCCAGTCGGGAAAGCACGGCGCTGCGCGTCGCTGGCATGAAGGACCGACTCGCCCTCGGCCTAAACTACCAAGCCACCCGGGTCGACCGGATCAGCCTCGAGCAAATTAGCGAACGCTACGAACTGCAAACCGGCTCGGCCATTGGCCGGGGCCAGCACACCACTATCAGTTTTGCCCACGCCCTGCGTCAGGACAGCCGCGACCTTGAGATCGACGCCTTTTGGTCAGCGCTCCGCTTCAACCGCGAAAGCAGCTACAGTGACACGGCCATCGTCAACTTGTTGCCGACCAGTATCGCCAGCGTCAGCGAACTTACCCCAGGGTTCTTCCTGCCCGACAGCTTCACTTTTTACGGCCTGCGCCTATCCACCGACCTGCGCTACGAAAAGGAATACAGCCGCGCCATCCGGCCCTACGCCAGCCTGAGCAAGACCTGGCACAGCGAACTCGGCCCCGGCTACGACCTGCGCTTCGGCCTGGCCGGCAGCCTGTTCGGTGCCGATCATTTCAGCCTGACCTGGGGTCTGGGCAAAGCCGGCATCCAAACCGGCGGCCTGAACCGTGAAATCTACCTCAACTACCGCATACACTACTGACACTTTGACGGGAAGCCCACCATGACCACAAAACTTCAATCCATATTGTTCGCCAGCCTGGCCCTGTTGCTTGGTGCCTGCTCGACCCTCGACCGCAGCTCGGCACCAAGGCTCGAACGTCAGGCCCAGTGGGTCGTTCTGCCCTTCGCCAACCACACCGAAACACCGCTCGCTGGCCAGCGCGCCGAAGCCATCGCCGAAACCATTCTGCACAGCAACGGCATCAATAAGATCAAGCGCCACCCAGGCAATCTGCAACAGGAAGCTCTGTTCGATGCCGGCCAGGGCAAGCAGCGCGAAGAAGCCCTCGCCTGGGCGCGACAGCTTGGCGCGCGCTACGCCTTGACCGGTGCCGTCGACGAATGGCGCTACAAGGTTGGGGTCGATGGCGAACCCGCTGCCGGCGTCGCTCTGCAGATCATCGACGTCACCACCGGTGACACGCTGTGGAGCGGTTCAGGCGGCAAGAGCGGCTGGAGCCGGGAAGCGCTTTCCGCCGTCGCCCAGCAGCTGATCCGCAGTCTGCTTGGGGCCGGCCTCGCCAATAGCCAATAAGTCGGCCAATGTCGTTTTCATTCTTCAAGGCCAAGCCAGCCGCCGAGAACGTGGCAGAACCAACGCCACTCGTTCCCCCAGCCGAGGCCACCAAGCCCCACTGGCGGGTCCTTGGTCAGCTCACCTCGCCAACCACCAACCCCTGGGCACTGATCGGCGAAACGGTTTTTCTACCGCTGATCGCGGTTGGTCTTGGCCTCTGGCTGAACCCCGAAGACCCGCTCTGGACTCAGGCCAGCTTCCCCTGGGTATGGTTTGCCCCGATTATTCTTGCCTTGCGCTATGGGCCACTCGCCGGCATCGGCGGCGCTGGCATGTTGCTGCTCGCTTGGCTGGGTTTCAACGTCGGCAATCCCACCGTCTTTCCCAAACTAGTCTTTCTCGGCGGCCTGATTCTGGTCATGGTCATTGGCGAATTTTCCAGCCTCTGGCTCGCCCGCGCCCGGCGCGCCGAAACCGTCCAGCGCTACCTCGACCAACGTCTGGAATTCCTCACTCACCAGTATTACCTGCTCCGCCTCTCGCATGACCGCCTGGAACAGGATTTGATCAGCCGGCCGATGGCCATGCGCGATGCCTTGGGTAACATGCGTAACAGTGTCGCCACCGAACAGCAGGGTTCCGACGCAGCCGGCGCCACCGCCCTGCTCCGACTCCTGGCGCAGTACTGCCAACTCGAAGTGGCGGCGCTCTTCCTGCTTGAAGGTGGCAGCCTGCAAAGCACGCCGCTCGCCACCCTGGGCAGCACCAAACCGTTAGCCGAAGATGACCCCTTGATCCAGCACGCGCTGGAAACTGGCCGGATGTGCCATATCAGCCAGTCCCTTAGTCAGGATGAACAACCCAGCCGCTACTTGATCGCCGCTCCCCTGAGCAATCTGAGCGGCGAACAGTTCGGCCTGCTCCTCGTTGAGCATCTACCCTTCTTTTCGCTGCAGGATGAAACCCTGCAGACCATTAACTTGTTGCTCGGCTATTACGCCGACAGCCTGTCGATGCATGCGCTGGCCGAACCGATACGGCGCGACTTCCCGGATTGCCCGACCGAGTTTGCCTTCGAACTGCAACGTCTCTGGCACATCCGCCAGAACTCCCGCGTCATCAGTGCCGTCGTCGCCCTGGAAATCCAGCACCGGCCAGGCATGCCGGATATCACCCCGCAGATCCAGCGGCAGAAACGCGCCCTGGATGAAAATTGGTTAATTACCGGCGTCAACCGCAGCACGCTGGCTACACTAATGCCACTCTCCGGCACCTCTGCCGCCGAGGGCTACCTCAGCCGTCTGGAAATCTGGGCGCATCAAAGGAGCGGCCAGACCCTGGCCGAGCTCGGCATTTTTGGCCACATCCTGCTCCTCGACAGCGAGTCGCCGCAGGTCCTGCTGCGCCAACTAAACGAAATCGCCCATGCTACTGCCCAGCAAATTCGGCCTCTACGCGCTAACGCTTGAGCTAAGCGCCTGGTCGGCCGGCGCCCTGCTCGATAGCCAGAGCGACAGCACGCTGCTCTGGTATCTCGTGCTGCACGGCGCCGCCAGCCTCCTGCTAGCCAGTGCTGCCATTCTTCTGCTGCCCCCAGCCTTCGCCCGGCCACGCCGCCCGGTCCTGCTGTTGATGGCAGGCTGCAGCTTTGCCGTGCCGATTTTCGGCTTCGTCGGCGTCCTTGCCGGCATTGTCATTCTACGTACCTATCGCTACCGCGAGAAAATAGCGCCCTTTGAATCAACGCAACTACCCGAGTTTGATCCACACCAGCACACCACCGGTGGATTCCGCCAATCCGGGCTGCGCTCTTTTCTTGGCAATACCAAAGCCCCGATGGCCTCCCGGCTGGGCGCTCTGGTTGCCCTGCAATACGTCTCCGGCCGGGTCTCCTCACCCTTGTTGCGCGACGTCCTAACCGACCCGAGTGAAGACATCCGCCTACTCGCCTACGGTATGCTCGACAATCAGGAAAAGCGTATCAACCAAGCCATCGACGAAGAACTGCGCAGCCTGGCCGAAGGCGTCAAGCTCGAAGGCGAAGCACAGCCGGGGCCGCAAACCCTGGCTGCCGTCCGCCGCCTGTCCGACCTCTACTGGGAACTGATCTATCAGGAGATGGTGCAGGGCGATCTGCGTACCCACGCCGTTGCCGAATCTTCGCGCTACTGCGACATAGTGCTGCGCCACGCCCCCGATGACGCCGCCATCAATCTACGTCAAGGACGGCTGCTGCACGCCCTCAATCAGCTTGAAAAAGCCGAAGCCGCCTATTTCAGGGCTCTCGGCCTCGGCTTGCCATCGACCCGCGTGCTGCCTTATCTGGCCGAACTACGTTTCGACCAGGGCGACTTTGTCGGCGCTCGTTACCTGATGTCCGAACTCAGCCAATGGTCCTCGCTACCTCGATTACGACCCGTCATTGAATACTGGAAAGCGCAATGAGTTTCCCCACCGCCCCCGAAGCCGACATCGCGCTGCTGCTCGAAGGCACCTTCCCTTACGTCAGCGGCGGTGTATCGAGCTGGGTTAACCAGATCGTCCGGGCCTACCCGGAATACAGTTTCGCCCTGATTTTCCTCGGTAGCCGCCGCGAGGACTACAAGGACTTCAAGTACGAATTACCGGCTAATGTCGTACATTTTGAAGAGCATTTTCTCTACGATGATCTTGCATCAAACGAAAAGCCACCGCCCCGCACCGGCAACCGCGAGGCCTTTGCTGCTGCCGCCAAGCTGCATGAAAAATTCTTGCCCGGTACACCGCAAGGCGATGCCATGCAGGCTTTCAAGGAAGTCGCTCATGCCATGATGCCAGGCGGCAAGCTGACGCTGGACGATTTCCTGCATAGCGAACGCGCCTGGGAAATCGTCTGCGAGCGCTACCGTAAATACTGTACCGACCCTTCCTTCGTCGATTTTTTCTGGACCGTGCGCATCATGCATACGCCCCTGTGGAAGCTCGCCGGCGTCGCTCACAGGCTGCCCAAGGTCAAAGTACTGCACAGCATTTCGACCGGCTATGCCGGCTTTCTTGGCGCCCTGATCCAACAGACCCGGGGCACGCCGCTAATTCTCTCCGAGCACGGCATCTACACCAAAGAACGCAAGATCGACCTGTTCAAGAGCGAATGGATTCGGGACAACCGCAACGTCTTTCAGCGCGACCCGAGCGAGCTTTCCTATTTCCGCCAGATGTGGATTCACTTCTTCGAGTGGCTGGGCCGTTTCTGCTACGACGCCGCAGATCCAATCATTGCCCTTTACGAGCAAAACCGCTTGCGCCAGGTAGCCGATGGCGCCCTCTCTGAACGCACTTTCAACATCCCTAACGGCATCAACCTGCAACGCTTTGCGCCGCTGCGCGCCTTGCGCCCGGCCGCCGTACCGCCGGTGCTCTGCCTGATCGGCCGGGTAGTGCCGATCAAGGACATCAAGACTTTCATCCGCGCCATGCGCCGGGTAGTCAATCACCTGCCGGAAGCCGAAGGCTGGATCGCCGGGCCGGAAGATGAAGATCCGTCCTACGCCCAGGATTGCCGCAATCTGGTGCACAGCCTCGGCTTGCAGGACCACGTCAAATTCCTTGGCTTTCAGAAGATCGAGAATCTGATGCCGAAAATCGGCCTGACCATCCTCTCCTCAATCAGCGAGGCGCTACCGCTAGTCATACTCGAGGGCTACGCCGCTGGCGTGCCGACCATCTCGACCGATGTCGGTTCCTGCCGCCAGTTGATCGAAGGACTGGAATCGGAGGACCGCGCCTTGGGCGTTTCCGGCGCCGTGGTCAACATTGCCGACCCGCAAGCGCTGGCCGACGCCGCCATCGCCCTGCTCCGCGACGAAGCGCGCTGGCACGCCGCCAGTCAGGCCGGCATCGCCCGCGTCGAACGCTATTACACCGATGTATTGATGTTCGGTCTATATCGCGACGTTTATGAAAAGGCGCTGGCCCGCAGCGCCCAGGGCAGCTAAAGATGGCCGGGATAGGTTTTGAACTCCGCCGGCTACTGCGCAAAAACACCCTGCTTGGGCTGGTTGAAGCCTATGCCTACGCCGGCATCATCGGCTCCGGGCCCTGGGTTTTCTCAATTCTCGGTATTCTGCTAATTGGTCTGGTTAGCGCCAGCGTCGTTGTCCCTTCATTCCTGATTACCCAGTTCCAGACCTCGGTCACCTATCTGGTAGCGAGCAGCCTGGTGCTCACCGGGCTAGTCCAACTCGCCTTCACCCGCTTCATTTCCGACCGCCTGTTCGAGAAACGCGACGATTGGGTAATGCCCAACCTGAACGGCCTGTTGCTGCTCGTCGTCGTGGTCGCCAGTGCACTCGGCAGCCTCGCCCTGTTCGTCGTTCTACCCGGCCTCGGTCTGCTCTACCGCCTGCTCATGCTCGCTGGTTTTGTTCTGATGTGTGCTGTTTGGGTATTGACGGTATTTCTCTCCGGCATGAAGCGCTACCAAGCGATTGTGATCTTGTTCGGCATCGCCTACGCCATCGTCGTCGGTCTGGCCATCACACTTAGAGGCTTTGGTTTGGAAGGGCTGCTCGGCGGCTTTGTCATTGGTCACTTTGTCTTAATCACCGGAATGTGGCTGCTCACCGCCCGTGATTTCCTGCCCAAGGATCGCCTGATCAGTTTCGAATTTCTCCGCCGCGACATGATTTACCCCAGCCTGATGGCAGTTGGTCTGCTCTACAACCTTGGCATCTGGGTCGACAAGTTCATGTTCTGGTATTTCCCCGGCACCTCTGATCCGATCATCGGCGGCCTGCGCGCTTCGTTAATTTATGACCTGCCGGTATTTCTCTCCTACCTCTCAATCATCCCCGGCATGGCGGTCTTTCTTGTTCGCATCGAAACCGATTTCGTCGAATATTATGATAAATTTTACACTGCTGTGCGCAGCGGTGGCTCGCTTGAATTCATCGAAAACATGCGCGATGAAATGGTCTACTCCATTCAGCAAGGGCTTAGCGAAATCGGCAAGATCCAGACCCTGGCTGTACTCGCCACCTTCGTTGCCGGCCCCACCCTGCTCCGAACGCTGGGCATCAGCGAACTCTATTTACCGCTTCTATACGTCCAGGTCATCGGCGCCGGCCTGCAAGTAGGGTTGATGGCCGTGCTCAATGTCTTTTTCTACCTTGATCAACGGCGTATCGTGCTCTTTCTATGTAGCCAGTTTGTCGTGCTCAACATCATTTTCACCGCCATTTCACTAGCCTGGGGCGCTGCTCTCTATGGCTACGGCTTCACGCTGGCCGTGCTGATAACGCTGGTGACCGGGCTAGTTCTGCTCTCCCGCCGACTTAACCGGCTCGAATACGACACGTTCATGCTGCAATAAGCGCTCAGGCTTGGTAAGCTAGTTTGAGCGTACCGCCCAATCCGGCGGTCAACACAGTCTCCGGAGGCAATCCTCGTGACGATGCCCAGCCTTCACATCACCACCTTTAATATCCATAAAGGTTTCTCGCAATTTAACCGCAAGATGATGGTGCACGAGTTGCGTGAGCGGCTGCGCCTTCTCAACCCCGACATTGTTTTTCTGCAAGAAGTGCAGGGCCTGCATCTGGGCCATGCTGAAACGCATCAGAACTGGCCAGCCGGCGCCCAGCATGACTTCCTCGCCGAAGACGTCTGGTCGGCTTCGGCCTATGGCCGCAACATGATGTATGACCACGGTCACCACGGTAACGCCATCCTGTCGCGCTTTCCCATCCTGCGTTCATTCAATCAGGATGTGACCCACCTGCGCTTCGAGAAACGCGGCCTGCTGCATTGCCGTATCGAACTGCCAGTCGGCCCGCCAGCGAATTGTGTCTGCGTTCATCTGTCGCTCTTTGGCTACTCCCGCAGCAAACAGATAAGTGCCTTGGCTGATTACATCGATCAATTGGCCGAACCGGATGCACCGTTAATTATTGCCGGCGACTTCAACGACTGGCGCAACCGGGTCGGTGATCAACTGGCAAAAAGTCTTGGCCTAAGCGAAGTATTCAGTAGCCAGGATGGTTTGCCGGTACGCAGTTTTCCGGCGACCCGACCGATGTTCCGCCTCGACCGCATTTACGTGCGCGGTTTTTCGGTAAATCGAACAGAAGTCCACTTTGGCCTGCCGTGGTCGGCGATATCGGATCACGCTGCGCTATCGGCCTATCTCGCACCACAAGAACCAAGGCGGGTACCAGTCAGGCATGGCAGCTGATTTTCTGCCGGGCAACCGGCTGACACTACTCAATTCGGGCAACGAATACTTCCCTGCATTGCTCGCCGCGATCGAATCGGCCAAGCTGGAAATTTATCTCGAAAGTTATATTTTTGCCGACGACGAAATTGGCCACGAAGTCACCGGCGCACTGTGCCGTGCCGCCCAGCGCGGCGTGCAAGTGAATGTTACGGTCGACGGCTTTGGCGGGCAAAATTTCGCCGCCGATTTTCTGCCGCAACTGAGCGCCGCCGGCGTGCGCGCCATGGTTTACCGCCCGGAAATCGGCCGTTTCCATATCCGGCGCCATCGGCTGCGCCGGTTGCATCGCAAGTTGGTCGTCATCGACGCTCGCCTCGCCTTCGTCGGTGGCATCAATATTGTCGATGACAACAACGCTCCGGAAGACATGCGGCCGCGCTACGACTACGCTGCCTGCATTGAAGGGCCAACAGTGGAACAAGTGCACCACGCTGTCCGCCGTCTGTGGGAAATCGTTTCCTGGGTAAACTTCAAACGCCGCTTCCGGCTGACCCCGCTAAACGCACTCAGTTGCGAAATTGCTGGCGCGCAAAGTGCCGCTTTTCTCATCCGCGACAACATTCGGCATCGCAACGACATCCTGCACGCCTATATTGAGGCAATCAATGCGGCTAAAAGCGAGATCCTGATCGCCAACGCCTACTTTCTCCCCGGCGTCCGGTTTGGTCTTGCCCTACAGGCTGCCGCCAAGCGCGGGGTGAAAATCAGTGTGCTGTTGCAAGGCAAAACCGACCACCCGATGCTGCGCTTTGCGACACAGGCACTTTATGGCGCAGCGCTAGAAAGCGGCATCCGTATTTTCGAATATGAAAAAAGTTTTATCCACGCCAAAGTGGCGGTGATTGATGGCCAATGGGCCACGGTCGGCTCCTCCAACATCGACCCGTTCAGTCTCTTGCTCGCCAAGGAAGCCAACCTGGTCGTGCGTGACAGCGTTTTTGCCGGCGAACTGGAGGCGAGCATTCGGCAAGCGATGGCGGATGGTGCCCGAGAAATGGGCGTCGAGGAAATGAGTCGGCAACCCTGGCATTCCCGCTTCATGCGCTGGCTGAGCTACGGACTGGTGCGCGCCATGGTCGGCATTACCGGTTATGGGCCGAGGCACTGGCAGGCCGACGAAGAAACCCCCGGCCTTACGGCGGACTCGCCCAAGACATAGCAGCAACCGGCGAAATCGCTGCAAACCGCCAGTTCTCTCTCGCCCAAGCCCAGACGTCGATTACCGGTGCAGCAGCCAATTCATTCGGCGCCGGCTGGCCAAGAACCTGCAAGGCGCGGACCAAACTCTCAGCAGCTTGGCCAACCGCCAACGCCGGTGCCTGGGTTTGTTTCGACAGCTTCTCGCCCGCCGCATTGCTTACGACAGGCAGATGGGCGTAGCGTGGTGTAGCAAAACCCAGACAGTGCTGCAGCCAGATTTGCCGAGGTGTTGAAGCGAGCAAATCAGCACCCCGGACGATATCTGAAATCCCCTGAAATTCGTCGTCGACCGTAACTGCCAACTGGTAGGCGAACAAGCCATCGGCCCGGCGCAGCACGAAGTCGCCGACATCTCGCGCCAGGTGCTGGACAATACGGCCTTGCAAGCGATCGTCAAAAACCAGCGCCTGATCGTTCACCTGCAATCGCCAGGCTCGCGCCACACGGCCCGCCGGCAAGCCCTGGCGACAGGTACCGGGATAAGCCAACCCGCCATCAAGCGCGGGCCAGCTGGTTGAATCGGCAATTTCCTTGCGCGAACAGGCGCAGCCATAAACCAGCCCGGCCGCCTGCAGTTTGGCCAGCATCTCGGCATAGGCGGGCAACCGCTCGCTTTGCCAGAGTACCGGGCCGTCCCACTCGAAACCAAAGGCTGCCAGCGTGGTAAGTAACTGCGCTGCTGCGCCCGGCAGATTGCGCGGTGTATCGATGTCTTCGAGCCGCAACAACCACTCGCCGCCCTGCGTCCGGGCATCAAGATAGCTGCCCACCGCAGCCACCAGCGAGCCGAAATGCAGCGGGCCAGTCGGCGACGGGGCAAAACGGCCGCGATATAGACGATTGGCGGAATGTGCCGTGGCTTCAGGCAAAGATCGCCTCTAATTGTGCAGGGTTTACGACTTTAAAACGCCGCGCCGCAAGATCAAACTCGCCGAGCTTGGCCAGCGGCCCACCAATAACCGCCGCCTCATAGATCATCCATGAAAGCTTGCGCACCTCAAGCCGGCAAGGGGTGAGCGGATTATTGGCCCGCAATTCCGCCAGAACACCCGGCAAAGGTACCGCCTCGCGATACAAACCAAACGTGACGTGCGGCACAAAAACCGAATCGCCCGCTTCGCCGAGCAAGCGATGCAACTTTTCAATGCCGCCAGCGAGATCACGCACCGAAAAATAGGCTGCCGAGGTGAAGCTGTCCGGCGCACCGATTTCTACCGCAAAAGGCGCTGGCGCGGCAGCGATCAGCGCCCTTTGCTGCGCGGCAAAACGGGCCAAAGGAAAATCATCGTCCCGCCGGACCTGCGCCGCCGGAAAACCGCACAGGCCGACCGTCAGATGCGGCGCCCGAACATAATCTGGCAGCCAGCACGCCGGCCGCAGGGCACAGATTTCACGGCTGGCTTGCCGCAACATCGGGTAATTGAGATCAAGCGCCCAGACGGCATAATAGCGCCGCCCCTGCCGCCATTCGACAAAATCCCGCTGCACGCTGGGCAAGGTAAACACAGGCATTAGCGTTTGATCAACAGCAGACTGCGCATTTGCCGCCACAGCCGGCCAGCAACAAATCAGGCGGCAGCTTGCGCCTGATAAGCTTCCAGTGGCAAGAGCATGTCGCGGACACGACCCGCGATTTCTTCCAGCGACTTGATCTGCTGCAATAGGTTTTTCTCGACGCTTTCCAGTTCGGCAATCCGGTCTTCCAGCGTATCGGTCGCCTGGTGAATGCGCTTGATGCTTTCCAGTCGGCGTTTTAGCTGAATCTGATGCTCGCGAACCTGTGTTTCCATCGGCGCCATGATGGCGCGCAGCCAGGTTTCGGCATCTTTATTGGCGTGTTCAAAAGCACGACGCACCTGAATGGCGACTTCCTCAAAAAACTTCTGCGTGATGTGCTTCTTGTCGGTGGTCAGCAGGCTGACCATGGTATTCAAGTGGGAATTGCACCAAGCCTGCAGCCGATCCAGTTCCTTTTCATAGCGCAGTAGCGAGAAAGAAGTCGGCGCACCGAGCTTGAGGCCATGTTCGACGGCGAATTTTTTGTACACCGCCGCCATCATGGCGAGAATTTCGTTGATCTCGCTGTTCGACTTGACCAGCGCCTCGCGTGATCGCCCGAAGTAAGCGGCCATTGCCTCCGACAAGGTTTTTGAAAATGCAGCTTCGAGCATGGTTTCGCGGGTTTCGTGGGTCAGTTGACGCAGCGCATCCAGACCAAGATGACCGAACAGGTTGTTGGTCAAGGTCGAAAAGACGCTACGTACAGCGTAATAACGCTGCAGCCCGGATTCGAATTCATCCTTTTCCGAGCGCACCTTGCCCATCATGTATTCGACCACGCCCTTGTTCTTGCCGCGCAACTCGGTCAACTCGGTTAACTGTTCACGCAGCCCGGCCAGACGAGATTCAAGCAAGCCACGAACACGCCGGCTGACATCGCCAAATTCGCTTTCGGTGTTTTCGCAGACGATGTCGCGCTTGGCCGGAATCAACTCTTCCGAGAGCGCCGACTCCAGCAGCGGCAAACGACTGCGTTCGAGCAAGGCACTATCACCGTTGATCTTGGCGACCAGCCCTTTTTGCGCCGACACCGGGAAAATCTGCTTGCTCGGCAGCGCCAGAATACTGGCGCAACTATCAGCCTGCTTTTGAATCTCGGCGTCAATTTCCTCCGTCGTTTTCAGCTCATCCCACTGGCCATCAATCTTGTTCATCACCACCATACGGCCACGCTTCGGTGTGCCGCCGCCGCAAATATGCTCTTTCCAGATCGCCAGATCAGACTGCGTGACGCCCGTATCGGCAGCCAAAATAAAGAGTACAGCATGGGCATTAGGTAATTGCGACAGGGTCAACTCGGGCTCGGCACCAATCGCGTTCAGGCCCGGCGTATCAAGAATAACCAGCCCTTGTTTCAGCAAAGGATGCGGAAAGTTGATCATGGCATGGCGCCAGCGCGGCACTTCGACTAGGCCATCGTCACCAACGCGATAAAGTTCGACTTCATCGCGGCCGACCACAAAACCAAGCTGAGCTGCTTCTTCCGGCGTTACCCGAGTCGTTTCGCTGACATGGCGCAGCGCATCCTGCATCGCATCCGGCGATTCGATATCCAGCTGCACCACCGTCCACTCATCCGGAAAGCTCTTGTATTCAGTGACACCAGAGTTCGAGGCGCGCGTCTGGATGGGGAGCAGCTCAATGCACGGCAGCTTGTTGCCATCAAACATCAGCTCTGTTGGACACATTGTTGTCCGGCCAGCCGATGAAGGCAGCATCCGGTTGCCAAAGTCGGCAAAGAAAATCGCGTTGATCAACTCGGACTTGCCGCGGGAGAACTCGGCGACAAAGGCGACGTTCAGGCGATCCTCACGCAAGCGATCTTGCAACTGGATGAGGCGCAGGTCGGTTTGACCATCGGATAACTCGTTATAGCTCAGCCAGGCCTGAAACTCGCCAACATGCGTGGAGAGGCGGGAGCGCCATGCCGTGTAGGCAGCGAATTGGTTGGCGAGCGACATATCTGACACCGTGAGTCTTTCGAATGCTTCAATCTAGCATAAAAACAGTGGCTTGCAGCGATAAATTAATGCTGACAGCCGGGGCAATAAAAGCTGCTGCGCCCGGCTTGGCGAATTTGCTTGATTACGCCGCCGCAGCGCAGACAAGGCTGGCCGGCGCGGCCATAAACTCCCGCCTGAATCTGAAACCAGCCAGCACTGCCATCGCTATGCACATAATCACGAATGGTGCTGCCACCAGCGGCAATCGCATCCGACAGCGTCTGACGAATCGCCGCGACGAGGATGGCATAGCGCGCCCGGCTGATTCGGTTCGCTGCCCGCAAGGGTGAAATGCCGGCACGAAAAAGGCTTTCCGAGGCATAGATGTTGCCAATCCCGACCACCGAATGGCTATCCATCAGCACCGGTTTGATCGGGCCACTGCGTTTGTAATTTGCCGCAAAAAGCCAGTCGACCGTGAAATCGTCAGACAATGGCTCAAGCCCCTGCGTCGCCAACAAGGGATGCAACTCAGCCAGCTCAGGGGCACCAGGTTGCCAGACAATCACGCCAAAACGTCGCGGGTCAGCATAGCGCAGGGTTTGCTTGGCGAGAACCAGATCAAAGTGATCATGCTTGGCAGGAGCCTGATCGTGCGGCACAAAGCGCAAGTTGCCCGACATGCCAAGATGGATAATCAGGCAACCTTCAACGCCAGGCCGCGAACAATCGAGCAAAAGATACTTGCCGCGCCGCCGGACAGCATGAATGCGACAGCCCGGCAACAGGCTCGCCAACTCGAGCGGAATCACTTGCCGCAGCTTCGGCGCCCGGATCACCACCGCCTTAATCAGCTCACCTTCCACCTCTGGCACCAGGCCGCGTCGACAGACTTCTACCTCCGGCAATTCCGGCATTGCTCACTCCTTTGCTTGTTCCTGCAATCAATCCCAAATAACATCACAAACTTATGCGATTTTATGCGTTCCAATCCGCATCCTTGTCTGAAAGCACAACATGCAACCGAAGTTCATCGCCGCTGCCCTCTCCCTCGCCTTGGGTCTGACCCAGGGCGGACTCAGTCTGGCCGCCGGCGAAGCACCAGCCAAAGCAGCCGGCAAGAACACCAATACCCAGTCGGCCTCGGAAAACCTCCTTGCCCGCACCGTCTTTCAGTCTCTGCTTGGTGAGTTTGCCCTGCAGCGCGGCGAGGTCAAGCTTGGCCTCGACGCCTGGACCGATCTCGCCCAGCGCACCCGCGACCCGAAGGTGATTGCCCGCGCTGCAGAGGTGGCCAGCCTGGCCCGCCAATACGACCAGGCGCTGGAACTGACCAAACTCTGGCTCGAAGTCGAACCGGATTCGGTCCAGGCAAAGCAGATGCAATCCTCACTACTGATCACGGCCAATCGCATTGACGACCTGGCGCCCCAACTGAGCAGCGTTCTTGAGCAGGACAAGGCCAATATCGGTGCCAACCTGCTGCAACTTAACCGCTTGCTGGCCCGCCACAGTGACAAAAAAGCTGTGCAAGTGCTGGTTGACCGCGTCGCCACGCCTTATAGCAACCTGCCCGAGGCTCACTTTGCGATGGCGCAGGCGGCAGCGAATGCCGGCGACAACCTGCGCGCCCTGTCCGAAACCGAAAAATCATTGCTCTTGCGCCCGGATTGGGAAACCGCTGCGCTAGCCCGCGCCCAGATTCAGGCGCAGCAGTCAAACCTGACCGCCATCGACAGCCTGAGCGAATTCGTCGAGCGCAACCCTGACGCCCGCGACGCCCGCCTGGCACTGGCCCGGATATTGATCAACGAAAAGCAGTTCAACGAGTCGCGCAAACATTTTGAGCGCCTGATCAAGGACAATCCGGACAGTCCGGAAGTGATCTATCCGGTCGCCATGCTCGCCTTGCAGCAGGGCGATACCGTTACCGGACGCGCCCAGCTGGAAAAACTGTTGACCACGGATTACCCGGACAAGAGCACGGTGCATTTTTTCCTCGGCCAACTGGATCAGGAGCAAAAGAAATTCGATGGCGCGCTTGAACATTACCGCCTAGTATCCGCCGGCGACCAGTACATTACCGCCCGCTCCCGCGCCGCCCAAATTTTGCTCCAGCAAGGCAAGCCGGAAGAGGCGCGCGAACTGCTCCATAGCACGCGCGGTAGCAACAATGCCGAACAAACGCAGCTGGTCATGGCCGAATCGCAACTGCTGCGTGAAGCCGGACGGCAAAACGAGGCCTATACCGTCCTCGAAACAGCGCTCCGTAGCCAACCGGACAATCCTGAACTGCTCTATGAAGCGGCTCTAACGGCTGAACGCATTGGCCAGCCGGAAGTGCTTGAAACTCACCTCAAGCACCTACTCAAACTCAAGCCCGATCACGCCCATGCCCTGAACGCACTGGGTTACTCGCTAGCCGAACGCAATATCCGCCTGCCCGAGGCGCAGGCGTTGATCAGCAAAGCCTTGAGCCTGATGCCGGACGACCCGTTCATCATGGACAGCCTGGGCTGGGTGCTCTACCGTCAGGGTAAATTGCCGGAAGCCCTGAAAACACTGGAGAAAGCCTACAGTATCAAGGCCGACCCGGAAATCGCCGCCCACCTCAGTGAAGTGCTCTGGAAACTGGGTCGCACGGACGATGCCCGACGGACTCTGAAGGATGCAGCCAAGCAATTCCCGGATAACGAAATCATCAACGGCACCAGCAAGAAACTGCAACCTTGAAAAATTGCATTACGGCGCTGCTCATCGGCGGCCTGCTCACTGCTTGCGCCAGCGCACCGCCAAGCCAACTGCCGGCGCGCGAGCAGGTGCGCGATTTTGCTCTGGAAGCACGCTTTGCCCTGCGCGTCACCTTGCCCGACCAAGCGGCGCAAAGTTCCGGCGGTCGACTGAGCTGGACGCACAAAAATGGCGACGACCATGTCCTGATCTCTAGCCCGCTCGGCTATGGTCTGGCGGAAATTGATACGACGTCCGGCCTCTCTCGCCTGCGTACTGCGGATGGGAAATCACTCGAATCGGCCGACCCGGACGCCCTGATGGAAGAAGTCACCGGCCAGCGCCTGCCCGTCACTCGCCTCCCGGCCTGGCTGCTGGGCCGAGCCAACGCCTCAGGACAAATCGTCCAGGATGCGTTAAATCGCCCGCTGCGCCTGCGCGAAGCCGGCTGGCAAATTGACTATGCCTATGAAGACGAGACACCCAGCGCCCTGCCCGCGCGCTTAACTCTCCACCGGGGCGACGAGATCGAACTGCGTCTGCGCATTGAAGAATGGAAAGAAACGCCGTGAGCGCCCGCCAGTTATCGCCCGGTTGGCAAAGCACTTGGCCCGCCCCGGCCAAGTTGAACCTGTTCCTCCACGTCGTTGGCCGCCGCGCCGATGGCTACCATTTGCTGCAAACCGTCTTCCGCTTTATTGACCGCGCCGATCAACTGCGCTTTGAACCCCTGGCTGACAGCCAAATCACGCTAGCCACACCGATCCCCGGCGTCCCGCCGGAAACCGACCTCACCGTTCGCGCCGCCCGTTTGCTGCAACAAGCCACCGGCTGCCGGCAAGGCGCAAAAATATATCTCGACAAACAACTGCCGATGGGCGGCGGCCTGGGTGGCGGCAGTTCCGACGCAGCAACCGTCCTGCTCGCACTCAATCATTTATGGCAAACCGGCCTTGCGCGCCACACCCTGGAAAAACTCGGCCTGACGCTGGGCGCTGACGTGCCGGTTTTTGTCCATGGCCAGAACACTTTTGCAGAAGGTGTTGGCGAAGCATTTACCGACGTTCAGCTCGCGCCAGCAACCTATCTAGTCCTGCATCCTGCGGTCAACGTCCCCACCGGGGCAATTTTCGGCGCGCCAGAACTACGCCGTGACACACCGGCAATTGATCCAGGCAATTGGCGCGAGGGTGCTGGGCACAACGATCTTGAAGCCGTTGCCTGCGCCAGATTTCCCGCCGTCGCCGAACATCTCGCCTGGCTCAAGCAACATGCCCCGCAAGCCATGATGACGGGTTCCGGTGCCTGCATTTTTGCCGGCTTTGCTCAACGCAAGGAAGCCGAAGTCGTTTTCGCCAAGCTGCCCGCCAATATGCGTGGCTGGCTCGCCGAGGGCCTGCCTGAACATCCGCTCGCCAGACTTTAATTACCGGCAACAAAACCCCGGACACTTGTCTATAACCGACCTGATGGCTTACATTGACACCGCATATAAGATATTCAACATCTTCTACTGGAGCCATCAATGAAACGACTCAGCACCGCACTCATCCTTTGCCTCGCCACTCTGCTCGCCCAAAATGCCAGCGCCGAGGAAAAGAAGAAACTCCGCATCATTGGCGAAGAAACCAAATTCATCGTCAATACCGCCAGCGGCCCGCTCGAAATCACCCGGACGATGACCCCTTGCGCCAAAAACGAAGGCTGGCTGCAGGAACTGGTCCCGGAAAAAGGCACGCACCCGGTCACCGAAATCGAAATCCTGCGCGCCCTGAACGACAAGGACGCGCTCGTCGTCGACATGCGCGTCGTTGATGACCGCATCAAGGGCACCATCCCGAACTCGATCAGCATGCCTTACACCGAAGTCAGCATGCGCCTGAGTGAACTCGGCTGCAGCAAAGCCGGTAGCAAATGGGATTGCAGCAAGGCGAAGAAGGTTTATGCCTTCTGTAACGGCCCGGTTTGCCCGCAAAGCCCGATTGCCATGAGTGCAATGATTCGTGACGGCTTCCCGGCTGACAAGATTTATTACTATCGCGGCGGCATGCTGGATTGGGAAGCGCTTGGCCTGACCACCGTTCGCGGCGAATTCTGATTGGGAAACTGACCGCTTTGGCGCATAAAATATTGGATTTTTGCAAACAGCCCCTATATAATTCGCGCCTCGTTTGAACGCTACTGTGTTCTGACGAACCCGCTGGGGAGTCGCCAAGTTGGTCAAGGCACCGGATTTTGATTCCGGCATTCGAAGGTTCGAATCCTTCTTCCCCAGCCAGCTTCCTTCGGGCAGGTCACAAGCCTGCCCGATTTTCATTGTGGCGGGCAAATGCGCATTCTGCATAAATCGCTCAGAGGAATGTGGAAATGGCCTACAACAGCTTGATGATTTTTACTGGCAATGCCAACCCCAAACTGGCTGCCGATGTGGCAACAGAACTCAATATTGACCTTGGTCGCGCCAACGTCGGTCGATTTTCCGACGGCGAAGTGAGTGTTGAACTGCAAGAGCACGTTCGTGGCCGCGACATTTTCGTTCTGCAATCCACCTGCGCCCCGTGCAACGACAACCTGATGGAACTGCTGGTTATCGTTGACTCGCTGAAGCGCGCCTCAGCTGGCCGGATCACCGCCACCATTCCGTACTTTGGCTACGCCCGCCAGGATCGCCGCTCACGTTCGTCGCGCGTCCCTATCGCGGCCAAACTGGTGGCCAATATGCTCGTCGCTTCCGGCGTCGACCGCGTATTGACGATGGATTTGCACGCTGAACAGATTCAGGGCTTCTTCGATATTCCGGTCGACAATATTTACGCTCTACCGATTTTGCTCGACGATATCCAGAAGCAGCATTACGAAAACCCGATGGTCGTTTCACCCGATCACGGCGGCGTTGTCCGCGCCCGCTCGCTAGCCAAGCGCCTAGAATGTGATCTGGCGATCATCGACAAACGTCGGCCAAAAGCCAACGTTTCCGAAGTAATGAACATCATCGGCGAAGTCGATGGCCGTACCTGCATCATCATGGACGACATGGTCGACACCGCCGGCACGCTGTGCAAGGCCGCCACGGCGCTCAAGCAGCGCGGCGCCAAACAGGTCGTTGCCTACTGCACGCACCCGGTACTCTCCGGCCCGGCCATTGATCGCGTCAACACCTCCGATCTTGACGCCCTGGTGGTCACCAACACCATTCCACTTCGTGATGACGCGGCGACTTCAACGCGCATTCGCCAGCTTTCTGTGGCCCAAATCATGGCTGAAACCATTCGCCGGATCAGTAACGACGACTCTGTCTCCTCACTATTCATCGATTAAGCTTTTTTAACCTCCTGCTCTGGTCGCGGCGCGGGAAAAACTCTGGAGTATCAAATGACTTTTGAACTAATCGCGCAATCGCGCACATTGCAGGGAACGAGTGCGAGCCGCCGCCTGCGTCGTGCGTCCAAAGTACCAGGTATCGTTTACGGTGGCGAAGCTGACCCCCAGTCTTTTGAAGTCGACCATAACGACGTGCTGCTTAAGCTGAAAAAAGAAGCCTTTCATTCTTCCATCATCAATCTGGTGATTGATGGCAAAAAAGAACAGGTTCTTTTGCGCGACGCGCAAGTTCACGCTTACAAGCCACTCGTTCTGCACGTTGATTTCCAGCGCGTCGATACCACCCACGAACTGCACATCATGGTGCCGCTCCACTTCATCAACGAAGAAGCCGGCAATGGCGTCAAGCTCAATGGCGGCTTGGTCAACCATATCCAAACCGAAGTTGAAGTGCATTGCCTGGCCAAGGATCTGCCTGAGTTCCTGACCGTCGACCTCGGCACGATGAATATTGGCGACAACATCCACGCTTCCCAAGTTGTACTGCCGGCTGGCGTCAAGCTGGTTCAGCATGGCTCCGATGACCCGATTCTGGTCAGCATCGTAGCCAAGCACGGTGGCTCTGCTGCCGCTGAAGGCGAAGCTGCCGCCGAGTAATTTCCGGCCCCGCGCTACACTGGCCGCCGCAGGCATTTTGCCGCCGGCGGCCATTTCATTTTTTTCAGCCATGAATCCACCTCGCCTGATCGTTGGCCTCGGTAACCCGGGCCATGAATACGAAGCTACCCGGCACAACGTCGGCTTCTGGTTTGTCGACCAACTGGCCGACAAACTGAAGGTGACGCTCGCCCCGCAGGCCAAGTTTTTCGGTAAAGCCGCGCGCAATGGCGAACTCTGGCTATTGCAGCCGAGCACCTTCATGAACCGTTCCGGCCAGGCGGTCGCGGCGCTGGCCAATTTTTACAAGATTCCCCCGGAAGAAATTCTCGTCATTCATGACGAACTCGATCTGCCGCCCGGTGGCATCCGCCTGAAACAAGGCGGCGGTAACGGCGGGCACAACGGTTTGAAGGATATTCAAGCCAAACTCGGCACACCAGACTTCTGGCGCCTGCGCCTCGGCATCGGCCACCCGCGCACGCTGGGTCTGGCGCAGCAGGTTGTAGACTTCGTGCTGCACCAGCCGCGCAAGGAAGAAATGCCCGATATTGAACAAGCCCTCGCCCGCAGCCTGCTGGCCTGGCCCAAACTCGCTGCCGGAGACTTTGCCGGCGCTCAACAACAGTTGCACGGTAAAGCTGTTTAAGGAAAACAAATGTCATTGAAATGCGGCATCGTCGGCCTGCCTAACGTCGGCAAATCTACTTTATTTAACGCTCTGACCAAATCCGGCATCGCAGCGGAAAACTACCCGTTCTGCACTATCGAGCCAAACGTCGGCATCGTTGAAGTGCCTGACCCGCGGATGGATGCGCTGGCCGCCATCGTCAAGCCGCAACGCATGCAGCCGGCCATTGTCGAATTCGTTGATATCGCCGGCCTGGTGGCTGGCGCTTCGAAAGGTGAAGGCCTGGGCAACAAGTTCCTCGCCAATATTCGCGAAACCGATGCCGTCGTCCACGTCGTGCGCTGCTTTACTGACGACAACGTCATCCACGTTTCCGGCGGCGTTGATCCTTTGCGCGATATCGAAATCATCGATACAGAATTGGCTCTTGCCGACATGTCGACCGTAGAAAAGGCCCTGCAGCGCTATCGCAAGCCGGCTACCGCTGGCGACAAGGATGCCAAGGCGCTGGTTGCCGTGCTCGACAAGTGCTTTACCCAACTTGACCAAGCTAAAGCCGTGCGCGCCCTCGACCTGAACAAGGAGGAATGGGCCAGCCTAAAAGCGCTCTGCCTGATTACCGCCAAGCCGGTGCTCTATGTCGCCAACGTCGCGGAAAACGGTTTCGAGAACAATCCGCTACTCGACGCTGTGCGTACCCACGCTGCCGCTGAAAAAGCCGAAGTGGTCGCCGTTTGCGCCGCCATTGAATCGGAAATCGCCGATCTTGAGGACGACGAAAAGCAGATGTTCCTGGCCGACCTCGGCCTT
>Ga0136636_10000191_pt1 | contig 27577 bp, 20 predicted proteins | sample AntDrymUQ8522106_2_FD_104653 | JGI IMG/M metagenome (GOLD analysis project Ga0136636, IMG submission 104653) | Polar desert sand microbial communities from Dry Valleys, Antarctica - metaG UQ852 (21.06) | ecosystem: Environmental > Terrestrial > Soil > Desert | place: Antarctica: Dry Valley... | reverse complement strand
GGTTTAACTACCGGTGTATTTACTGGTTTATTGGCAGGTACTTATACATTTACTGCTACTAAAGCTACTTGTTTATCAGTAGTAAGTGCAGGTGTTGTATTAAATGACCCAGCCCCATGTATCATTACAGGTGTATCTGCTGCTGCAGGTACTATTTCATGTACTGCTGGTACTACTACTTTAACTGCTACTGCAGTTCCTGCCGGAACTTATGAGTATAGTTTGAACGGTGGTACTTTCCAGGCTTCTAATACATTTACTGTAGCTGGTGGATCTTACACAATTGTTGCAAGAGAAACAGCTAATCCTGTTTGTACTGCTACTTCTACTACTGTAGTTGTTGCTAACCCTGCTGCTGTTGTTGTTACTCCTTCTGTATCAACTCCAATTGCTATACCGGGCGGTACAGGTACTATTACTGTTGCTGCTACAGGTGGCACAGGTACTTTCTCTTATGTAATTACAACTGGTACCACCATCAATACAACTGGTGTTGCTACGGGTGTGTTCACAAGTTTGAGTGCAGGTAGTTATTCATTTACTGCTACTACTTCTAACGGATGTATTGGTGTAGGTGCTATCGTATTGGCAAGTCCGGGTGTTGCTTCTGCAGATCCTGCAGTTACTCAAATGTTCTTTACTACCACAACTGGTGGTGTGCAAAATGCAAATATGTTGATGTTAACTCCGTCTGCTGCATTGTACGACATTAATGTGCCTTTCTTTAACCTTAACCAGGTTAACCCAATACCAAATGGTACTATCAACTTCAGAATCAATCTTGGTTCTAAGCTTATTCTTAATCCTGGATTTAACTTAGCAACTGCTCCATTGAGTACTTATTTCTCATGGGCACAGTCTAACTCAGGTGGAAATGTTATTCTTACCGGTACTCAAATAGCAACAATACCAGCAGATTTCACTGATGTAGCTGTATTTAGGGTAAAAGGTGATTCAGCTTGTAGATCAAACGTGGTTTCAAACATTGTTATTACTAACGTGTTACAAACTTTAGCTGATGATGACCTTGGCAACAACCAGGCAACATTGCAGTACACTTTGCCTATTACATTTAGCAACACTCAGGTAAATATTACTTGTTTTGGCTTTAGTAATGGTATTATAAATGCAACTGTAAGTTCTGGTACAACTGTTGTAACAACAGGCCCTGGTGGATATACTAATACTCAGAATATAGCTTCTGGTGTTAACACATTTACACTTTCCGGTTTGGCTCCTGGCACCTACACTATCACAACTACAGCAGCAAGTAATCCTACTACGCTGTCAAACTGTAGTGTTGTTAACACGGTGATCATCTCTCAACCATTATTATTGACTTTACCAACTGCTGGCATCAGCCAAATAAACAACAGTTGTTTCAATGATGCATCTGGAAGTATTACTGTAACTGCCACTGGTGGTACAGCTCCTTACACTTACACAATTGCTGGCCCTACAGTTAACATTACTGGTGCACTTAACGGTGTATTCACTGGTTTAATTGCTGGAAGCTATACTGTAACTGTTACAGACAATAACGGTTGTACTGTAACTACAGCAGCAATCGTAATTACACAGCCTATTGGCGGAACTCCTGATATCACACTTGGTTCAGACGTTACAGGAACTTTTTACGCAACTCCGGGTGTTTCACAAACAATCGTTTATAACATAGCTGAAATTAATGGTACTTCGGCTGTTGGCGATACCTTAAGGATTACAAGAATTGCAGGTTTCACTATCAGTTTCAATCCAACATTGTTTACAACTATTGTTGGTGCTACCACTTATAATCTTGACAACACAAGGTGGAAAATTGATAATAGCAACCCTGCTTTTGTGTCAATAATCCTTACTGATCCGTTGAATGCATTAAACCCAGGTACGTTGCTTTGTAACCAACTGGTTAGAGTGGCTGTAACCTTAACAAGGAACACATCCAACATTTCAGTTTTCCCGCTTAGCGCAAGGTTGAGAAGAGCAAATGGCGAGGTTAACCTTTCCAATAATCTTAACTCAATTGTATTTGCAGCAGAGTAACTTAATAAAACCAGGGGGTTCAAAATCCCCTGGTTATTTTAAAAAAATTATAAAAACATAATTATGAAATATAATTCAAAAACAACAGGGTCTCATTTAAAAGGGCTTTTGGTTTCCGGTTTATTACTGGCTTCCCTTGGTAGCTTTGCACAAGGCCAAAAGGCTGTATTGGCTGATGCTAAACTTGGTAATATAGCCATTACAAATATGACCGGCGATGTGCTGGATGCTGAAAATATTCCGCAGGAGCAACTGCTCAAATTTACACTTCCTGTTAGCAGCGCAAACCATGGTAAAGCTTTGCCAGCGGGTTCTTGCAAAATAAAAATTGGTTTTGGTTCTAAGTTGGAACTGGCACCTGGTTTTGATTTTAATAGTGTTGCTCCGGGTGGTTATTTTAAATGGAGTTCAGTAACCAACGGTGGCCAATTGCAGGTTACCGGCGAATTGGTTAAACAATTACCAGCCGAAATCAGCTCTTTGGACGTGGCTGTTAGAGTAAAAGCAATTGCAGAAGGTAAGTCTACCATCACTGCTAATTTTTTAATTACCAATCACAACACCACGGCTACTTTATCTGATGAAAATGGTGAAAACAATTCAAGCTTCTTAAGCTACAGAATAGCAAAGAAATTTGACATCATGGACATTCCAAATGGTAATTTAAAATTGAGCGTTTTTCCAAATCCTGCCGTAAATGTTAGCGCTGTTAACATCAAATTGGTTCAGGGTAGAATGACAGGTAAATACAGTATCAGTCTGTTTGAAATTAGCGGTAAATTATTACAGACAAAAGAAATGGAAATGGCTTTTGTTAGCAACTTTAACTATCAATTTGGTAAAATTGCTGCAGGTAAATACCTGATAAAAGTAGTAAGTGCAGATGCTAAGCAATCAGCTATACTTAAGTTTGTAAAATTCTAAGCAATAAGTTTTATACTTCTTGTCTGGTTTTTTATACAAGATTGAAAAATATGCATGGGCTTTTGCTCATGCATATTTTTTTTTAAAAAGCATTCAAAAAATTGTTGAAATTTAAGTTAACAGTTTCTTGATATTTAGGTAACTGTAGATGCTTACCATTGTGTTTCATTTTTTTTGTTTAGAACCAACTCTCTTTATCCTTTGGATTAGATATGCCATTAAACAGGCTACTTTAAAATTACGCATGATGATAAAAATATACCTGGTCGTTTTGTTTTTTGGATTGATGTGGAGTCCGCAAATGGGTAAGGCACAGCTTAATACAAAAACTCGACCAATACCCATTGATTTAACAGTTTTATCCGGTAGTGGCTTTGCATATAATCCTGAAAGAACAATATCAATTAACTTATGGGCAACCAACAGGGAAATACTTCCTGAAACTGATTTTAGTTATATCAGAATTCAGGAAAAAGGCGTATATAAATCTATCGGCAATGTTGGTGCAAAAAAAATAGTGAACCATCATGGGGCTGCTGTTTTAACTAACGTAAACCTGCCCACTGATTATTTTAGAAGCTATATTGATGGAGGTGAATGGGACATTCCCGGTAACTGGGAGTTTTCGCCCGATAATGGAATAACACCATGGGTAATTGCCACTTTAGTGCCGGATAAAAACGCTGAGGGAATTGTAATTCGCAATGGCTATAATATTTACAGCAGTGGAACAGTAACTGCCGATGATATTACCATAGCAACCGGTGCAGCCTTAACAATATACGGAGGTTCATTCACTATAACCGATGGTGCGGCACCTGTAGATTTGCAGGTAAATGGCAATCTTACATGGAGTGATGGTATATTTATTACAACAGGCGCTGGCGTAAGTTTTGAAGCTACCTCCACCTACCTCCACGCAATATCTTTTGCCGGCGAAATACCTGCTGCTGCATGGAAACCCTCCGCTACCTGTATTGTAACCGGAATGACAACTTCCTCCACAGCACCAACCGGATTAAATCAACTATTTGGAAACTTTACCTGGAACTGTAATCAAACAAGTTCTGATGATTATGTTTTAATCAATAACAATTTATTTGGCGTTACAGGAACATTAGCCATCAACCATACAGGTGCCGCTTATTTTGCTTTTATGGGGGCAACTACAGCATCATTTACCAATACAATACATAATATTGAAGTAAAAAACGGAACCTTGTTATTGAATAATTATAATACCGGTGGAGGTTATGCTATTTTAAACGTTACCGGGGATATAACAGTTGCTAATGTATCCACAGCAAAATTAGATTTTGCTGCTGGTGCCGGAAATTCGCCTGGTACCGGTTATATTGCTACTTTACACCTGGCTGGTAGTTTAACAGTTGGAGCCAATGCTTATTTCTCCCGAAGTAATGCTTCTATAAATACCAGTAGCGCCCTGTTTTTTAATGGAACCGCCGGTACACAAGAGGTAAATATTGGGTACGGCAGCAGTACAAGCAGAGGGCGTATTATTTATCATGTAAATGCTGGTGCTGTTGTGCAATTAAAAAATAACTTATGGATGTGGGATGCAGACAGCATGTATGTGTTTGGAACCATCAACACACTAGGTTATTCGATAGCAAATACAGTTGGCGCTGCCAATACAGCGTTTTACAGCTTTCCCGGATCAACATTAATTACTTCTTTATTTAATGGTTTTACAGCTACAGGTTCGGGAGGCGTGCAAACCAATACAAGGGTTTACAGCAGCGCTGCCAATTATGAATTTAGAGGGGTTAATACAGGTGATTTTACTACAATTACCACACCTGCACCCGGTACAGTAAGAGATCTTACTATTAATTATTTTGGGGTAAACATGACGGGTAATATCACCGTAACGGGTGCATTAAAGCTGTTGACTGGCGGTCAATTTAGATTGCCTGCCTTTAGTACCCTTACTCTTGCGGGAACCTTACCTGCACCTGCAGGTACAATCGATGCTTTTTCATCCGGCCCAAGTACAATCGTTTTAGCTAATGCCGGGTTTACTATAAATAATTTATTATTTTCTCCATCCGGAAATCTCTATTATCTCAACAACAATCCTCCATCTGGCATCAATACGTTGCAAGGCGATTTTATAATTGCCAGAGCACTTACTTTATCCGGTGGCATACTCGATAACGGTAATAACTCCCTTACCCTGGGCGGTATTGGCGGAACTGAGGAACCACTTGTAAAAATAAATGGTACTATAACTATGGATTCGGGGTCTTCCTTAACATTTGGGAGTGGGAATAGCAACGTTACCATCCCGGATGATGTGTTTACCAGCGGGCCTAAATTTGCCAACCTTAAATTGAGCAGGGGAAATGGGAGAACTGTTACGCTTGGTAACCAGGGAATGGAATTGTTTACCGGACTTTATCTTAGAAGAGGTACGCTTAATATTGGGAACAGCTTATTGAACCTAAATGGGGCCTACCTGGATAATTCGGGAACGCCGGGTGGGTACCTTGCTGGTAGCAGTACTGCTGACTTGACGGTTACCGGTAACACCGGCGGTAAAGTAACTATCCCATTGCCTGATTTTACTGATATTAGTTTGCGAACAGTAACCGTAAGTGGCGGAAGAACATTGGCCATGGCATCAACTCCGCTAAACAATATTAATCTCTTTGGCACTATGTCAATTGAAACGCAGGGTACCTACGATAATGGTGGAGAAAGCCAGCTAATAAATGCAGGTGCTGCAGCGATTTATATAGATGGCACTTTTATAACAAAAGATGTACAGGGTTTTACAGGAACCAACGCTGCTATACCAGCTATTAATCCGGTTTTAAATCCGGACTGTACTATTGAATATGGATATACCGGTGATCAGGCTATCAGTATCCGAACCGATTATAAAAATATTCGTTTCACCGGTGGCGGTATTAAGAAGCATGTAACTGCAAATGACATTGCCCCAATTGCCGGTACAGTTATAATACCCGATGCTACTACTGTAAACACGGAGGGTAATATATTTGGCAGTGCTGCCACTAATTTTACTATGTTCAATGGCAGATTTATTAGTTCAGGCCCAGGTAGTAAACCAGACATGAATGGAACTTATAATCTTTTTGGCGGCATTGTAGAATTTGCAGGTTCACAAATTACCGGGCAAAACATCCAAAGTTTAAAACCTTATATTAACATTGAGGTAACCGGTAACAATGTTGGTAAAGATACCGGCGATATTACCATTAAAAATACCGGCAGTTTTATTGTAAAATCCAACGGAATTTTTACGATTAATGAAGATGCTATTATTGGGCCAATCGGAGCACAGCGTGTGGTGGTAGAAACTGATGCTACTTTTAAATGTGGTAATGTAACTGGATTTAATGGCGGTACCAATACATCCATAAAAAGCAATATAGAAACCATCACTTTAAATGCCGGCAGCACACTGGAATATGCACGTAATATTGGCAATGGCAACCAAATTGTTACCAGCGGAATTACTTATCAGCAGGTAATCATGAGCGGCCTTGGGGTTAAGAATCTTACAACGGGAACCTTTGCTTTAAGCAATTCCGGTTGGTTGGATATTAAGGCACCTGTAGCATTTGATGCAGAGAATGGGACTACAATTGATTTCAATAATCGTCCGGTACAAATAAGATCTACAGTTGCAGGTACAGCAAGTTTGGGTAATTTAACCGGCGTAACTATTAATAACGCAGGTGATAAGTTTAGTGTAGAGCGGTTTATTCCGGAGAGAAGAGCGTGGAGACTGATAACAGCCCCCTTATTAAAAACGGGCAGTACCACTATAAGTGCAGTCTGGCAAAACGGAAAGCAATCTGCAGACAGATTAAATCCCGTAATTGGCTCAAATGGTATTGGCACTTCTATTACAAATGGAATTATTGCCGCTAATGGTTATGATGCAGGATCAACGCCCAACGCATCTTTAAAATATTTTAATGCAGGTAATTGGGTGGCTCCTTTAGCCACTACCATTCCTGTAAGTACCTATCCGGGTTATATGCTTTTTGTACGGGGCGATAGGCAAATCATCATCTCAAATCAATTTGTAACGCCCAATGCAACCACCTTAATTCCAAAAGGCTCCATCAATTTCGGTACTCAAAATCCTATCACCTCTACCGGGTTTCGGGTAGTGGGTAATCCATATCCCTCTGCTATTGATTTTAAGAAGCTAATTAAATCAGGTGGACTGGAAGATAAATATTATTTATGGGATCCAAAACAGGCTGGTTTTATGGGCGTGGGCGCTTTTGTTTCTTTTTTAAGAAATGGCAGTACCTACGATCAGACATTGTTAGCCTCAGATGGTTCATCTATTCAACCATCTATAGGTACATTACCCAACGATGGTACTATAGAGTCGGGGGCTGCCTTTATGATAGACTTTGGTACAACCGGAACCGCCACTTTGCAATTGGATGAAAGTGCTAAAATAAATACCAGTGCATCGGCACCTTTTGGCCGTCCTGCCAATCCGTTTGCATCAAATCAATCGAGTTTGCGAACAAACCTTGCAGCTTTTAATAGCGATAGTTCCCTGTTTTTGGTTGATGGCGTTTTAGCAACATTTAATGCTGCTTATAACAACGATGTGGATGTAAATGATGCAGTAAAAATTAAGAGTTTTGCAGAAAACGTTGCCTTACTTACTAATGGTCAGCAAATTGCCATTGAAAGAAGAAAATTACTTACTCAAAATGACACTATTTTTCTGCAGTTAAGCGGTTTACGAGTAAGAAAATACCGTTTGGAATTAGAAGCAAAAGGAATAGCCAATGAAAATCTTGCTGGTTACTTTGAGGATACGTATCTCTCCACCAGTAAAGCAATAAATATGGAAGGGTTTACCAGTAATGATTTTATGCCTCAAAATATTCCGGCCAGCGGCGTTCCATATAGATTCCGTATCGTATTTAAAAAATCGGTTTCTTATAATACCATCAAAGTTTACCGGTTAAATAATGCTGTAGCAATTGATTGGTCGGTAACCGGCGAAAGAGATATCAGGCAGTATGAAATTGAACGCTCCACAGACGGCGTAAATTTTACGGCAATTAGTATCAAGTTGGCCAAAGCAGATAACAGCGAAGTAAATTATTATAATGGGTTAGATGAAGGAGTTTTGGCGGCAGGGGTTTATTATTACCGGATTAAAGGTACCAGCAATCACGGAGCTATCGGCTACAGTAACCTGGCAAAAGTAACTATCATGAATGAAAGAGGTAATATGTATGTTTATCCCAACCCCGCAAGCAATGGCAGTATGGGCTTGCAAATGAACAGTATGCCTGCTGGTATTTATAACTTGCGGCTGCTCAATTTGGCTGGCCAAATCTTATTCAATAAAACTATTAACCATGGCGGAGGAACAGCATCGTTTACAATAAGTTATCCACCTCAATTAAAAGGTAATGCTGAGCTGGAAATTACTGGTGTTGATAAAAAGAAAACAGTGTTGAAAGTGATTGTACAATAACAAGATGAAACCCAAAAATGCCGGTAATCTTTTTTAACCGGGTTTCACAATACCAGAAAGGTTAAACCAATAACCTGAGTAGCATCCTTTTTTTGCAATCTTACTATAAATTGTCCGGCAGGTAATCCGATAATTTTATAATTAAATTGATGTAAAGCATTTAGATTTAACTGCTGATTATTGATTAATTTACCTTTAAAATCCACCAGAGAAATACTGTATTCGCCATTAAAAACACCATCAATTGCCTTTAGGGTGATTTCATTTTTATTGCCTGCTACCGGATTGGGGAATAAGGTTGCTTTTAAATGTTTTCCAGTGCACAATCCACTTACGATTTTTGTTTCGCTATATTTAAATTTCCCATCATTATCCAGGGATTTGATGCGAACAAATAGCTGTGTTGCAGTATTGGCCGGATTAATTTCAAAAAAAAATTTGTACTCAACAAAGTTGCTAAAAGCAAGCTCGCCCATCTTTTTAAAATTGATGGCGTCTTTGCTCAATTCGATTTCAAAATGGCTTACGTTTACCGGGTTTTCTGCGGTGAAATTTACCTGGATGGAACAAGCTTTTTTAGTAAGTGTAAATTGGGTAAAATTTACTGGTACAGGAGCTGCATCTCTCGTAATTGTGTATTGCAAACTGGCAGTATTGTTATTTAAATCCTCATCCTTCAAAATGTTTGCCGTATTTTGATTGGTAACTAAAAAGTTGGTTACAATCTCGTCTGTGCCTAATATATTGCCTGCTTTTAAATCAAATATGGCAGTTCCTGTAAAGTCACCAGGCATGGCGGTAAACAAATCTCCCGTAATTTCTACATTTCCCCTAACAAGTGCGGATGTCCATTTAAAATAATTATTCAACGCTGCATTGGCAAGGTTAAATGAAGGGTCAATTGCAAGGTATTTGCCGAGGTTAATTTTTAACTTACAACTATTAGCCGGAATACTGTTTAACTGGTGAAGATTAAATACAGGTATTTTTAATCGAATAGTTTTGTTCGGTGCTATATAACTTGCAAACTCCTCAGATACGCCATCAATATTTACAACATCCATCTGGCTGATAGCTGGATCTGCTGCAACAATCTGTGCATAGGAAGAATGGAAACAAATAGTAATAATGAAAAGGAGGATTGTTTTTCTCATAATTTTTTTCATATACTAAACGCTCTTTCCAAATTTAAAAGACCTGCAAGAATTATATACTGGTAATTAACAATGCCATTGATTACCGGTATATAATTCATGTTCAATTACAACTGTTGAAATCTTACTACAACCGGAGAATCAATTTCACTTCCGGTAATTTTGATAACGTACTGTCCGGCTGCAAGCAAACCTGTTTTTAATTTAAACTGATCAGCATTTAAAAAGTTCAATTCTTTTTGATTGATAATTTTGCCGTTTAAATCTAAAATAGTAACAGCTACCTTTCCATTAAAAATTCCGGTATTGGCTCTCAACGTTAACTCAGTATTACTTTTTATTGCCGGATTAGGGAAAAGTTTTACAGATAGTTTTTCACTACAAATACCTTTTACTGTTTTAATATTTGTATATTGAAATTTGCCATCTAAATCTACAGATTTTATTCTTACATAAATAATAGAAGCTTTATTGTTATCATTTAGCGGAAACAAAAAAGCATAATTAATGCGGCTATTAGCTGCTATCTGACCCATGTTCACAAAATTTCTGCCATCTTTGCTGGTTTCAATTTCAAATTGTTTTACATTAATTTCATTCTCTGTAGAAAAATTTACTTTAATACTACATCCTTCATTTTTTACTAATAAACCTGTAAAAGTAACAGGGGTAACTCCTCCGCTCCCTTCTACAACGGTGTAGCCTAAGGCAGCACTATTGTTAGTAGGGTTTTCATCAGAAAGAATCCTGGTTGTATTGTGGTTGGTGATCAAAAAATTGGTAGTAATAGTTGAACTGCCAAGTATTGAACCTTTAACCCTGAATTCGCAAATGAAATCGAAATTTGCCGGTAGAATTGTTTTTAAATCACCGGTGAGTTGTACCTGACCGCCTTCTGTTACTGCTATCCAGTTAAAATATTGACTGGTATTTGTATTATTTAAATTAAAATTTGGGTCAAGCACCAATTTTGAGCCAAGACCAATTTTTATTTTACAGGTGCCTGCCGGTAAAGCATTCAGTAAATTTAAATTTAATATAGGAACTTTTAAATCAACCACACCATTCAATGGCAGCAAATTTTCATCAATCGGGAAATTTGAAACCGTTTTTACAGATAAGTTTTGCAATGCAGGATCAGCTATAACAGCCTGGCTGTAGCTGTTTACTGACAAAAGAAAAAGGGTAGAGAGTAAAATTAAATTTTTCATGTTTTTTTAATTCTTTAGTTTGGTTTCATAAATGAAGTAATCAGTACACCGGTAAATGGTATTATTATATACTTTACTGCACTGCTTTAATAAATTTAAAGCTGTAAACGTAAGTTTATGGTATTTTGAAAGGGAGAGGATTATTATTATTTGCAGGTGCAAATTTATACAATCTTGTGTTGTACATGATTAACAAATTGTTATTGAAGTATTATCAATTTCCTTTTACACAATAAAATTTGAGTCTCACTAATGAAGATAAAAATATTAACAGATTGTAAGAACAACTTTTAAAACTTAAACATAAGTTAATATCAATTATTAGGTGGCTACTTTTAATTTATCATTATTAAGTATTATAATGGAGTATTTAAATGAATTGCTCTTTGGCTGCTGCTGTTGTTGACATGATGCACAGAAAACAACAATACCATTAAAGTAAAAGGTTTGGATAAAGAAGTTAACCTTGCAGTAAAACTATGTGAAACATTTCAGGGCATGTATGCTGATTATTTTGGCTCTATGTCCGGTGGCGGATCAGGGTTGGGTATTGCCTCAGTAATCAATGGCACAACAAACGTTGCCAACTCCTCAGAGGGTTTAATCAAAAAGAAGAAATATTTACCAAAAAAATTTTGGCAATAGATTCATTTGTATTTGCCCGGGATGCGATTGGTTTTGTAGTGACCAATGATCTTTCAATTGATTCCATATCTGTTGATAATTTGGCGAAATTATTAGATGTTACTTATAAAAACTGGTTTCTATTACTACCTCCAACCTGAAAGTGAATATTTACGGCACCCAAAGTAATTCCGGATCGCATGATTTTGTAAGGCACAAAAATTAGCTTTATTCCTGCTTCAAAAGAAATGAATGGTAATGCACAGATTTTAGAAGGTATAAAAATGACCATTCTGGTATTGGTTATGCTGGTAGCTATTTATCTAATTCATGGTGCAGCAAAGGTTAAAGGTGTTGAAGATTGCTGCTTCCTCCAATGAAAGGGCTTATTCTGCGCTGGATTCCAATATAATTATGAAGAGGAAGTATATTTTTCAACATCCGATTTTTTAATATTTTTAAAAGCTATAGTTATTGGTAAAATATACATCAGATAATAATGTAGTAGTATTATAATTGCTATCTAAAAATGTAACAGGTTTGTTCCCTTTTTCTATAGTAATATTATTTGCCCGATAACGGGAAGTATTTTGAAATCATGCGTTTAAATTACCCAGATTATCGAATTCATTTTCTAATAAATTCACAATGAGAATTTCCGATCCTTTTCCTTCCAAATGTTACATTATTGTTTCCATTTCATTAATTAATTATGAATTTCATGAAACGGACAAAATAGTAAAAGAAATAAAACAACTTTTGCGTTGCAAAGAATTTTAACGCTGAAAGATAACTATGGATAAAAAGAAAATACTCTTTATTATTGGTTCTCTTAACCAAACTACCCAAATGCACCAGGTGGCAAAAATGCTGCCTGATTATGATTGTTTTTTTAGCCAGCTCTATAGCAATAATCTGTTAATTAAATTGGCAATAAAATTTGGCTTACTCAATTCCACTGTTCTCTCCGGAACTTTTAAAAACGCTGCGGATACATATTTAGCGAACAATAATCTGCCCAACGATTATGCCACAAAGCAGTTTAAAAATGATTATAGTATGGTGGTATTATGTTCAGATATGTTAATACCAAGGCAATTAAGTAAACTCAAAACTATCTGGATACAAGAGGGAATGACCGACCTAATTACACCATGGGGAAAAATCGTTCATAATTTTCAGTTACCTTATATGCTTGCTTTTAACACAGCTTTTAACGGCTGTAGTAATATTTGTGATATTTTTTGTGCGGCTTCTACCGGGTATAAAAAGCAGTTTTCAAAGTTAGGCACTGCAGCAGAAAAGATTTTTGTTACAGGTATCCCTAACTATGATAACATAAGTTCTTTTTTGCAAAATGATTTCCCTTATCATGATTTTGTAGTTGTTGCAACTTCCGATACAAGAGAAACCGGTAAAATTGATGACAGGAAAAAATTTATTTATAATTGTGTACAAATTGCCAATGGCAGGCAACTCATTTTTAAGTTGCATCCCAATGAAAAAAAAGATAGAGCCATTGCTGAAATAAAAAAACTTACCCCTGCTGATACACTAATATTTACAGAGGGCAACATTAATCACATGATTGCCAATTGCAGCGAATTAATTACTCAGTATTCTACAGTAGTTTATACGGGCATTGCCCTCGGCAAAAAAGTGCATTCTTATTTTGATATTGAAAAACTAAAGGGATTGTCGCCTATACAAAACAATGGAAGTTCTGCCACTAGTATTGCCAGTATTTGCAGAAATTATGTAGAGTACAAAGGTGAGTTAAAAGATTTTCTGCAGATGCAACATCGTTCGAAACAATTTTCACAACAACTTCAAACAAACTGAAACTGCCGCAATCAAGCTCAGATATTATAACTATTATTCAAACCAGAACTGGCTCATCCCGTTTGCCAGTAAAAACTTTGTTACCGTTGGGAGGGCAAGCTTTGTTTTTGCAACAGGTGTATAGAATGCAGGCCGCCACTACCTGCGGCACTATTATAGTGGCTACCACTAACAACCCCGATGATAATGCAATAGAGCGAATTTGTACCAAAAATAATATCTTATGCTTTAGAGGACACGAAACAGATTTACTTGACCGGCACTATAAAGCTGCACTAAAATACAAAGCCGATACAGTGGTAAAAATCCCAAGTGACTGCCCGCTGATAGACCCATTGATTATTGATGAAGTAATAAAATTCTATATAAAAAATCAACAGCAGTACGATTTTGTAAGCAACCTGCACCCCGCTACCTGGCCAGATGGAAATGATGTAGAAGTAATGTCGTTTAACGCACTGGAACAAGCGTGGAAAAATGCAAATAAAGTTTACGAGCGGGAGCATACCACTCCATACATCTGGGATAATCCGGCAAAATTCAGGATTGGAAATGTTGAATGGCAAAGCCTTAAAGACTATTCTATGTCACACCGTTTTACAATTGATTATCCCGAAGATTATTTTTTTATAAAGGCTGTATTTGATGAACTATATCCTGCAAACAAGTTGTTTAGTTGTGAAGAAATTTTAAAATTACTTGAATCAAGAGAAGATATTTTTAACTTAAATCAACAGTATGCCGGCGTAAACTGGTACCGCAATTATACAAGTGAGTTAAACACTATTAGCCCATCTCTAACAAAATGTATTTAAGTAACATTATGACAAATGATAAAAATGAATACCTGAAATCGGTTGCACTAAAAGTGAGAGAACACATTATTACAATGAGCGTTGGAGGTGGATGTTTTATAGGTGCATCGTTATCATGTGTAGAGTTGATGGTATATCTGTATGCAGAGTTTTTACAGATTGATAAAGCTAATCTCCAGGATCCTGAAAGAGACTATTTGTTTTTATCTAAAGGGCATGATGTGCCCGCTTTGTATGGTACACTGGCAGAGCTTGGTTTTATAAATAAGGAAAGGCTCAGTAACCATCTTAACACCAATGATTCAGTTTACTGGCACCCTAACAGAGCTATTCCGGGAGTAGAATTTCATGCTGGTTCATTAGGCCATTTGCCGGCTGTAGCTGCGGGTGTTGCATACGATTGTAAAATAAAAAATCAACAAAATCAGGTAGTAGTAATAACCGGAGATGGAGAGCTAAATGAAGGTACGGTTTGGGAAGCTATACTGGTAGCCAACGCTTACGGATTAAATAACCTTACCATTATTGTAGATAGAAACCAGTTTCAGGCAAATGTAAAAACAGAGGATTTAATACCTCTGGAACCTTTAGCAGATAAATTTAAAGCATTTGGATGCCATGTTACCCGTATAAACGGACATGACTTTGAAACCATTGAAAATGCCTTACAAGCAATACCATATAGCAACCATAGAATAAATGTTGTGATTGCTGATACGGTAAGAGGCAAAGGATTACCAAGTATTGAAGCAAAGGCAGACAGGTGGTTTTGTGCTTTTACACCAGAGGAGGGACAGCAATTATTAGAAGAATTACACGGCAATTTAAAAGCCGACTTACAATCTGAAACATTAATTGTACGATAATGACTTACGAGGAACTATTAATAAAAACAGCACTGGATAACGAACAGATTATTGTGATGACTGCCGAAAACAGGGCGTTGGTACGCAACGTATCAAAAGCATTGGGCAATCGGTTTATAGACACTGGTATTACAGAACAAACTTTGATTGGAATTGCTTCCGGACTGGCACTTCGTGGAAGAATTCCAATAGTGCATGCACTTGCTTCCTTTCTTACTATGCGTGCCTTTGAATTTATCCGTACAGATATAGGTATTGCAAATTTACCGGTAAAACTGAGCGGCTATATTCCAGGGTTTTTATCAGATGGCAATGGCCCAACTCACCAGGCAGTTGAAGATATTGCTTTAATGAGAGGCATACCTGGCATGGAAGTATATGCACCTGCCGATGAAGATGATCTGGTAAAAATGTTGCCCGCCATCTGGCAATCTCCTGCACCTGCTTATGTAAGAATCAATCATAGGCAAACCAGTTTTAAACACCAGCCTTTTGAAATGGGTAAAGCAGAGGTAATAGCAAAAGGTACCGATGTAACTATTTTGGTTTATGGCTTTTTGTTTGAAGAGGCATTAAAATCGCAGGAAATGTTGGAAGAGAATGGAATTTTAACCGGAATAATTAATATGCGTAGCCTGAAACCTGTAGATGAAAAAATTATCATCAGCAGTGCAATGAACAGCAAAATGATAGTAACACTGGAAGATCATTTTGTTACCGGCGGTTTATACTCCATTGTTGCAGAAACGTTACTAAAAAACAGAATTACCGCAGATGTACAACCCATTGCATTAAATAACCATTGGTTTAAACCTGCATTGCTGCAGGATGTTTTAGCGTACGAAGGCTTTACCGCAGAAAAAATAGTTGAAAAGATTGAAACCAAATTTCAGGAAAATAAAAAAAGAGCTCATGCCTAATAAAGTAACTTTCAACAGCGATTATCCCAACATATCAGTTTCTAATGAATTATATGATCGTGCCGTAGAAATTATGACACCCGTTACACAAACTTTAGCCAAAGGCCCCGGGCAATATGTAAACGGTGTGGCACCAAAATATGTAAAAAGAGGAAAAGGTGCAAGGGTATGGGATGTGGATGACAATGAATACCTTGATTATAATATGGGCATAGGTCCGCTATCCTTAGGTTACTGTTATCCTAAAGTAGATGAAGCAATTATTGATCAGTTGAAAAATGGCATTACGTTTTCACTGGTTCACCAATTGGAAGTTACATTAAGTGAATTGATACACCAGATTATACCAAATGCAGAAGCCATCCGAATAAGTAAAACCGGGGCTGATGTTACTAGTGCAGCCATTAGGGTGGCAAGAGCATTTACAGGAAGAAATAAAGTATTGTGCTGCGGCTATCATGGCTGGCACGACTGGTACATTGGTGTTACCAGCAGAAATAGCGGTGTACCGGAAGAAGTAAAAAACCTGACTGCAACTTTTGAATACAACAACCTGGAATCTGTAAGAGCTTTGCTTGATGAAGATACGGCTTGTGTTATACTGGAACCTTTTATTTTTGAAGCCCCCACCAATGATTTTTTACAAGAGCTGAAAGAGCTTTGTGAGTTTAATGGCACGCTGTTGATTTTTGATGAAATGTGGACTGGTTTTCGCATTTCTTTAGGTGGCGCACAGGAATATTTTAATGTTATACCAGATTTAGCCTGCTACTCAAAAGCCTTTGCCAATGGCATGCCCATCGCCTTACTTACCGGTAGAAAAGATGTAATGAGCCTCTTTAATGAAGAAGTGTTTTTCTTCACCACCTTTGGTGGAGAAGCTCTTTCCCTGGCTGCTGCTGTTGCTACTATTGAAGAAATGATTGATAAAAATGTACCTGCATACCTGGCGCAAAAAGGCAAATTACTAAAAGATGGTTACAATAATATTGCTGAAGAGTTGGGCATAGATGGCTACACTAAATGTGTGGGCTATGACTGTCGTTCTATGGTAACTTTTGATGCCACTGCTGGCAACCCATTAGAGCTAAAATCTTATGTTCAACAAGAATTAATTAAAAGAGGAATCTTATGGTCGGGCTTTCATAATATGTGTTACAGTCATACAGATGATGATATAGCCTATACATTAAAAGCCTATCGGTCAGTATTAGAATTGTTAAAGATAGCCGTAGATAAAAATGAAGTGGCAGCATCACTAAAAGGTAAGCCGGTAGAAGCTGTGTTTAGAAAACTATCTGACCTAAAAACAAAACCTGTTGTAAAAGCATAGCAAATCCATTTAATGAATATGTTTTCTTTAGTGAATAGAGTGGCAATAGTTACCGGATCTGCCGGCTTGTTGGGTAAGGCTCATTGCAGGGCGTTAGCAGCAGCAGGTGCCAATGTGGTAGTGGCTGATTTAATTGAAAAAGATTGCATTGAAATAGCAAATGCATTGGGAGAAAAACATTTGGGTATTGTATTAAATGTAACCGAAGCAGATTCTATAAAAAATGCCAAAGAAATTATCCTTCAAAAATATGGAAGAATAGACATACTGGTAAACAATGCTGCTATTAATGATATGTTTGAAAATCCATTACTTGGTGCAAAACAATCCATGTTTGAGCATTATCCGCTTGATATGTTTAACAAGTGCCTGGAAGTAAATGTTATGGGCATGTTTCTTTGTTCGCAAATACTTGGTTCGGTGATGGCCGAACAAAAAAGTGGAAGCATAATTAATATCGCTTCTACTTATGGTATTGTAGCACCGGATCAATCACTTTATCAAAATAAAAATGGAGAACAGGTGTTTTATAAATCACCCGCTTATCCTGTTACAAAATCTGCTGTTATAGGATTTACAAAATACCTGGCCGCTTATTGGGGTAATAAAAATGTACGTGTCAACAGTCTTTCGCCTGGCGGAGTAGAAAATAACCAGGATGATTTTTTTCAACAAAAATATGCAGCTAAAACATTGCTTGGCAGAATGGCTGATGCAGATGATTACCAGGGAGCTATTGTATTTCTTGCAAGCGATGCATCTGCTTATATGACGGGTGCCAACCTTGTGGTAGACGGGGGCTTTACAACAATTTAAACAAACTATGGATACCAATTTATTACAAGCGAAAGCATCCAAAATAGTATTACTGCTTACTGATGTAGATGGCGTACTAACTGATAATGGAGTGTACTACAGTGCCGATGGCGAAGTGCTGAAACGGTTTTCGATTCGAGATGGAATGGGTGTGGAAAGATTAAGAAATTATGGTATTGAGACGGGTATTATTACGGGCGAAAATTCCGGCGCAGTAAAAAAACGTGCCGAAAAATTAGGCATTACAGAACTGCATTTGGGCAGTAAAGATAAAGGGGCTGTATTAATAGAAATACTGGAAAGAATGCAACTTCAGCCTTCTCAAATTGCATTTATTGGTGATGATGTAAATGATCTTTCTATTATTTGTAAAGTTGGATGTACTGCCTGCCCTAATGATGCAATGCCACAGGTTAGCAGCGTAGTGGATTATGTGTGTAAAAATAAAGGTGGATACGGGGCTTTCAGAGAATTCGCTGAATTTATTATTGCTGCTAAACTTTAATCTCAACTTATAAATAATCAATAAAACATAAACCTTCCGATATGAAAAAATATCAAGTTAAACCGGGCAAATCTATTGGCGCAAATGAACCTGTTTACATTATTGCTGAAATTGGAATTAATCACAATGGCTCTGTTGATTTAGCTAAAAAATTGATTGATGAAGCTGCTGCAGCAGGTTGCGATGCAGTTAAATTTCAAAAGCGTACTCCCGAACTTTGTACTCCAAAAGACCAATGGGATATTATGAGAGATACTCCCTGGGGAAGAATCAGTTATATCAATTACCGAAAATTAATTGAGTTTGGATACGAAGAATATGGCATGCTGGATAATTATTGTAAAGAAAAAAACATTGACTGGTTTGTTTCCTGCTGGGATGAAGAGGCGGTTGACTTTATTGAACAATTCAATCCTGCTTTGTATAAATTTGCATCTGCATCTTTAACCGATCATTCTTTAATTGCAAAAGTTAAGGGCCTTGATAAACCTTACATCCTTTCTACTGGTATGTCAACTATAGCAGAAATTAATGAAACAATTAATATTTTTGGAACGGAAAATACATTAATTGCTCATTCTACTTCAGCTTATCCATGTCACCCTTCAGAACTAAATCTGAATATGATTAATACGCTTAAAAATCTATTTCCGGATATGCCTGTTGGTTATTCCGGACATGAAACCGGTTTGGCCACAACCTTAGCTGCTGTAGTGCTTGGAGCCTGTTTTGTGGAAAGGCATTTTACTACAGACAGGGCTATGTGGGGGTCAGACCAGGCTGCATCTGTAGAGCCTCAGGGCATGCATAAACTGGTAAGAGATATTAGGGATACTGAAATAGCTTTAGGTGATGGCATAAAAAAAGTTTATGAAAGTGAACTAGGGCCTCAAAAAAAACTAAGAAGAAAAATGTCACTTGCCGGTTTGTAAGTAAATGGAAAGAAAAAAAGAATAGATAGATTGACAGGTAAGCTATTTTCCTATAATAAAATTATTATGGGGCGTTGTTTCTTTTTTAAAAGTAGCGTGTTCTTATTCTGATATAAAATTTGAAAAAATCTGGTAAGGTATCAGCAAAAATTTAAAAATTTAGCTGGACTAAACATATTTTTTTAAAATATTTGGGTACTAAAATGGGCAAGCTTATTATTGCAAAGTTTCAAAAAGCTGCAACTTTGCAATAATTTTTATCAGGCAATAAAAAACTTTTTTTCTTATTATACTTTCTAAAGATATTGTATGGCATGGGTTTACCTGTTTGTTGCAGCTTTGTTTGAAATTTCCTGGACCTTCTCTTTAAAATATCTGGAAATGAAAAAGGTAACTTCTATTAAATGGCTTCATTTTTTTGAAAGTACAGCAGGTATCTATACATTAATTCCTTTATTCGGCTATGTTGTTTTTGGGTTGGCAAACATTTATTGTTTTTCGGTAGCCTTAAAATCAATACCCACAGCTACCGCATTGGCTGTATGGATGGGTATTTCTTTGGTAGGCATCAAAATAATTGATATCAGTATTTTTAAGCAGCCATATAACTATACCCAATTTTTCTTTATTACATTTATTTTGGTTGGGATTATTGGCTTAAAAGCAGGTAAATAAATTATATTTCTATTGTTATTACCTGTGGAATATATAAGTAATAAAACGTTTCAGCTTATTTATTTTTTATGCCAGTGACAAGATTATTTAATAATTTTAAGAGATAACCAATCGTCTTTTTAATAAAATATACTATAGGGATAAATTTATTACATCAAATAACTATTATTTAATCCCAATTTAATAAAGAGTTTAAACTGAAATGGTTGCTTTGCAAAACCGTAAGTGTGAAATCAGTTTATCTAGTTTATTTACTACTTGCTTTTGCATCATATTTACAGGCGCAAGCACCCGCTAAAAATGTCTTTATCATAACGTTAGATGGTGTTAGGTGGCAAGAAATATTTAAAGGCGCAGACAGTGCGTTACTCCAAAATAAGGATTTTGTAAAAAATGTAGATTTAATGCTGCAACAGTTTTGGGATATTACTCCCGAACAAAGGAGGCGCAGGTTATTACCATTTTTCTGGTCGGTAATAGCTAAGCAAGGTCAATTAATGGGTAACAGAGATATTGAAAATAAAGTGAATGTAGATAACCGTTATAAAATATCTTACCCTGGCTATAATGAAATATTTACTGGATATCCTGATAAAATTTTTATTCCAAATCTTGCCTTAAATAATCCCAATAGCAATGTTCTTGCTTTTCTTAACAATCAAAAAGAATATAAAGGTAAGGTTGCTGCATTCTGTTCGTGGCGCATGTTTCCCTTTATACTAAATGAAAAAAAAAGCAACCTGTTAGTAAATGCTGGTTATGAAGCCCTAACTGATAGTGATGGCGCCAATTTAATCATCAATAGTATTCAAAAAAATATTGCACATGTTGGCAGTACAAGGCACGATTTACTTACCTATGAAGCTGCCAAAAATTATATTGAAATGCATCACCCAAAAGTGCTGTACCTGGGGCTTGGGGAAACAGATGAATTTGCACATCATGGTGCTTATGACAAATACCTTCAAAAACTCCACCAGGCCGATGCGATGATTGCAGAGTTATGGTATTTGGTACAAACAGATCCCTTTTATAAAAACAATACCAGTTTAATTATTACAACAGATCATGGTAGAGGTAGAAAAGCATCTAATTGGCATACTCATGGTTTTTGGATAGCAGGATCCGGAGAAACATGGCTAGCTATGCTGGGTAACGGCATTGAGGCTGCTGGTGAACTTACCCAAAAGCAACAAGTATATCAAAAACAAATTGCCAGTACTATTAGTAGTTTATTGGGGTATCAATTTGAAGCAAATCATCCGGTAGCCAGTCCGGTTACTTTACTTCCATTTAAAAAACAGGCTACAATTTGCGAAGAAATAGTAACAGTAAAAGAAAACTGATTCAATGCAAAAAGTGTAGATAGATTTATTTAACAATCAATTCAGGCAATATAACGGAAAAGTATATTCTATTTATTAAGAATTATTTTAAGTTATAATAACGTTAAAGACATGTTTGGCAAGTAGGTTTGCATAACTTAATTTATATTAATCCAATATTAAACCATGAAAAAAGGCAGTCAATTTAAGCAGCTTTTATTTGTATTTTTATTAGTTGGTTTTGGTTCGTTACATTCACAAATAGTGCCTCTCAAAAATGCTTATGCTCACAATGATTATTGGCATAAGCGACCATTATTCGACGCATTAGATAAAGGATTCACTTATATGGAAGCTGACATTTACTTAAAAAGAGGTAAGTTAATTGTTGCACATATACTACCATCTATTAAAGCAAAGCGAACACTTGAAGCCCTTTATTTTAAACCTTTAAATGACTGTATAACTGAAGATATAAAAAGGAATAAAAATAAATTGTGCATTACTTTAATGATAGATATAAAAACTGATGCAACTAAAACTTACGCTGTTTTATTACCATTACTACAAAAATATAAATCCATCCTTTCAACTTTTGAAAACGGGGTATTTAACAGACGAAATGTTACCATTGTAATAACCGGGCATAAACCTTTTGCCAGTATAAAATCAAATGAATGCAGACTGGCTTTTATAGATGAAGATCTAAGACAAACAGGAATTGATTCTTCTTCTAATACTTATATCACTGCAAGTTGTAAATACTCAAAATTATTACATTGGAAAGGTGAAGGCCTTTTACCTGAAAAGGAAAGAGAACGTTTACAGTTTTTTGTTTTGCAAGCACATGCCTATGGAAGAATTGTTAGACTTTGGGCTTCGCCGGAAAATAGTGTAGTATGGAATGAATTACTTAAATGTGATGTTGATTTAATAAATACCGATAGGTTAGAAGATCTTAGAATTTTTCTGGTTTCGGCAGTAGAAATGATTACCAAAAAAGAAGTAGCAATCATTAAATCTCTATCTGCTGATAATATTATTTCTATAAGTGGAGAAGGACATATTCTTAAGAAATAGTAAAAATTCAGCAATTACGGAAATTATCATTGTACTTTTCCATGAAAATAAGATTGCATAATCTTAATAGACTTGTCAGTAAAATTTTACATACTCCCCTGTAAAAATCTTAAAAAAAAATAGTTGTACAAAAAATTAATTTTATACAACTATTTCTGCCGCTTTTTCTATCCGTTTAATTACAAAAAAATAAAAAAATAGCAAGAAATTTATGCGTTGACTGGCTTTTTCTTTTCTGCAGGTTTCTTAAAAGCAGTTGGAGTTACCGGTTTTTTTTCCGCAGATGGAGTTGTCGATTTCTTGCCATCAGTTGGAGTTGCCGTTTTCTTTGCAACAGATGGAGTTGGGGCTTTCTTCCTATCAGTTGGAGTTGCCATTTTCTTCCCTTTAGTTGGAGTTGCCGTTTTCTTCCTATCAATTGGAGTTGCCATTTTCTTCGAATCAGTAGGTTTTGCCGAATTCTTTACAGCATTTTTTTTGAACCCTTTCTCAAACAATTTGGTTATTTTTTTTATTATTTTTTCCAGTGTCTTCTCACCTAATTGTTTTTCATAACTATTTAATGCAATTGTAAGGTCATCATGAATTTTTTTATTGATTTCACTTTTCAAATCTTTTTTTTCCGAATTTTTCTTGCTAATTGTCATTTTATTTTAGTTTTAAGTAATAATTTAATAACATAAAGGTAACAATTAGTTAATATTGCCAATGTTAAGTTTTTTTCTACAATCGAACTAAAGTATATTTTACCATTTATAAATTTTTGCAAAACATTAAGCCACCTTATCTTGTTGCTGAAATAAAGAGACTTGATTTTCCGTTAATTTTACTTTCATGCTACAACTCAAGCAAATTATTATGAATAAAAAATTTTTACCAGTATTTCTGGCACTTATTGCTGCAAGTTTTTTCTTTGCTTTTCAATCTCATGGACGCAATGAAGACATTCCGAAATCGAAATATGAAAAGATTTTGCGTAACGTAGGCTTGCTTTTGCAAGATGGACACTATAGTCCTAAACTAATTAATGATGACTTTTCTGCCCTCGTTTTAAAGGCTTTTTTGAAAGATTTGGATGAGGATAAAAGCATTTTTTTGAAAGCAGATATTGATAGTTTTCAAAAATTTGTTGCTAAAATAGATGATGAAATACATGGTTCATCCTTAGAATCTTTTTATGCAATAAGTGGCTCTTACACCCGTAGGTTGAATGAAGCTTCCGGGTTTTATACAGAAATATTGAATAAACCCTTTGATTTTTCGAAAGATGAAAATATTGTTACAAAAGGTGATAAGTTGCTACATCCTAAAAATAATGATACAAGAAAAGAAGTTTGGCGCAAGCGATTGAAATTTCTGGTACTAACACGATATGCTGAATTATTAGAGGATAGAGAAGTCAACCAAAATAAAAAAACGACAGATTTACCTGATACTACAGATGGTAAAAAGTTTATTCCATTTGTGTTTAAGGCAGATAGTACCCTGGAAAGAGAATCAAGGGATCAGGTGCGTAAACAGATTGGCAGGTATTTTACAACGTTAAAAAATCACAATACTACAGATGAGATATTTAGCACATTTGTAAATGCTATCACAAATGAAATGGATCCGCACAGTAGTTATTTGGCGCCAATCGACAGCCGTGGATTTAATGAAATGATGAGTGGTAAATTTTATGGCATTGGTGCTCAGTTAAAAGAGGAAGAAAGTAAAATTAAAATCTATAGTCTTATAACTGGCGGGCCTGCATGGAAGTCTGGCGAATTGGGCGTTAATGATGAAATTATGAAGATTGCCCAGGGAAATGCAGAACCTGTAGATGTAACTGGTTACGCTGTAACAGATGCAGTAAAACTCATACGTGGTGCAGAAGCAGGCACTCCTGTAAAACTCACTATCCGTAAGCCAGATGGAAGTATAAAGGTTATAACTTTATTGAGAGATGAGATTAAGCTAGATGATACTTTTGTTAAAAGCGCAATCATTCAGGGCAAAAATAAAATTGGGTATATTTATTTGCCAGAGTTTTATATAGATTTTGAAAAGCAGGACGGTGCCAAATGTGCCGATGATGTGGCAAAAGAAATTGTAAAATTAAAAGCTGAAAATGTAGATGGAATTGTAATGGATTTGAGAGGTAATGGCGGTGGCTCCCTGCCCGAAGTAGTAAAAATGGTAGGGCTTTTTATAGAAGATGGACCAATATGCCAGGTTAAAGGAAGAGATATGGTGAACCCGGCGCAATTAAAAGATAGGGATAAAAGTGTTTTATACACCGGGCCGCTAACCGTAATGGTAGATGAGTATAGCGCTTCTGCCTCCGAAATTTTTGCAGCAGCCATTCAAGATTATAAAAGAGGTATAATTATAGGTAGCAGCTCTACTTATGGTAAAGGAACCGTACAACGCACCATACCCCTTAATCCAGAAACAGAAAATATATTTGGCAATAAAAAAGCAGAGGACCTCGGTACTGTAAAACTAACATTGCAAAAATTTTATCGCATAAATGGTGGTGCTACTCAACTAAGAGGCGTAACGCCGGATATAGTAATACCAGATAGGTACGAATTATCTAAAACAAGAGAAAAAGATAACCCTTCTGCATTAAATTGGGATGAAATAAAAAAAGCAGATTACAAGCCATGGGTTTCTACTTTTAGTACAGATGAAGTAATTGCTGCTGCTAATATACAGGTACAATCAAACAGCATTTTTTCTGTTATGAAAACAAAAATTGAGTGGATTAGTAAACAAAACGATAAAGATTACCCGCTAAATTTATCAAAATACCGGGAAGAACAAAAAGGATTGAAGGTGGCTTACAAGCAACTAGATAGCCTGTATAAAATAGCCACTGATATGGATGTAAAGAATATTCAGGCAGATATTGCAAAATATACAACAGATAAAGAAAAAATTGAAAAAAATAAGCAGTTTTTAAAAAGGATTAAAACTGATATTTATATTGACGAAACTGTAAAAGTAGTTAATAAAATGATTGACCAAAGTAACCTTGCGCTAAATGTAAATGAAGTAAGTGAGTTGAAAAAGGACTAGAAAAATTGAAAACAGTTTTTTAGGATAGCGAGTGATTAGTTATAATTTATTAGGTTGTTTTTATGACCAACAATGTAAACATCAACTGTTGCAGTTATACAATAGAAGTAATACAGGTAAAGGTTTAAGGTTGTTTTTGAATAAAGAAATAGTGAACTGTTTAGCGTTGAAAAATTGTTGTTGTGTGTATTAATAATGTGAGAGTACATTATAAAGAAGCCTTAATCAACAGTTAACATCCAAAAAGCATCCATAGAAAAAGGCCATCTCAAATTTTTGAGATGGCCTTTTTCTATGGAAATAAAATTTATAATCAGATAGCTATTTTCTTTTTAAAGATCTTTTTCTTTGCGCCTGCTTTAACGGGCTGTTTTGTTTGTTTATTAAAGATAAATACAATTGGTTTTAGTTCTGATTGATCATTATTTTTATTGAGTTGCAAATAGTAAGTTACTTTCTCTGCACTGCCAGAATTCTCTTCTTCTACTTTTACAAAAATTGATTGTGTTGCCAACGTTTCATTATTTACAATACTAATTGGCGTATTATCTGTTTCAATAACCGGGTTTAGTAAATCTTTATTTACATATACTTTTGAATAGGTTTCAGTTGTTTTCTCTGGATTACTATTAAACTTTTTAACCTTGGTATTTTTAAAATATTGGGCAAATTCTTTCGTGATTTTTGGTTTTGCAGCATTCTTTTTTTCGCTCTTACCGGGTAGTTCATTTAAATATAAATATTGCGGAAAAAAAGTTTTTGCAGTGTGGGCATTTTGGTAAATTAAGGGCTTTTGCACCGTAACTTGTAACAGTAATAGCACTGCTACAATTAATATTCTGGCAACAATCAGTTTTTTTTGTTGATAAAAATTGAAATATGTAACCGGCTTAGTTGTAAATATTCGCTCAATTCTGTATAATAAGTTTTTTCTGCCATTAGTAGCTGCCAATGCCAGCGTTACCTGCTTGCTTCGGTTTTGCTCAACTACTACAAGAGCAGCTGCATAGTCCTTTTTATTGTATTGATAATTAAGTACCCAATCATCGCAACATTTTTCCCTTTCCTGCTTTGCTGCTCTACTTAACAAATTGGCAAATGGATTAAAAAATAATATACTTTCGGCAATTATTTGAAATAGATTTATAAGATAGTCATCTCTTTTAATGTGTGCTATTTCGTGCAATAATATTGCCTCTGCCTGTGCTATACTTAATTGGTTGAGTAATGTAAAGGGGAATAATATAACAGGTTTAAAATAGCCTGAAACCGATGGTACATCTATATTTTTAGATAACCATATTGCCACATTTTTTTTGATGCCAATATGCAAAGCAGTTTGTTGTGTAAATAATTTTAATGCAACAGGGGCTTTTAATAAGTATTTAGTACGATTGGGTAATAAAATAAAGTATTGATTGCAAAATTGCAAAGCGTAAAAGCAAATAAAACCCAGGTAAACAGTAGAAAATAGGGGTAGTAAAAAGTTAAGTATTGCAGGTAGTTGATTACTGTTAAATAAAATAAAACCAACAGAAAATTCGTAGTTGTTTTTTAAGGAAAGATAATATGCTGCAACGGTTAGCACAAACCAGCTTAAAGAGCCTGCTAAACAAAGCAGGCTTACATGGTACTTAAATAAAGCAGGTTCTTTACCGTTGTTTGCAGTAATTGCCTTGTACAGCAGCCATAGTATGGCCGATTGCCAAAAGCTGTTTATAATACCCCAGCCAATGGCTTGTAATAGAAAAGCCTGCATAAAATAATGATCTGCCATAAAGAACAGCTATTTGATTGTTTTTAAAAAATTACTTATTTCTTCCAGCTCCTCTTTTGTTGCCTTGTGATTACCTAGTGCCTGCATTACCATCTTTACCGGCGAACCTGCAAAAAGGGTGTTAATCATTTTATTTAAAAAAAGATTTTGTGTAATTTCT